>OLOI01002681.1_pt1 | contig 12211 bp, 11 predicted proteins | sample 1672131 | NCBI WGS metagenome assembly OLOI01 (sample SAMEA3136651, study PRJEB25190) | human gut metagenome | reverse complement strand
GGCACAGAATATATCCGTTCCTCCGATTCCGCACATGCCGCTAGTTTGGCAGTCATTCAGTCACGTTACAGTGAGCTAATGTATCATAATTGGTGGTAAATATGTCTTTCCACTCAAGGCGTAATAATTTTTTGTGAAGCTCGGATGGAGAATACTCTGTATTTAGTAAATCTTTACTCTATTTTAATTAAAGCGTTTTATTATCCTTGATAAAATCAATCATATTCATATGCAAAATTCCATCTCGTTTTTGCAATAAGGTATCTGTTGTGAATAGATATTTGGGGAAATTATCACGGATTTTTGTGAACGGTCTATATTCTCGTTCTTCTGTAGATTGTTCTGCAATTGTCATAGCAACCTGAATATAAAAATAGTCATCTACATTCTGTCTTACTATAAAATCACATTCCAAATTTCCAATTTTGCCTACACTTAATTTATATCCTTTAGATTTCAAGTAGCAAAATAATATATTTTCAAGAACGGGACCGTAGTTAATCCTTCCATCCACATTCATTGAATAATAAATACTCAAATCAGCAAGATAATATTTTTGCTCTGTTTTTAATGACTTTTTTGATTTCATATCAAATCTTGGGCATTTATATATTATCTTTGCGCTTTCAAGCATTTCGATATATTTGTGTACTGTATTTTCTTTTATTGCTATATTTTCTTTCGCTAAATATTCTACAATATTGGATACACTAATTGTTGAGCCAAAATTGTTTATAATAAAGGTTTGTATTTTTTCAAACGCAGCTCGGTTTCGAATTCTTTTGTTTTTAGATATATCTTTTTCAAAAATTTGAGCAATAACACTTTGCACATACAAATTTCTATCATCAACATTATCAAATTCTAAGGATTTTGGAAATCCTCCGTCACGAATATAAGTTGTAAATTCCTCAACAATATTTTTAGATACTTCTTTGCCTAAAAACTTCTTCATTTCTAAATACTCATAAAATGTTAGGGTATACATTTCTATTTCAATATATCTTCCTGTAAGCTTTGTAACAAGCTCACCGCTTAAAAGATAAGAATTTGAACCTGTAATAAAAATAGAATGTCCATCTTCTCTGTAGCCATTTATAACTTCCTCAAAATTTTTGACATTTTGAATTTCATCTATAAAAATGTATTTTTTCTCATTATCGGTAATATAGCAATCTATAATTTCCTCTAATTTATCAGCAGTTTTGATTTTTTTGAATCCTCTTTTATCAAGATTGATATTAACTATATTTTTTTCACTAACGCCATTAGCCTTTAAATCTTCCATAACAGAAAGTAAAAAACAAGACTTACCACATCGTCTAATTCCGGTTACAACTTTTATAATATCGCTATCGTAAAATCCTCTTATTTTGTTAAGGTATTCCTCTCTCATAAAAATTTTAGCCATTATAATCGAGCCTCCTTTTGATTATATTATACAACATTTTTAGAAAAATGCAAGTTAAGGGGATGAAATTATTCAATTTTAAAACAAATAGACTCTTACAATGCTTTTTGTTAATTAAATTTGCAGAGATTTTTAAATAGCATCAATAAAGCATCAAAAGGAATAGGTTTTAGAAGACCAAGTGCTGCAAATGGCTCAACAGCGCGGAATTTGGTGACAGTCCTTTTTATACGACATTGTCTCCAAAACTGCGTGATCGGGTGTACCGCCGCGCTCCCGGTGGGAGATGCAGCAAGGCGACAAAATGCAGCGAGGAGAATTTGCGTAACATCATGAAAGGACTCGATGTGAAAAATTTTGATGACCTGAAAGATGTATTTAAAATGATGGTCGGAGAAATGCTTGAAAACGGTCTTGACGGAAAGCTTAACAATGAATTGAGTTACACCAAGTACGATTATCGCAACAAAGAGGGAAATAACAGATAAAATACTGCTTGTTGTTCGTGAATGGCAGTCAAGACCGCTTGAAGAAATATATGCGGTTGTATTTATGGATGCAATACACTTCCACGTCAGAAGCGAAGGACAAATTATCAAAAAGGCTGTATATATCGCAATCGGAATCAATATGGAAGGGCTCTCGGAATGTAGGTTGGCGAAAATGAAAGTGCAAAGTTTTGGCTTTCGGTGCTGAACAGTATAAAAGCCCGTGGCGCCAATGATATACTGATCGCCTGCATTAATGGGCTGACCGGCTTTACAAATGCAATAGAAGCAGTATATCCCAAAACGGAAATCCAGCAGTGCATAATACATCAAATCCGCAATACAACAAGGTTTGTATCATACAAGGATATTAAAGCTTTAATGGCTGATTTGAAGAGAGTTTATGCGGCGGTTGACGAACAAACTGCACTTTCGGAGCTTGATAGCTTTGATGAAAAATGGAGTTCGAAATATCCTAAAATAGCTATTTCATGACGGGCAAATTGGGCTAATTTATCGACATATTTCAAGTATCCGGAGGCGGTCAGAACATTGATTTACACAACAAATACGATAGAGGGATTTAACCGACAGCTTCGCAAGGTAACGAAAAACAAAAGTGTTTTCCCGACAGATGGCAGCCTTTTAAAAATGCTTTATCTTGCAATGATAGACATTACGAAAAAATGGACGGGCAAGCGCAAGGATTGGGGGCAAATTCATTCTCAGCTTGAGATATTCTTTGCAGACAGACTGCCAGTAGCATAAAAATACCGTCAAGTCAAGGGTGAAATAAACGCCCTCGCAAGAGGGCGCCTTTGATATGCCGACAATTTTACGCTATATTATGACCATGGACTGAAAGCCGTATTTGGGCTTTCAGTCCACCAAATCACTTAATTTTATTATCATCTTGGAGTCAATTTTGAGGTTTACACAAAATGAGGGATTGCCCCATAAATTCTGCATACGCATCCTCTAAAAACACCACCACTCCATCATCTAACCCATAGCCAGCATGTAAATATTCATGAATCGCAAGCTCCACGCTTGCGATTGTTTCCATCCGATGTTGCAGGCTATAGACTGCATTCAATCGGTTCATCTTGACTGATTTCCTTATCCTGTATTATCATAAGCGGCAAGATGCTTTCCAAAATATTTGCCTCGCAAACTCTTATGTATCAAGGCATTGCGCGTTTTTATCCTTTTACACCGCCAACATTGATACCACCCAGAATTCTCTTTTGGAACAATACAAATATGATAAACGGCGGTATACTTGCAAAAACAAGCGCCATAAAATACGTATTCATTTTAATTTGTGGATCCTTTTGCAAACGGTAAACTACCAGCGGCACAAGTATATTTTTATCAAATACAAGCATTGGTGTAAAGAAATCAGACCACGCTCCACTCAGAACATTGATTGACTGGAAAATGACTACCGGCATTACAAGCGGAAACATAATTTTGAAAAAAACGCCGTAATTACTGCAGCCATCCAACTTAGCAGCTTCAACATAAGAGTTAGACAAGCCGTCAAATGCGTTTTTAAATAAGAGAACTGCAAAAGTATCAGACGCTGCACTGAGCCATATTGGCCAGTATGTATTAAGCAGATTCACCCCTATCCCGATATCCAATGCAAATGGAAAATGCAACCAAGAAATGTAATTTGGAACCATACGAATTTGACTTGGCATCATCATGGTCCATACTATAAGGGTAAAAATCAATTTAGTTCCAGTTGGCTTTAATTTAGAAAGAACATATCCACCAAACCCACAAACTATAATACTGAATACAAGACTGCCAATGGACAAAACGACTGTATTAATAAAAGAACTGCCAAGGCGCAAATAATTCCACGACTCGGAAATCCTGGAAACCGCCTTATGCAATGACATATCCTGTGGGAAAAAACTAAATGCAGCATATATTTCTTTTGTATCTTTAAATGCAGTAAGGAACGTCCAAATAGCTGGAACAACCGACATAACCGTCACAATAACAAGACATACAAAAAATGACCAATATATTATTTTTCCTTTTAGCGAATTCAAATCTGAAGTACTTAATACTCCCGTTTGCTTATTTTCAAATTTTTTCAAGCCTATCTCCTCCTCTTAAAGACGATCTTCCACTTTACGATTCAACCAAAAATAGAATATCGTAAAAGCAATAAGGATAAGAAAAATAATAACGCCAAGAGCCATTGCTTGCCCAGTTCCCTTTCCTCCGCTATTAAAACCATATTGATAAAGCTGATAGGAAAGTGTTGTTGACGCTCCATTTGGTCCACCGCCCGTCATAGCAAGTGGCTGTTCTAAAGTTTGAAATACTCCAATAATTTGTCGAACAATATTTAAAAGCAAAAGCCCCTCAATAGCAGGTCTTGTAACATACCAGATTCTTTTAAAAGGGCCTGCCCCATCTATCAGGGATGCTTCATAAAGTTCCACAGAAACCCCTTGAAGCGCTGCGTAATATAGAAGCATGGTTCCGGCAAACCCTTTCCATGTCATATAAATTACAATCCCTACAATTGTAAAATTAGGATCATTTAACCATCCATAAGGCTCTACACCAAACTTGCCTAACAGCATATTAAGTAGCCCGGTCCGATCCGGATAATACATAAAGTACCACATCAACATTGCCGCAATTCCTGGAATTACCGCAGGTATGTAGATTAAAACACGAAAACCATTCTTAAAATGCACAATTTCATTAAGCATAATCGCAATGAATAACGGAGGCAAAAAACCAATAACCAATGACCATAATACATATTGCAACGTATTCCACAAAGTCGGCAAAAATTGTGTATGTGTCAAGACTTTTTTATAATTTTCAAAGCCACAAAAATCTTTAGGGATATATGCCTTCATGTCGAAAAAAGACCACACACCTCCCATTATCGAAGGACGCCATACAAAGAGATAAAGAATCACCACCATGGGTAATAACAGAATCCATGCATCTACATTATTACGAATCTTCACTCTTCTTTTACTCCGCTTGTGTACTCTCCTTCCTTTTGAACCTTTATGATATAATCAATATAAACACTGTGGACTCTTTTTCATCAGATCATAGTTGCTCGCCTTTCTATGGGCAAAATGACGCAATAACTATCATACATTTTCGAAATATCTCCCTTTCTTTATTTCAACGTTATCGTCTCAGAATACGGCATCATTCCACCCTTGGTATCCCATAGAAAAAATTTTATCTCGGTAATACCTTCTAAATCATCTAAAACTGTAAAATTCTGCACCCCAACGTCTATGGCTCCCGGTTCTGCCCGCGCAGTTCTGTTTTCCGCCTTAATCAAGCGATTTTCATGATAGTACCCGATCACCCAGTTTAGATTTATTGTCCTATCCGATGCATTTACAAGGTTTGTATGGACTGTCACTTCATCATTTGGTTTCACCTCATCCAGCGCTTCTATTTCCTTATCATCCATAGTCACTCTTGCTTGTTCTACCAAAAATTCCGCTTTTCCGGTTGTAAAACCGAACACAAACGGCGTACTCATAGAGTCATGGTTTTTGTTGGAAACACCAGATGATACACGCAATGTATAAGTTGTATTATTCTTTAAAAGTGAATTTATTTTTAAGCTATATTTTCCCTTATTCAATGAATCATTGAAAGGAACGCTCTCTCCGTTTTCATCAATAAGACACACCGCGCCCACTAAACTTTCCTCATCAAGTTCAGCTCCAAAATCCAATACAATCTCGTTAATTGCAGGAGATATTTCAGCGCTAAGATCCGCTATGGCATTCCCAAAGCAATCCTTTACCGTGACCCGTTCTTCCGTAAGCTGTGGTTGTCCATAGTCATAAGCTAAACAAAAATCATCGACATAAGCAGGGACATCTCCCCAATTGCGTATCCTAAAACAGGAAATTTCAGATAATGATGTACCGGCTGCAATATCCTGAAAGCCTGAAACGACTACACTATTTCCAAGTTGTCTTCCACTTGCATCCCTCACTGTGTATGTATTTGTCTTGGCATCTATATCAAGAACATTTTCTATTGTGATCCATGTATTCAAGGTCCCACGTGCAACAAAGTTTTCATCAAAGTTCCAACTGCCCGTATGATAAACGCCCCCCTCTGCGCTGACAAAGGCTAAATTCATGCCATCTCCTGTCCATGAATTCGGAAGAGCCTCAATCATAATATTCGTACCACTAAGATAGACAGAATATGTAACCTTGTACCTTCCGGTGGAAATCACAGGGAATTCCTTTACGATTCCAGAATCCCTTTCTTCCAATATCACAGACTTTGTCTCACCAACATCCGGCTTATCAAAGGAAAATGATTTTTCCCCATTTGTCGGTATGATGTGTAGGGCTGAAAAATTCTCCATTGTCACATTCTCAAAATTTTCTGAGACCATTACAGTATCCCGTTCATTTTCTTTTTCAATGGACGCAACCGTAAGACCAGCGATATCAAAACTTCCGTTCCAGCAGCGGTATCTAATGCTTTTTAGGTCATTTACCTGTCCATTGGTCGCTTCACCCAGAATAACCATTGGTAAATCCCGATACTGCCCCACGACATTGTCCTGATAAGAAACTTGGATGTGATATGACCCCTTTTTTAAATCTGCGATAACGCTTACGCCATACCATTGATTGGGTATAAATGATCCCAGGCAATATTTGTTTTGAAATGACTGTGCATACATCTTGCCATCATGCATGCAAAGAGCAATTAAGCCAAGCGCCTGTTCTTCTCCTGCTTCCGCACTATACGTCAATTTACTTGGAACCAGTTCAAGTAACCCATAAACATCAGGCTGCATTCTGACCGTTGTTGTTATTCTCAATTTCTCTGGTTGTGATATTACATCATCAAACTGGTATTTCAAAGAAGTTGCATTACCTGACATCGTAACATACGCCTCGTTACCATCCTTTGAAAATGCGGCATCAGTCCCAAATTCTCCTTGTGCCCAAGAATTTGCATACATATCTTCCAAACTCCCATAATTATTAAAATAATCCTCTAAGATTACTTGATCTGTATAACCGGCATTTGCAGAAAAGGTTTGGAAAAGTCCCATGAGCAGCACAAGAATTATACAATATCTTTTTTTTACCATTTTCATTCACACTCCTTAGAGCTTTTATTTTACAAATCTTATGTTTCCAAATAAAGTCGCATCCTTTGCGGCACCAATCCCCGACATATACTCAATCCATCCACGTCTTCCCGCTCCGTCATTATCGTTTGCAAGCACCGAAAAATGATATGTTTTTTCAACATTCGGAACAAATCCTTCGTAAAATATTTCCGACCATGGAATCTTACATTCATATACAGTATAAGCCTCGTAATTTTTTATCGAAACTTCAGCATTTTCCACGGGGGTTTCCTCCGGAAGTTCGTATAAGGACTTATAACGGTAAACCATATCTCCCTCTCCGGGAACCTTGGCAACTCCTATTTCGGTAAACTGATCTAAAGAAATGATATTAACCGCATCACGATCATCAAGGGCAAACTGAATATTGTCACCCTTCCACATATAGGCAGCTTCCTGTGGAGAATACTTTACCGACATAATATCGTCAGTCACGATCGCCATAAAATAAAAAGCATTCTCATCCCACATATATGTGCCGGCAAATGATAGGTCTGAAGGTCCCCCCCAGTTCTCAATTTCCCGGATATCTTTTTTTTCGTTTGCACCGATCCAGCTGCCCGGCCATTCCCCCTCTGACACACTCCCGTCTATCACTGGCTTTTTTTCTGCATAAATCGCTGTCCCAAAGTCCAGAAGTGTCGATATTTCATCTGAAAATCCATTGGATAGTTCCACTCCAACACGAAGATCCACAGTTTGTTTTGTTACTCGCTCTGGCAAATTGTATAAAAAATCTATCTTCTCTCCCGGCATAAGATTATTGAATTCTTTATAACCCGAAATTTTCGAAATATCTTCGGGTGCAACGATAAATACTTTACCACTTTGTCCCACTGTGTTGGATTTATTTACCACCGTCACTCTTGTTCGCCAATGCGTTTTACTGTTTGTTACCGCCTGCTCTGAGTTTACCGTTACTTCAACAGGTTTTTTAATTTCTAGCGTATGTTTCTGATTATAATAGACGATTCCGCTCTCATCCGTAACGATTATCCTAAAGGTTTCCGCGTCAAGGTCATCTTTTGATACCGCCAAGACGAGTTCGGCTTGGTTATCCAGAAAGCCGTCATTACATTTAATTTTTACATTTTTTTGTCCCTCTATTGTAACCCATAACTCTTTATCCGTTGTTTTTGTAAGGCAAAAAACAGCTTCATCCTTTGCAGCACATTCAATAGCAGCTGCATTGATTTGGACGCTGGCCTTCTCAGAAGTTTCTTCAAAACTTTCAAAGTTCCCCAACACATAAAAAGGTATCTCGTCAATCGAAAAACAGTAAATTCCATTTTCTGAAACAATTGTTTCGATTTTATTCCCATACATGTCATAAATGTCCACGGATTGACAACCCAGCTTATAATTCTTTATCGTCTTTCCGGCACCCGACATCGCCAACATAACATCACAATTCTTTTTTTGATTATAAAATTGAATTGCGTAAAACCGACCATCCGCAAGAATCTTTTTGCATTCTGCATTGCCCCATAATTGATTCATTGCAGCAACAGCAAGATAACTTTGTTTTGCTCCGGATGGTACATTCTTTGTGTCTTCCCAATAATTCACAAATCCCCAGCAAGATTCCTGCTCTTTTGGATTGCCTCTGTCATAAAATGCATATTGTGTGAATACATCGCATAAATCATAAGCTTTGATCATGGCATTCATTAAAACAGTATTCTTTGCCTGCTCCTCTTGTGTATATCCCTTTTCTCCCTCAAAGGTTGAAAATCCCATTTCTGTAAACCAAATAGGTTTTTCAACATGATAACGCTCCATGATATCTTTCAATTTTTGCGTATCTTCAACCATTTTAAACTCGCGGAAGCTTCCGGACCAATCATATGGATGCACACTGATCGCATCCATATAGTCTCCTCCTCCGGCAGCTAAAACACGCTCTATCCATTCATGATCAATGTCTGCTGTATCACACCCTATTACAATCGCATCCGGATTTACTTGTTTTATCGCCTGATATGCAGCCTTCAGCATTTTTACATAGGTTTCAGGCGGTTCATTTGATGGATTAAAATACGGTTCGTTATATTCATTCCATATTTCAAAGTACTTTACAATACCCTTAAGCTCCTTTGCCATATAGGCACAATACCTTGCATAAGCCGCTATCGCCTCATCAGAAGATGGTGTTCTTCCCTCGTCATAAAACGGATTTTCATAAAGACATATGTATATAATTTCCGCTCCGTTCTCATGCATCTTCACAAATTTCTCTTTCGCATCCTCCGGAAGTTTCAGTATCCCCTTTTCCTTTTCTATCTGATCCCATCTGTATTCATCCCGCACAAAGGTCAAACCCGCCCTTTTCATAAGGGTGGTCATGTCAATCGGGTCGCCCCACGAATAACCTGCAACCTGCTGTGCAACGCCATAACCCGGATTTCTCTCCTCTTCACTCAATACAACGGAAACAGAAAACTCTTCCTCTCTCATTTGAGTGTATAACTCGTTAGAACTATCATCGTAGTGAGACGTTTCCTTGATGGTAAGTTTATATAAATCATAAAAATTAGGATTATTTAATGAAATGGAGAGAACCTTCATTTCCTGCGGCTGCAGTCTTTCCTCTCTAACTTCCTGATATATTATTTCATTTTGTGATGCAGTGTACTCATATGTGTAAGCCACATTTACAAATTTTTTAGTTTTATTTACTATTACTTGATTAAAGGTTATTGGTTCATCCTTTCCATAAATATGTCCAAGCTTCTCGAATTGAACTTCTTGAATTTCAACTAAAGACAAGAATTCTGAGCGACTTACCTTAACCGACCCAAAAATAACTTCCTCATCAGAAAACCCCATAAAAGGATCCCATACCCCTATTCGAAAATCCGCGCCGCCGGAACAGCGATTTGTAAACTTCATATCTTCGATATGAAAAGTGTGCGTTTTCCAAGTATTTGAATTTGAGAGTTTTACTATTTCAGAAGCAGCCCAAATATCATTTCCCTGATAAAAGATCTCCTGGGGTCTATGAGAATCATAATTAAGGGAAAAACTCCCGTACCCATGATCAAAATACTCCACTGTAATATCTACAGGAGTATAGATCGGAAGATCATACAGGAAATCGTCTTTTATATTGCAAAGGATATACAAATTATCGGATTGTTTGGAAGAAAGAACCCCCTTCTTCCCATCTTTCTCGACTGTTTCCATTTTACAGTCTATTTCAATATTTACGGCTGTTTCTTGCTTTGCAAAATCCGCATATGCATAGTCACAGTGCAATGTCTCATCTCCAAATGCAGGAAGGTACGAGAATACAGCTATTAAAAAAAAGATCAATATTATAGTGGAAAAAGCCCTTCTTTTCATAAACTCATCCTCCGACTGATTATATCAAATTTAATTTTTCGTCTCGTTTGAGCCAACCTCTGTATTGTATTATAAATTTTAGCATACATATATTGAAGATTCAAGTAAATATATTTTCTAAAAATATCACAATATTTAGGTCACTAAATTTTTATTATCTCTATGTCGCACCCTTTATTTTTTGCGCAATTCTCTACAATGCAAAAAATTTTCTATTATTAACTTGAATAAAAATTATATTGTTGCAATATTAATATTAATATGCTATAATCAGATTATGAGTGGATTTAATGCTTTTAAAGAACATATCGAATTTAACCCCCAAAAACCGTGGAATGTTGATTATATCTTTTTTGACCGAGATATTTCCGTTTCACCCTTGCATTACGCCGAAACGGTCGAAGTGCTTTTTTGTCATGCAGCAAAAGGATATGTCCGCATTGATTCAACCCAATTTGATATCTCGGGAAACAAGGTGTTTTTTATCGCACCCGGCACAATACATTCTACCTCATATCAAAATAGTAATGGTCAGGTTACCAATATTAAACTTGATCTTGCCTGTCTGAAATCATATATTGATATTGAAGCCATTGTTGCAGATTATGGCCTATCTCTTCAACAACTTTCAACGACTGTTCCTTATAATGAAAAAACTGTTAAAATTTCTCATATTTTAAGACATCCTGACTCGGATTTTTTCGAGGTTCTTACAGCAATTCTTGCATTTTTTAACATTCTTATACAAAATTCCATACAAAACGGATGCGCAAAATGCAATTTAGTTGCTGACGATAGTCTTAAAAAAATCATTTCTTGGACAGAACATAATTTTTATCGAAAGATTTCACTTGACGAAGTAGCTTCCTTGCTCGGATACAATAAATATTACTTTTGTAACAAATTTAAAAAAAGCACGGGTATTAGCTATTTTAATTATCTCAACACACTTAGAATACACAATGCTTGCTATCTGCTTAAAAAAGGGTATACAATTAACGAGGTATGCGAAATATGTGGCTTTGATAGCATATCTTACTTTATTCAGTTGTTTAAAAAGATAGTTGGATTAACTCCAAAAAAATATATTACTTCTACCACAAATACGATAGATCGTTAGGAAATCTGTAATAAATACACACCGAATAAACGCCTGTTTTTAGGGCGATAGCAAAAGGGATTTACTGCGCAATCGACAGCTTTTGTGCCTGAGTCGGGGCGTGTGAGAATTTTTGAAAATTTTCTCTCCATTTTTTCGCAAAAAAAGAACTCCCATTGCGGGAGTTCAAATCGATATTTAACAGCACTGTCATTATTCTGATACATCAGTAATTCATTTTCCATCCGTTTATCCCCCTCGTTGGTTTTTTAGCGTCATTTTGTTCCGCATTGCATGACGCACATTTTTATTTCACTTTACCATTATAATAACACACATGGACAGAAAATGTCCATACCAAAAACTTTATGCCTTACGGGAGATCAGCACATTTCTATCGTAGAACCCAAGTTCCGGCCACTCAACCTTGGGATTTTTATGATCGTACGGAAAGCAAATATAGTCATCAAGGAGATACGGGCCGGATTTTGCCTTATCTTCGAGCCTATTTTCAAGCGGCAGATCAAGTATTTTTTTAAATAAATAAACAGTTCCATAAACGCATACCAGCCACCCGAGAAAAACATGGTATCATATTTTATTGCAAATGAAAACAAATCCATCTTTTTATGGTAACGGTCTGTCTTTTCGTACTTATCCCGTGCAATACAACCGGCCTCATACGCTGC
>OLOI01002659.1_pt1 | contig 12317 bp, 12 predicted proteins | sample 1672131 | NCBI WGS metagenome assembly OLOI01 (sample SAMEA3136651, study PRJEB25190) | human gut metagenome | reverse complement strand
TCGCCTTTTTCACATAGCTTTCCTTCCATTTGTGGCTGCCGTCAGAGCCGGTCCGGTGTGTCTCTCCCTTTTCATCCTGCCAGTCGATCACATAGCAGAGCTTGATGTGGCCGTACTCATAACATTCATTGGGCATCTCATACCAGCCCGGCCCCATAAGAAAAGCAATCGTATTTTCTCCTTCCTTCAGATAAGAAGTAATGTCATAAACCGGGCAATACAGGCGGTGGCGCATCTTCTCATCGTAGGGAACTCCGCGGTAAAGCTTCTCCGGTCTTTCATGAAAATCCGTACTCAGCGGCAGAAACAGATCGTCGCTCACCTTTTTCCCATTGATAAAAATCTCAAAAATGCCAAGACCCGCTATCGTGATCTTCGCAGAGGTCACTTTCGGAAAACTCAGCGTCTTCCGGATCATCGGCGTACAGCAGGCTCCCCCGGTGGAAATCCACTCTGCTCCGGATAAATCTGCAGTTTTACAAGTATTCATATCCCATTCCTCCTTATCCCTTCACGGCTCCGCTGGTCATACCTTCCATGATCTGCGTGGAAAATGCAAAATACAGAATCACAATCGGAATCAGCGTGATGATAACAGCCGCCATCGTCTCGCTCATGTATCTCGTAAACTGGCCCACATAGCGGTAGATTCCCAGTGTCAGCGTCGTCGTATTTTTGTTGCCGAGAAGAATCATCGGCATATAAAAATCATTCCAGCAGCCGATGGCTTTGATCAGCGCCATCGTCACAATCACCGGCTTCGCAATCGGGAAAATGATCCGGAAAAACACGAAAACTTAAATTTTTGACAGCCGGTGTTTCACCTTCCGCTGTCTGATAGGTATAGTTGACATCGGTCAAATCTAAAAGCGGCTTCATAAAAACCTCCTTATAGCGGTATATAATAAAATATGCATAAACAGTGTCTATGTTGCAAGGGGGCGCTATTTATGCTAAAATGCATTCATATGGCATAGATGTCAGAACACGTCAGATGGCTTTTGGAATAGGCCGGGTTGCCTGGTGTTCACAGTGTTATAAAGTGAGGAGATTTTATATGGATAAAAAGCATAGATACAGCGCCGGAATGTTGGCAGCTGCACTTATTGTCGGTATTGGTATTGGCTTTTGCGGTGGTTTTGCAGTGGGCGGTCATACCGGTAGTCGGCAGCAGAATACAACAGCCGGGGCAGAGCAGAACTTTGAAACAGGAGATTTATCGATGGAGGAATCACAGAAAACGGAATCGGGTACGGATAGCAGTGACGAGACAGAGATCGAGCCGATTGGCAGCTATGCGGTGGATGATGAACCGGTGCTGACCATTGATGATACCACCGTTTATCTGTCAGAGATCAATGCAAGAGCTTATATGGCCAGAGATCAGTATGTGGCAGATTACGGTGAGGAACCTTGGGATACGAAGATGGATAATGGAATGACCGTGGGTGAGTATGCCAAGGCAACCATGCTGGATGAGATAGAACGGGCAGTGATTCTCTGTAATAAGGCGGATGAGTATGATGTACCGGCTTTGACAGATGATGAGGAGAAGCAGTGCGCGTCCAAGGCCGAGGATTATATGGCATCGATCGGTGAAGATATTGCAACACAGTTCAGTGTGGAACAGTCGGCGGTATTGGCCATTTATGAAAAGGATGCCCTGTCCATGAAGGTTTACAATCAGATTCTGGAGAATCTTTCAGAAACCCTTCGTCAGGAAGATGATTATAAGGATATGGAAGACAATGAATTCGAACAGGTTTTGAATGACAAGTTTGAAGAACAGTATGCCCAGTGGAAGGATACATGCAAAGTTGAGACAACAGAGACATGGGAGCAGCTTGTGATCGGAGCCGTCGGTTAGGCATTATCAGGGCAGACAATGGCCGTTGGTGCATTTTGAATATAAGCAGGATATTAAATGATGAGAAGGACAGGGAGGTCTTTAGATGGGATTAAAGAATTTAATTAAAGGACAGCTTTTATCAAGCATAAGTTATCGTTCCTCAGATCCGCAGGAACTGGCAGCTGTTTATGACAGAGACGGACGCAGGATTATGTATGAATCTGTTCTGACGGTTATGCCAGGACAGGCAGCAATCCTGGTGAACGAAGGACAGATGACGGATATTTTTATGCCGGGCCGATATGAACTGACAACAAATAATATGCCGGTGACAACAACACTGAATCAGTGGAAATATGGTTTTCATGACACATTTATCGTGGATATTATTTTTGTCAATACCAATGAGATCATTGATATACCATGGGGAACGAGTGAACAGGTGACAGTGAAGGATGAAGTCTTTGGCCTTGTCAATGTGGGAGCGAACGGTAAGTATTCATTATCAATCACGGACCCGAAGCTTTTTGCGGAGAATCTCATGGGTGTGAAGAACCGATATACGGTGGCTGACCTGAAGAGTTTTGTGACACCGCAGATTGCCATGTATTTCAAGGAGATCGTGACAGAGAAGCAGATGGATTTCTTTGACATGCAGGGTTACTGCTATGAAGCTGCACAGATTCTGAAGACAAAGAGTGATGATTTCTTTGGCCGTTACGGTATTCAGATGCAGAAGATGGCTGTTCAGGTGGCTTTACCGGAAACAGTGAAGAAATCCATTGATGAACGTGCTTCTCTGGGCGCCTTTGGCGGCATGGATGCTTATGCTTATAAGAGACAGGTGGATGCACAGGCAGATGCCATGGTGGCTATGGCCAAGAATCCGAATGGCGGTATGAACAGCATGGCGGGGATGGGTATGCAGATGTCTGCTGGCATGGCTTTCGGCGGCATGATGGCCGGCCAGATGAATGGCGGTGTGCAGGGACAGTCAGGTACACATAAGGAAAGTTTTGTGATTTGCCCAAAATGTGGTTCTGAAATGAAGAAGGGACTGAAATTCTGCTCTGAATGTGGTGCCTCACTGGTTGTTCAGAAGAAGAAATGCATTAAATGTGGTGCTGAGATTAATGCAGATATGAAGTTCTGTCCGGAGTGCGGAGCCAATCAGGCACAGCCTGTTTGCCCGAAATGTGGCTATAAGGCTGCGGCGGGACAGAAATTCTGCCCGGAATGCGGAACAAGCCTTTTGTAAAAGCGTTGTCGAGTCGCAGTTTTCGATGGCTGACTTTGAACAGTGCTGAATAAAGTAGACAAATAGAGAATCTGGAGGATTTTTGAATGAGTATATATGAATCATTGAATCCTGTCCAGCAGGAAGCGGTCTATCATACAGAAGGACCGCTTCTTATTCTGGCAGGGGCCGGGTCAGGCAAGACCAGAGTGCTGACCCACAGGATTGCCTATCTGATTGATGAATGTCAGGTCAATCCATGGAATATTCTGGCCATTACATTTACGAACAAGGCCGCAGGGGAGATGCGGGAACGTGTAGATCAGATTGTGGATTTTGGCGCAGAAGATATCTGGGTCAGCACATTCCATTCTACCTGTGTGCGTATTTTGAGGCGTTATATTGACAAACTGGGATACGACAGAAGTTTTACCATCTATGATGGGGATGATCAGAAGACTGTTATCAAGGAAGTATGCAAGAAGCTGAACATTGATACCAAGATTTATAAGGAGCGTACTTTGCTGTCAGCGATTTCATCTGCCAAGGATGAAATGATCGGGCCGAAGGAATATCTGCTCCGTTCAGAAGGTGACTATGCCAGACAGCGTATTGCCCAGGTATATGAGGAATATCAGAAACGTTTAAGGAGCAATAATGCGCTGGATTTTGACGATCTGCTTTTCAAAACCGTTGAACTTTTCAAAACCGATGCGGAAGTATTGAATTATTACCAGGATCGTTTTAAGTACATTATGGTGGATGAGTATCAGGATACGAACACGGTTCAGTTCCAGTTTGTCAGTCTGCTGGCGGCAAAGTACCGGAATCTCTGTGTGGTCGGTGATGATGATCAGTCGATTTACAAGTTTCGAGGTGCGAATATCCACAACATTCTTGATTTTGAAAAAATATTTCCGGATGCAAAGGTGATCAAGCTGGAGCAGAATTATCGTTCGACCAAAACAATCCTGGATGCTGCCAACGGTGTGATCCATCACAATCAGGGGCGTAAGGATAAGACACTTTGGACGGATAATGAACAGGGTGTACCGATTGCGCTGAATCAGTACCAGACAGAATATGAAGAGGCCATGGGAATTGTGAACGATATTGCGGCAAAGACGGAGCGCCATGAGGCTGAATATAAAGATTTTGCGGTGCTTTACAGAACAAACGCCCAGTCCCGTGTTTTAGAAGAAAAATTTGTCACACGCAACATACCATATAGAGTTGTGGGCGGTGTGAACTTCTATCAGCGCAAAGAGATCAAAGATATTCTGGCCTATTTGAAAATTATCAATAATGGTCAGGATGACGTGGCTGTGAGACGTGTGGTGAATGTACCAAAGCGCGGTATCGGTGCCACAACAGTGACAAAAGCGGCGGAGTACGCGGATCAGTGGGGAATCAGTTTGTATGAGGCCTTTAAACAGGTGGATGGTATTCCGGGTCTGGGACGGGCAGCAGCGAAAATCAATGGTTTTGTGAATTTGATACAGGTTTTCAGAACAAAGGCAGAATATATGTCCCTGGCAGAATTGTATGATGAAGTTCTGGAAGATACGGGCTATCTGAAAGAGCTTCAGGCAGAGCAGACCGATGAAGCAACAACGCGAATTGAGAACTTAGACGAACTGCGTAACAAGATTGTCGCCTATGAGGAGGAGACGGAACAGCCTTCCCTGAATGAATTGCTGGAACAGATTGCCCTTGTGGCAGATGTGGACAATATGGATGATTCGGACAACAAAGTTATTTTGATGACACTGCATAGTGCAAAAGGTCTGGAGTTTCCATATGTTTATTTGTGCGGTATGGAGGATGGTTTGTTCCCGAGTTATATGACCATTGTCAACGATGATCCTATGGAGATTGAGGAAGAACGACGTTTGTGTTATGTGGGCATTACCCGTGCCATGAAGAAGCTGACCCTCAGTTATGCGATGTGTCGAATGATGCATGGTCAGACACAGTACAATAAAATTTCCCGTTTTGTGAAAGAGATTCCGCCGCAGCTCATCGGCGGCAGTCTGCCGAGAGAGCGTTTCTCGAGAAAGGTTGAGGATGATCTGCCGTGGAATACAGGCAGTGCCTCCAATGGTATCTCCGGTTTTGGCGGCGGCAGAGCCGGTACATACGGCAGCGGCAGCAGAATGGGTACAGGTGTGGGCAATCGCGGTATCAGACAAAGTCACAAATTTGATGTCAGCGCTTTTGCGAAAAAAGGCGGCGATATGAAGAAAACCGCACCGGATTACGAAGTGGGTGATACGGTTAAACATATCAAATTTGGCACCGGTGTTGTTCAGGCCATCAAGGATGGCGGCAAAGATTACGAAGTCACGGTTGATTTTCCGAAATACGGACCGAAGAAAATGTTTGCCGGATTTGCGAAGCTGAAAAAAGTCTGAAAGAGGTAGTATTTTAGAAAAAAGAGTGCTATACTATAAGCAAATCTGTTTGGTAGAAAGGATGTGCGGACGACATGAATAAGTTTGAAGAATATTTAAGCATGGCCAAGATTTCTGATTTTATTCACCGTAAGGAACTGGAAGACGAGAAGAAGAAAACAGTTTGCCTCGTATTTGCAATTATTGCAGGCATTGCAGCAATCGCAGCAATTGCTTTCGGTATCTACAAGTATTTATCCCGCGAGGATGATGTAGATGATTTTGAAGACGACTTTGAAGATGATTTTGATGATGACTTTGAGGACGAGGAAGACGATTTTGTAAAGGAAGATGAAGCTGCGCCTGCTAAAGATGAGGAATAGTTTTATCTGAGTAGTTACAGAAATTTGTATAATTAAACAGACAGGAAAGCTGTTACAGATAAATGCTGATTTGTAACAGCTTTTTTGGGTAAAGAAAGCATTTTGCCAAACAGGATATGATTTACGAGAAGTTTTTAGAAACAGATAGGAGACGAAGATGAAAAAAGGACAGATGTGTGAAGGCATCATTGAATATATCGATTTTCCGAATAAAGGGCGTGTGAAAGTTGAAGATCAGTATGTGACAGTGAAAAATGGTATTCCCGGACAGAAGATCCGTTTTGTCATTAACAAAAAGCGCAAAGACCGCTGTGAAGGCAGATTACTGGAAGTATTGGAGAAATCTCCATTAGAAACCATTGAACCGGTCTGTCATGAATTTCCTGCCTGCGGCGGCTGCATGTATCAGACCATGAGCTATGATGAACAGCTGAATATGAAGGCCGGCCAGGTGAAGAAGCTTCTGGACATAGCCATTAGTTCAGCTGGCCAGGTAGATGCGGAAGGAAAGCCGGATTATGTTTTTGAGGGCATTACAGGCAGTCCAAAACAGTGGGCATACCGCAATAAAATGGAATTTTCTTTTGGAGATGATCATTTGGATGGGCCGCTGACATTGGGACTGCACAAGAAAGCCAGTACGTATGACATCCTGACAGTGGATGACTGCAAGATTGTCCATGACGATTTTACAGCTGTTTTAAAAACCGTGTTGGATTATTTCACCGAGCATCCGATGCCGTATTATAAGAAAATGAAACATACCGGTTATCTCCGTCACCTTTTGGTGCGTCGTTCCGAGACAACCGGAGAGATGCTGGTACATCTGGTGACAACCAGTCAGGAAGAATGTGATCTGACAGAACTGACCCAGCGTCTTTTGGCTCTTCAGCTTGAAGGCAGGATTGTGGGAATCATGCATATCATCAACGATACACTGGCGGATGTGGTTCAGAGCGATGAGACACGCATTCTTTACGGGCAGGATTATTTTTATGAGCATATTCTTGGACTGAAATTCAAGATTTCTACATTTTCATTCTTCCAGACAAATACACTGGGGGCCGAATTGCTCTACGATATTGCCCGTTCTTATATCGGTGATACAAAAGATATGACTGTTTTCGACCTTTACAGCGGAACAGGTACCATCGCCCAGATTTTGGCAGCAGTGGCAAAGAAAGTTGTCGGTGTAGAAATTGTGGAAGAAGCTGTCGAGGCAGCCAAAGTCAATGCCGGACTGAACCAGCTGGACAACTGTGAATTCATTGCCGGTGACGTTTTGAAAGTGCTGGATACCATTGAAGATAAGCCGGATTATATCGTCCTTGATCCGCCAAGAGACGGCATCCATCCAAAGGCATTGGACAAGATCATTGATTACCAGGTGCCGAATATGGTGTATATTTCCTGTAAGCCGACCAGCCTGGCCAGAGACTTGGGCGTACTGATCGAGCGAGGATATAAAGTGAAAAAGACACATTGTGTTGATATGTTCCCGGGCACGGTTCATTGTGAGACGGTTGTTTTGCTTTCCAAGGGTGAGGTCGACTCGAAAAAGATTCGGGTTGAGTTCTCTTTAGAAGATATGGATATGTCCGAATTTCAAGATGGGGCAACCTACACGCAGATCAAGGACTATGTACTGGAACATAGCGGATTAAAGGTATCAAACCTGTATATCTCACAGATTAAGCGGAAATGTGGGATTGAGGTTGGTAAGAACTACAATCTGCCGAAGTCTGAAGATTCCAGACAGCCTCTGTGTCCACCGGAAAAAGAGAAAGCAATCCGAGAAGCATTCAAATATTTTGGGATGATATAACATCCCGTAAAATGGAGGTTTCTTATGGATAGATTGATTTCTTGTAAGTTTAACATGGATACCGCTTGTGTGGAACTGAAATTCTTTGATGGTAGTATGATTGCGATTGATACGATTGCGGTTGAGAACGAGGTTGCCGACAATATGTATCAGAGGTCGGAACTGGATTATCTGATTTACAATGACCCGATTGGATATGCTGATTTGATATTGAACGGAGATTCCAAAACCTATTTGAAAAACTGTTACAGAGTATAAATCTGTGGATACGGCGATTGGAGCGATTTGCCTGGCTCACTAAACCTCTAAGCCCATAGTTATTGGCTAAGGCAGATATTCAACTTTAATTTTAGAAAACATAAATAAAGGCTATCCAATCTTTTTGACTGGGTAGCCTTTGAAAGTTTTGCTCTTTCTACTTTTTAAGAATCAATTTATGAATGACCATGCCGATTATCAAACCAAAGGATGATACTGCCAAATACCAAAGCGAATGTATCAATGCTGTCTCGTTATAGTATATAAACACAGATGGCACAAATGTAATTGCTATGATTATTGGATACAAGTACTTTACTTTCAGATTTGAAATGCTGCCAATTAGAATTGAAAGCAATAATGTTGCTAAAATAAGCAAAACTATCATTCCCATAACGTCTGTTGGTCCTGCAAATAATGGAAATACATAAAACATAAATAATTGAATTAAGAGTATTAGTATCTCCTTCAAGTATTTCTTCATAATCAAAACACCTCCGTTCATATAAACTCTTTTTTATTTCATTTTGCAAAGATTATCTTGATTTGCAGTTTGTCATTGTTGTAGATTGCTCCAATACTTCCGCCCATACGCTCAATCAGCAGCTTGGCGATGGACAATCCCAAACCGGTTGAATTGCGACTGGCTTCTACTGTATAGAAACGGTCAAACAATCTGCCGACCGTCACATAATTCAGATTGTGCGCCGTGTTGCTGAATGTAACACAGCCGTTCTTATCCATGACTACGGACAGATCGCCGTCAGAGTATTTCAGCGCATTGCTGATAATGTTGGAAAAGATACGGTTGACCGCACCTGCATCCAGTTCACGGAAAACCGGTTCCTCCGGCAATTCGATTTCCGGTTGGATGCCTTTTTCCTGCATGACCGCATAGAAAGACAGCAGACTTTCCTCCAATGCCCGGACAACATCCATACGTTCTGGTTTCAGTTCCTGAAAAGAAGTAACCACACTATATCTGAATAGTTCTTCGGTTAGATTTTTTAAAACATCTGTTCTGTTTTGGATTTGAGAAAGATAGCAGTGTACCGTTTCGCTTTTTTCCTCTCGTTCCAATAGGTCAAGATAACCGTTTATCGCCGTAAGCGGAGTTCTCAGGTCATGGGAAATATTGGTGATAGCTTCTTTCAGTTCCAGATCGCCCTGTTGGTAACGATGGCGTTCCTTGCGGAGCAATCGAAGCTGGATATTAATCTCCGAAGCCAGTTTTCTCAGATGAGGGTCGCTGGAAGAAATATCAATCAGAGTGTTTGTGTCGGAGGAAAGACGTTCCTGGAATTCTGTATGAATTTCATCAATACTTTTTTCTATAAAAATAATCTTTGTGATTAGAAAAAATACAACAATTAGCAAAATACAACACAAAATCCAAGGGAACATCTTTCTACCTCCTTACTTTAGGTTCTTTTTCTTAAAGGAACGACTTCCTATAAGAGATGTTGAAAAAATTACAAACGCAGAGCACAATGGAAGAAAAATCAGGTGTTCCACCCCTTCTTCGCAAAGAATTACACCTTGTCCTCCAGGTGTCAGACAGATAAGAAATTCCAGCAGGATACGAAATGTTCCACCGATGAATTTGATATTTTGGGGATGCCATCGCACAGTTGGGTCTGTATCACTCCACATCCATCCATCCAATAACTCTGGTTCTGCAAAACGATCATAAAGGAGCATCCCGATTATGACCATTGCAGCTACAGCTCCCAGACAAAGAAGTGTCGCTGAGTTTTTGTTCTCCGCCAGACTTGCCAACAGACAACATACGCTGGAGAGTGCAACGACCATCAAAAGGCTTGAAAAAATATAAAATGCCATCTCTCCCAAAGAGAGGTTCAGGCTTGCCGTACCCAGTAGCGGAATACCCAGCATCCCATTAACTATCAACCAGATTAGTGCAGTACTCAGTCCAGCACATATGGTCAGGAGAAGATTGGAAAAATAAACTTCTTCACGAGTGTGTCCGCAGATTAGTTTATTGCGCAGAGTTCCATATTCATAGTCTGTTCCCCACAAATATGCGGCAAATACGGCGATAAATGGTCCCATCAGGGGTGAATATCCAAAAAAACGGGCGACCAGCTTATAGATGTATGCATTAGTCAAATTCGTCTGGAAGTAACCGTTGAGGATGATGAATGCGGAAAGCAATACAGCAATCACTAATTCTATTCGAATCATTTTTTTATTCTCTGTACGGTAAAAGGCTGCTCGAAAAAGTTTACGCATTATTATCACCTCCAACCAGAGAGATGTAATAACTCTCCAAACTTTCATCTTTTTCCTGCATAGACAGCACTTCGCAGTTTTCCTTTGCCAGTACAACGGTCAGCTGTGTCACATTGATCTTTGCGAACACATCGGCTGTTGTTGCGGAGATAATTTTATATTCCAGATTCATGGAATCCAGCACACGAGCCAGAGTAGAAGTATCGGTCACTTCCATGCGGACACACTTGCGGCAAACTGTGTCCAGTTCTTCTGCACTCAGTTCCTTCACCATGCGACCATTATCAATGATACCGTAATGAGTAGCCAGACGGGAAAGTTCATCCAGAATGTGACTGGAAATAAGAACTGTAATCTGTTTTTCTCGGTTCAACTTCAAAATCAGTTCTCGCATTTCCACAATACCCTGAGGGTCGAGACCATTTACAGGCTCATCAAGAACAAGAAAGTCGGGATCACCGGCTAATGCGATAGCGATGCCCAGACGCTGCTTCATACCGAGGGAGAAGTTCTTCGCTTTTTTCTCTCCCGTGTTGTCGAGACCTACCAGCTTCAACAATTCCTGAATACAATCAAATGATGGCAGACCAAGAATGAGATACTGGTGCTTCAGATTTTCCTCCGCAGTCATATCCATGTAGATGGACGGTGTTTCCACCACAGCACCCATGCGACGGCGGGATTTGATAATATCCTTGCTGTCATTGCGGATGCCGTACAGAGAAAAGCTACCGGAAGTCGGTTCCTGCAATCCGCAGATCAAGCGGATCAGGGTTGTCTTACCAGCGCCGTTCTTTCCCACAAAGCCATAGATGGAACCTTTGGGAACATTCATAGTAAGACCATTCAATGCCTGAAAGTTTTTATACTTTTTTGTCAGGCTGTTTGTTTGCAAAATATAGTTCATATTGTATTACCTCCTTTGCTGACCTAAGTTTACAAAACAAAAGTCAAGAAAGTGGTCAAGAAAAACGTCAAGATTTGGTCAAGATTTTTTGTTCTGCCAATTTGAAACCAATTCCCCAGACTGTTTCGATATAGTCTACACCGCTGACATCCTGCATCTTTTTACGAAGATTGCTGATGTGCTGCTTCAAAGAACGCTCGGTGCAGTCGGGTGTGTCCAGACTGATTCTGTCAAGCAGGACACTCTTTGAAATTACCTGTTTGGGATTTTCCATCAGCAGTTTTAAGATGGCATACTCCGTTCGGGTCAGCTTCACAGGCTGCTCCTGTACTGTCAGAGAAAGGGAAACCATATCCAAAACCAAATCGCCAACGGAAAGAGATTTGGTTTCGCCATGTTGTTCTGCCTTGCGGAGCTGAACAGTGATACGGGCAAGAAGCTCCTTTGTATCAAAAGGCTTGGTCATGTAATCTGCCGCACCGCCCAGCAGAAGATTTACCTTGTCTTGCACATCTACTTTTGCGCTGAGAACGATAACAGGAATGTTCTCAATGTGGGGCAGAACTTCCTCGCCAGACAATCCCGGCAACATCAGATCCAGCAGCACCAAATCGGGCTTGTTTTGTGAAAGAAGATATAACGCTTCTGTGCCGGAGTATGCACGAAGAACAGAATAGCCCTCTTGCACCAGCACTTCTCTCAGCATATCTCCAATATGAATATCATCATCTATGATTGCGATTGTTTTCATTCTCGTTCCTCGTCAATTTCCTTTTATAGTTCAAACGCTACTATCGTTTCCTTTGGCAACTTCTCGTTTTCGCAGTTTAGAAGGTAGGCTATTGCCTTGTTCGCAAAGCGGTTTGTTTTCATTGTATCCCAATCGGCAAGTCGGACTATTTCTGATGTGCCGTTCTCAAAATCAAATGAAATCTGGCCCCATTCGCCGTCGCAGTCTGCTTGGTATTCGTAGATTGCGGTGGCGATTTTCTTTTTTCGTTTGGTCTTGGATTTCTGTTTCAAGCGGACAGCATGGATTGCGCCCTCGGCAACCAACAATTCTGTCAGTTTGTCCACTGCTCTGCGGTAGGCTCGCTCCGCACCGCTGGCAGTGCTGCCCTCAAACATTACAGCCAGTTCCTCAAAGGTGGGGCGGCCTTTCCATGAGCTGACACGCCCACAGGTCATGCAAATTGCTAACCGTTTTTCGAG
>OLOI01002658.1_pt1 | contig 12320 bp, 12 predicted proteins | sample 1672131 | NCBI WGS metagenome assembly OLOI01 (sample SAMEA3136651, study PRJEB25190) | human gut metagenome | reverse complement strand
TGAGCACGACCGGAATCTCGATCTGCTGCAGTGCAAATGAGAGTGCACTCGCCGTATAAGCTAACGTATCTGTCCCATGGATAATGACGATCCCGTCATACGCTTTTCGCCGCTCATAAACTCTTTGGGCGATCGCACTCCACTCCTCCGGCTGCATATTGGAGCTGTCCAGCATGAACAATTCCTCTTCCTCCACAAGAAATCCATCCGTCAGCCCGGAAATTCGATCCAGAATATCATTTCCATGGAGTCCCGGCGCCAGCCCATTCTCACTGTGGGAGGAAGCAAGCGTCCCACCTGTGCTCAGCATTAAAATTCGATTCATGATAAAACGTTTCCTTTCGTTTTTACTCTTACTACCTATCATACCTTATTTTCCGGAAGCGCGTCAATCCCTCCCACTATTTGCTTCCGTTCAGCCGGTACACCGATATTTATGTTCTATAAATGAGCAAATACTGGAAAGTATGCAAAACCATAATAATGATGATGTGTTGGGGGCAAAAGGTATTTTGACCCCAACTGATGCCTACGAATTGCTCCGCTGCGAAGCAGCTCCCGCAATTCTGCAAACATCATCATCTTATACCGCAAAAAACGGATCCTGCATCCGCAGCTCAGACGACAACGCGAACCGCGGTACAGAACCCGCTCTTTTCATTGTAATATCAGCCTTTGACCGCTCCTGCGACCATACCCTTGATGATCTGTCTGCTGAATGCAAAGTACAGAACCACGATCGGCGCCATGGTCAGCAGCATTGCCGCCATCTGCTTTGGATAGTCTGATGCAAACTGTCCCTTGAACTGTGTCAATGCAAGCGGTACAGTCTGAAGACCTACATCCTTGATCAGAACCAGTGCGAAAGAGAACTCGTTCCAGCAGCTGAATACCTGAATGATTGCAATCGTTGTAAGGATCGGACGGCAGATTGGAAGAATAATTGTCCATAAAGTATGGGTAAAATTACTTCCGTCAATTGCCGCAGCCTCTTCCAGTGATACCGGAATGGATTTCACATAGCCCTCTACCAGGAAAATACCGATAGGGAGACCAAAGGATACATATGGAAGAAGCAAAGTGAACCATCTGTTGTTGATTCCGCATTTCTGGAATACTACATAGATAGGAACCAGCAGAGAATGGATAGGGATCAGCATACCCATCAGGAACATGATATACAGTACACGGTTCAGTTTAAAATGAACACGCGCCAGAATATAGCCTACAATAAAGCTGAAGATAATAATAAGAACAATAGATACACCTGTAGTTCTTACACTGTTTAACATAGACTGTCCCAGATGATAATCCTTATTAGAAAGGATTTTAATATAATTAATCAAAGTAGGGTCCTTTGGAAGCCCCATAATATCCGCATTAAATACTCGTTTTTCCTTCAGTGAGGAATACATCATCCACACGATAGGGAAAATACAGGAAAGGGAGAAAATAAGCAGGACCGCATTTATGATCACAGCTGCAATTCCTTTTCTCACTTTGTGAGTTGCCGGTACATTTGCACTTGAATTCATAAACCTACGCCTCCTTTTCCCTGGTAAGATATTTGATCAACGCCTGAGAACCGCCGATTACCAACAACGACAGTACAAAGATTGCTACTGAAATACAGCTACCATAGCCCATGTTGCTCTGGCTAAAGGAAACCTGGTATCCGTACATTGCCATAACCATGGATGCCGTACCCGGACCGCCCTTTGTCATAACATAAATTTCTACAAAAACTTTCATTGCGGAAATTGAAGATATCATTGTAACAAGTCCGATTGTAGGCATAAGATGAGGGAGTGTCACGGTTAGATGTTTTGTTATGGGGTTGGCTCCGTCTACTTCACACGCTTCATAAAGGTCTTTGGGGACACTCATCAATGCGGAAAGATATATCATCATATAGTAGCCGATACCTTTCCAGACTGTTACAAGTATCACCGAGTATAATGCAATATTAGGGTCTGTCAGCCATCCAACAGGCTCTATGTGAAACAATGCCATAACATAATTTAAAATTCCCTGCTGTGCATACAGCCATTTAAATGCAATTGCTGCAACAACAATAGAAACAATTACAGGAAGGTAAATCAGAATCTTATAAAGCGTTATTCCTCTGATTTTTTGGTTAATCATTATGGCAATAATCAAAGGAAAAACCACAAGAAACGGCACTGCTGCAATCAGATAGATAAATGTATTAATCAATACTTTATAAAATACAGGACTTTTTAAAAGTGCCGTATAATTTGCAAGTGAAACAAATGAAGGGTTGTAAATATTTGTATTGTAATCAAAAAAGCTTAACAGAATAGTTTCAAAAAACGGTATAAAAAAGAAAAGTATAAGTATTATACCTGCCGGAAGCAGAAACAGATATGGTACATATTTTTTGTAATATTTATACATTTTTCTCCTCAGTGTTCTTTTTTAGTTTTGAAGCTCTGTTTTCAGGCATGAGCCGCTTTGAGTGACCTCAAAATTTGTGCTGGTCAATGACATCAGCATTGCACGGTCGCCGTGGTAATCAACAGACCAGGCTCCAAGATACTTTGGCTTTTCGCCTGTAGCTGCATAAGCAAATACAATTATTCTCTCGGGATTAAGTGCGTCCCACCCTACAGGGTAGATATCCCATCTGTAATCTTTTAAATAAAGATTTTCTTTTTCTCTCCAGTAATATTGTATTGCCTCTCTTACTTCCGTAAGGTCTTTAACTTTTCCTGTTTCCAAATCGTATACAAGTAGATTTGTTCTCCACAGACCTTCGGGTGTGTATGATATTTTTTCTTTTATTGCTATTCTTTTTCCGTCAGCTGACCAGTCAACCACAGTAAGCGTTTTTTGAATATCTAAATCAAGAGAATCCATCTGGGTTCTATGTATAGTTTTTTTACCGTGGTTTACGTGTGCCTGCTCTATCCTGTCTTTGATATTTTTATTCAAATCAAGATTCATCAAATAAAGCTCTGTACCGGCTGTTTTTGTGGAAGGATAGTAATAAACGGTTGAGTAAACCATCTTGTCAAACTGCGGGGAAACAACTCCTATTGAATTAACTTTTCTCTTTTTTTTAAGCGCATTCAGATTGATATCTGTTTGACCCGGAGGGTTGTTATATTTTACAAGCAATGTGGATGGATCAGGTAAATCAACAAGTTTTGAATCTTTTTCAAAATGAGGGGATGGGATTTCCTGATTTTGTGCAGCAGCTTTGTTAACTGCCCTATAATAGTCCTGCATTGTTTTTGGCATGTTGTTTACAGGCTTGGGGTGTGCTTTTTTGTAGCTTTTCGTCCAGAAAAATTTTGAGGCAATATCTCTTTCAAAGTCAAAAGCATAGCTGTATTGTGCATTGAAAACAAACAGGCATAAGAATATTGCCGTGCATCTTAACAATACCTTATACATCGTTAAACAAGCCCTTCTCTCATTGCAGTAACAGCGGCTTGAGTCCTGTCATCAACATACAGTTTTTGTAAAATGCTGTGTACATGAGCTTTTGCAGTAGCTCTTGTTATGAATAATCTCCGGATTTGACAATCCGTCTACGATAAGGGCAAGTACTTCCATCTCTCTTTCCGTGAGGCCGAAAGTATTTTTACCTGCTTTGTAGTTTATTGAATCTGTTGTAGTATCTTCTGATTTTTGTTTTTGTACATTTGATAAAACAAGTCTTGCAATAGCGGGGTCAAGCCAGGCAGTACCTTCATTAACAGCTGTTAGCGCAGCTGTCAGCTGCTGGGCTGTAGCTCCTTTCATAATATAACCGTCAGCACCTGCTGCAAGTGCTGCAAAAACATCATCATCATTGTCTCTTGATGTAAATATAAGAATTTTTGAATCAAGGTTCAACTCTTTAATTCGTCTTGTTGCTTCAATGCCGTCTATAACAGGCAGTCCGATATCCATAAGAATTACATCCGGCAAAAGTTCTTTTGCCATTTCAACACCCTGTTGTCCGTCTTCTGCTTCGCCGACAAGTGTTATGCCTTCGGTTTTTTCAATAACAAGAGCTGTTCCCATTCTTATCATCATGTGGTCTTCGACCAGCAAAACTTTTATATCTTTGTTTGTCATATTATTTCCTAAACTTTTTCCTTAATATTCAATGAGTCGGGTATTAATATCGAAAATACGCTGCCTTTTGACACTTCGCTTTCTACCCATATTTTCCCGTTATGTGCTTCTACAATCTGTCTTGAAAGATATAAGCCAAGCCCTGTACCGGCAGAGCGTTTCTGGCTTGTTCCCTGCGAGAATCTTTTAAACAGCTTTTTCAAATCTTCTTTCGGTATGCCTATTCCGTTGTCTTTTACATTTAATATCAGATCGCCTTCTTTGTTTAATGCGCTGATGGAGATTTCTCCGCCTGATTTTGTATGATTGAGGGCATTTCCGCACAGATTCAAAAGTACTCTTCTCAACTCGTTGCGGTCAGCTGTGATATCAGCGTCTTTTGTATCTTCATATGAAACGGAAATTTTTATGCCTTTTTTATCCGCTAATGCTCCTAGTTGAGCTATGCCTTCTTCTATAAAGTCTTTTAGCGAAAAAGTTGTTTTGCACAGGTTCAGTTTTCCGGATTCGTATTTGTAAACTTCCAAAAGTGCATTAACAAGCCCGAGCATATCTTCATTGCTTTTTTTCATTGTATCAAGCAGTGTTTTTTGCTTGTCACCTATTTCGCCAAGAGTTCCGTCAAGGAAAAACTGTAATGTTTGTATTGCAGCAAGCAGAGGGGTTCTAAGGTCATGTGTAAGCGTTGCAATAAAATCATCTCTTTCCATCTCTTTTTGCAGGCTTACGTTTCTTACTACTCCTACATAGTTTATTTCCGTATCATCTTTGCCGTCAGAAGGTATAGGTGCAAAATTGATTTCTACAGGAATATTTTTATCGTTAATAAAGTTTCTTATTGCAGCGTCTCTTAAAAGCACTTCTTTTTTATCGTTTGTAATTTTTTTCAATTTTGTTTCATCTGAAACAATTAGCTCCTGAAGTTTTTTGCCGGCCAAAAGATGCTCATCAAGCCCTGTAAGATTTTCAAAAGCGGGATTTGCCTGAACAATTGCTGCGTCATGTGACACGATGACAATACCGTCTGCACAGTAGTTTATTATTGCACTTAGCTTTGTATTTGATTCCACAAGGTCAGCGGTTTTTTGCATTACAATTTCTTCCAGCGAATGCGAGTATTTTTCAAGCTGTGCTTTTGCCTGAGAGAGCTCTTCTATTTTGTTATTAAGCTCAAAAATAAGACCGCTTCTCTCCAGTCCGTTTCTTATGCTGATTAAGAGCTCTTCGTTATCCCATGGTTTTTCTATATATTTGTATATACCTACTTCATTTATTGCTTTTATTGCGTTTTCTTTGTCTGCATAACCTGTTAAAAGAATCATGCTTGTGTCAGGGCAAATTGTTTTTGCCTGTGAAAGAAACTCAATACCGTTCATCTCCGGCATCATAAAATCCGAAAGTATCAAATCCGGTTTATTTTCTTTTATATTTTCGAGTGCTTTTTTTGCAGACTCAAAATACTCAACATTTGTAAACCCCTCAATGTTGAGGAGCATTTTTAACGTTGAGAGCATGATTTGCTCATCATCAACAACAATTATTCGTTTAGACTTATACATCACAATATCCTTTAATATAAAGAATATCGTATATTTACAAGCAGGACAAATATTTTACAATTGTAAAGCAATGTAATATAATCATTGAATTAAATACATTATGGAGAAATTTAATTATGAGAGACGAATTGCTTTCCATACTGGAAAAAAACAGCAGAATTGATTTTAAAGAGCTGGCTGTTTTGCTCGGTGTGACAGAAGAACAGGTACTTCAAGAAATAACAAAACTTGAAAAAGAAAATATTATTGCAGCATATCACACGCTAATTAACTGGGAAAAAACAGATATTGAAAAGGTTTCCGCTCTCATTGAAGTAAAAGTTACCCCCCAAAGAGGACAGGGCTTTGACCATATTGCAGAGAGAATATACAATTATCCGGAGGTTAAATCTGTATATCTTATTTCCGGCGGATATGATTTGCTTGTTTCTCTGGAGGAAAAATCACTCAAAGAAATAGCTGCTTTTGTTTCTGATAGACTGTCTACTCTGGATAGTGTTTTGAGTACAGCAACGCATTTTATCCTGAAAAAATATAAAGACCACGGCACAATAATAAATAAAACAACAAAAGACGAAAGAGAGATGTTTACTCCATGAGAAATTTCCTTTCCGACAAAGTAACAAGCCTGAAACCATCCGGCATAAGAAAATTTTTTGATATTGTAAGCGAAATGAAAGACGCAATTTCGCTCGGTGTTGGCGAGCCTGATTTTGATACCCCTTGGTTTATACGTGATGAGGGTATTTATTCTCTTGAAAAAGGAAAAACTTTTTATACCTCAAACGCAGGCTTAAAGGATTTGAGAAAAGAAATTGCCGCTTATATTAAAAGAACACAGGCTCTAAATTATGACCCTGATAACGAGATTATTGTCACAGTAGGCGGGTCAGAAGCTATCGATATAGGCTTGAGAGCTGTAATAAATCCGGGCGATGAGGTCATTATCCCCCAGCCGTCTTATGTTTCTTATGAGCCTTGTGCGCTTTTATCAGGAGCAAAACCTGTAATCATCAATCTTAAAGCCGAAAACGAATTCAGGCTTACACCTCAGGAGCTAATCGAGGCAATAACAGAAAAGACAAAGGTTTTAATCCTTCCTTATCCCAACAATCCAACCGGTGCGATTATGGAACGCGAGGATTTGGAAAAAATTGCAAAGATTGTTGTTGAAAAAGATATTCTTGTCATGTCTGATGAGATTTATTCCGCCCTTACTTATAAGGGCAGGCATGTTTCCATTGCTTCTCTTGAGGGGATGAAAGAACGAACTATTCTTATAAACGGCTTTTCAAAAGCATATGCAATGACCGGCTGGCGTCTTGGTTATGCTTGCGGGCCAAAGGATATAATCAAACAAATGACAAAAATCCATCAGTTTGCAATCATGTGTGCCCCTACAACAAGCCAGTATGCAGCTGTTACTGCTCTTAAAAAGGGTGATGAAGCGGTAGAACAAATGAGACTTTCATACAATCAGCGCCGCAGATTCCTCATGAACGCTTTTAAGGAAATGGGGCTTGATTGCTTTGAGCCATACGGCGCGTTTTATGTTTTTCCTTGTATTAAAGAGTTTTCAATGACATCAGAAGAATTTGCCACAAAACTGCTTATGGAAGAAAAAGTTGCAGTTGTGCCAGGTACAGCTTTTGGTGATTGCGGAGAAGGCTTTTTGCGCATATCTTACGCATATTCTCTAGAAAACCTTAAAGAAGCTGTTGCGAGAATTCATAAGTTTGTAAACAAATTGAGACAGTCAAAATAGTCATGAAAAAAAACCTCTTTTGCGCAAAATTTAATAATTGGGGCGAAAGAGGTGAGCACTAAGTACAAGCAATCAGAAGAGTTGAGGATTTACATAGTTAATATAGCTTGATTAGGGTGTTTTTTCATTCAACTAAACTGCAATGTTAAACTTTAATACTTTCGGGTAATAAATGAAAAAATTCATTTGATTTTTGGTTATGCCCATTGATATAATTAGTTAGATAAAGTTTACGTAAACAGGGGAATGAATATGACGACAAAAGTCGCTGTCTTGGGCGCAGGTATATGGGGAAAAAATTTAGTTCGTAATTTTTATAATTTGAATTATCTTCATACTGTTTGTGATATGGATGAAGAAAACAGAAAAAGAGTTAATAATGATTATCCTGAAATTCATACCACACCTGATTTTAATGAAGTTTTAGAAAATAAAGAAATCAATGCGGTTGTTATTGCAACCCCGAGCCACACTCACTTTAAGTTAGTAAAAATGGCTCTCGAGGCAGGCAAACACGTTTATGTAGAAAAGCCTATTGCCACAGCAAGCGAAGAAGCTCTAATTTTAAAAGAGCTTGCAGAATCAAAAAATCTTGTTTTGATGGTTGGTCATTTGCTTTTGTATCACCCTGCTGTTAACAGACTCAAAATGATTGTGGAATCAGGAGAGCTGGGTGAAATTAAATATGTACAGTCTGACAGATTGAATATCAATTACTTTAAAAATGACAGAAGTGTAATGTGGGATCTTGCTCCTCATGATGTTTCGATGGTCAGCTATATCCTTGGTGAAGAGCCTAAACGAGTAATTTCAGCAATGGGCGTAAGCTCTGACGGAAACGAAATTATGGATATTACCCATGTTGAAATTGAGTATGAATCAGGATGTGTTGCGCATATCTCTGACAGCTGGATTCACCCGCAAAAACGCGTTAACCTGATGCTTAGAGGCACAAAAGGTTCTGCTATGTTCGATGATACTCTGACAGAGAATAAACTTCAGGTATTCAAAAATGACAAGCCTAATTCCGGCAGCAATATTGCTCTTGATTATATTGAAATTGAACCTTTGAAACTAGAGTGCGAACATTTTGTAAAATGTATTGAAAACGGCAAAAAAGCCAGAAGTGACGGCGAAAACGGATACTTTGTCGTAAAAATACTTGAAGATGCAGAAAAAATGATGCTCGGTGAAAAACGTGAGCTTTTAGAACAGCATAATTTCGCCTCTTCAAGAAGCAAACAAAAATAATATTAGAAAGTCACGAGGAGTATAATAAAATGGCTAACTTTATTACAATATTACGTATGATAATTGCGTTTGTCGCAATATGTCTTTTGTTTTTTCAAACACCGGCATGCTACATCACTGCTTTTATTTTGACAATAATTGCAATCTGGTTTGACGGTCTGGATGGCTTTGTTGCCAGATTGTTGAATGAAAGCTCAAAATTTGGTGCTGTGCTTGATATTTTAGGCGACAGAGTTGTTGAAAACATATACTGGATTGTTTTTGCAGTTCTTGGCTGGATACCTGTTTGGGTGCCGCTTATTGTTGTAACAAGAGGCATTTTGACAGACGGCGTAAGAAGTATTGCTTTAGAACAGGGCTTTACAGCATTTGGTTCTACTACCATGATGAAAACAAAACTCGGACATTTCCTTGTTGCATCAAACTTTTCAAGAGGCTCATATGCCGTAACAAAAGCACTTGCTTTTGCTTTGATGATTTTATGCAATTTTCCTTTTGCAACAATGAATCTTTTCTTGCAAGGTGCTGACCCTACATTATCTGCACAAGCTACAGCTGCATGGGGAACTTTCCATAACGTGTGCATTGCAATTTGTCCTTTTGCTCATTTTTGTGTATACGCAGCAGTTGCATTCTGTGTGTTAAGAGGATTGCCTGTTCTGATTGAAAGTAAAAGATTTTTTGTTGAAGACAAAAAGAATTAATATTTGTAAAAGATTATCTTTTCAATAACAAAATAATTTCTTGAGCGCTTTTACTTTTAATGTGGCAGTTACTGGAAAGTGAAGACAAAATGGAAATTTCAAAAACAAATTCTCAATATTCTGTTAAAGAAAATAATAAAAAAAGCAGAAATGTTGGTTCTTCATTAACAGCTTTTATGGTTGGAGGGTTCTCTGCTGTCGCATTTAACCCTTTGTCAAAGAGTGTTGTTAAAAAATCTCAAAAAATCGGTCAACTTTCTCAAGATAAAGTTGATATTTTACACAATGCAGCAGAGACAGCATTGTGTAATACTGGTCTGAAAGAAAAAGGTGCTAAAATTGTCTATTTAAAACGAGAAGCCGGTGAAATACCACCGCCGAAGATTTTAAGAAATCTAAATCCCTTAGAACAAGTAAAAGACGGCAAAAATGCATTTTATGCGTTTAAAGATGCAATAAATCCCCTGACCAAGGAGGTTATGTTTAGCAAAAATACAATTATGATGCCAGAGAAAGATATTTCATATGCTGCTTTTCATGAAATAGGACACGGTTTAAACCATAATTTTTCTAAATTAGGCTTGATTCTTCAAAAAATCAGACATCCATTGTTGACCATAACCAGCTGTATTGCATTGTATGGTGCTTTTACGAAAAACGCAAAGCCTGAAGAAGGTAAAGAACTCACAAAAGGGGAAAAAGTTAAAAACTTCATAAGAAACAACGCAGGCAAGTTGTCTTTTGCTGCTATGCTGCCCATACTTTTAGAAGAAGGCATGGCTTCTTACAAAGGAGAAAAGCTTGCTAATAAATTGTTATCAAAAGATATGGCCAAAATTGTCTCTAAAGGTAACAAATTTACATATTTAACTTATATTATCGGTGCACTTTCTATTGCTACAACTTCTTTTGCTACAGTAAAAATTAAAGACTATCTGGTTGCAAAAAAAGAGAATAAATCAGATAATAAGGTTGTATGAAAATAACAACCAAACTCAATATAGTTTTATATGAACCGGAAATACCTCAAAATACCGGTAACATTGTACGTCTTGCTGCTTGTACAAACAGCGATGTGTTTCTTATCGGAAAACTCGGGTTTTCTATTGACAGCAGGCACTTAAAGCGTGCAGGATTGGATTACTGGGGTGATGTTAATATTCGTCGCATAGAAAAAATAGAGGATTTGTGGCAGGAGTTTCCTGACAACGATTTTTACTATCTTACAACCAAAACACAAAATTATTATACTGATGTTAAATATAAAGATGGAGATTTTCTTGTTTTTGGGCCGGAATCCCGGGGTATTCCTGAAGAACTCCTGTTTTCAAAAGGAAAACATTCCATAACTATACCTATGCAAGACGGGCAGAGGAGCTTGAATCTTTCAAATTCGGTTGCTATAGTTGTTTATGAAGCGTTACGACAAATAAACGGATAGTATTTATGGAATATACTGAAATTACTGCGCAGTCAGTCAAGGCTCTTATGCCTCAAAGACCTCTGCAGAGCAACAAAGGAACATTTGGCAAGGTATTAAATATCGCTGGTTCTATAGAATACCAGGGTGCTGCTTATTTGTCTTCTGTTGCTCCTTTAAAAACCGGTGCAGGGCTTGTTACTCTTGCTACAATTGAGCCGCTAATTAATAACCTTGCCGGCAATTGTCCATGGGTAACGTTTTATCCTTTACGTGATTACTATAAAAAATGCATAGCATCAGATGCTTTTGGTGATGTTTTAAACATAATAGAAAACTACAATGTACTTTCTGTCGGCCCTGGTTTATCTGATACAGCGGCAACAAATGAGTTTGTAGATGATCTTATTAAGTATCTGAATAAAAATAATAAAAAAACTGTAATTGATGCAGATGCAATTAATGTTCTGTCTAAATCAGAATTGTCTTCATTTCCGTCAGATTCTGTTATTACACCGCATCCTGTGGAACTTTCAAGATTGATAAACACTCCTGTTAAAGATATACAAAATGACAGAATAAAGTATGCAAAGCTGACTGCTGAAAAATTTGGCTGCTGCGTTGTGTTAAAGGGCAATCAAACAGTTGTGTGTACAAAAGAGCTGGAGGTATTTGTTAATACCAGCGGCAATTCTGCTCTTGCAAAAGCCGGCAGCGGTGATGTTTTAACTGGTATAATTTCAGGTCTTATGGCGCAGGGGGTGTCTGTGGAAAATGCTGCAAAGCTTGGTGTTTATTTACATGGACTGTGCGGAGAGCTTGCATCTCAAGATTTGTCTTTGTACAGTGTTCTGGCTACTGACCAGATTGATTATATTCCGCAAGCAATCAAAAAGATTTTAGAGGCTTAGGATGAAAGCTTTTTTTATACCTTACAGTGTGAATAATGGCAGATTTAATATGGACTTTGATGAAAAGCTGCTTGACTTTGCAATCAAAACCAATTTATCAATGCCGATTTTTAGGCTCTATGGCTGGTCACCGGCATGTGTGTCTTTAGGACGCAATCAGAGTGACAGCCACATAGATAAAAATTTTTGTGTGGCTAATAATATTGATATTGTCAAAAGGTTAACGGGTGGGAGGGCTCTTTTGCACGATAACGAGCTGACATACTCGTTTGTGTGCCCTGTATCTTTTCTTAAAAATGGGCAGACCGTTATTCAATCATACAAAGAAATCTCAGGTGCACTGTCAGAGGGTTTAAAAAAAGCAGGCATTGATGCTGTTTTCCCTCAGGATAAACAAGCAAAAATAAATTATGAATACTGTATGTCTTTATCAACCGGTGCAGATTTAAGCTATATGGGAAGAAAGATAGTCGGTTCAGCGCAGTTTAGAAAACAGGGTTATATTTTGCAGCATGGATCTATTATGTTTGATTATGATAAAGATGTCATAAAAAATATTTTTGGCGAAACTCCGGCATCGGAAAATATAACCACAATAAAAGAATCAGCTCCCCAATTAAA
>OLOI01002646.1_pt1 | contig 12396 bp, 7 predicted proteins | sample 1672131 | NCBI WGS metagenome assembly OLOI01 (sample SAMEA3136651, study PRJEB25190) | human gut metagenome | reverse complement strand
TGCAAAGGTTTCTGTTGGCATACCCTCTGCCGCCGAAGAAATTCAAATACGCCACCTCGTATGTCAAATCGAATTACTGGAGGAACAACTTTCTGAAATAGATAAAAGGATAACAGAGTTCTCCGTCAAAAACAACTCTGCTATCCTTTCGATACCGGGCATTTCGCATTTTTCCGGTACTTCTATTTTAGCAGAATTAGGAGACATTTGCAACTACCAAAAATCATCTCAAATAATTAAATTTGCAGGTGTTGCCCCTTACCACTATGAATCCAGTCAGTTTACGGCACAGCATACGGCTATTACAAAGAAAGGCTCACGATATTTGCGAAAAACTCTGTATCAAATCATTCTGCCTGTAATCAACAATAACGAGGTTTTCCGTACTTATTACAACAAAAAGTTAGCTGAGGGCAAAGGTCACAGATGCGCTCAGGGGCACTGTATCAGAAAACTCCTAAGGGTTATTTACCGCCTTTTAACCACAGGGCAGCAATTCTGTCCTGAACTTTTGGTGTAAGCAAACATTTAATCACATTTTACAATTCGTCTTCTCTTGAAGGCTTATTTGTCATGCCACAAAATCCACAATTATTTATTTTTCAATGTTCTTGCTAAACTATATTTATTTTTCAAAAACTACTTGACTTTTATATAGTTAGCTTCAATATCGATTTTTTTGGTGTTCATCACCATAAAGTCGATCGTCTTACTGCCCGGCTGCCGGTACAGCTGTGCCTGTTCCCAGTTCTTGCCCTTGTAGAAGTTATCCTCCCACATACCGGTTTGGCCGGTCGAACCCTCGTAGTCTGCCTCCGAATAATCCTGTGCCCAGGCAGCAAACTTGATGACATCGTCCGCAATACGGTAAACCGTCTCGGTTCTGCCGGTCAGGGAGGCGTGGAACAGGAACTTCGGCCAGGAACTGTGGTACAGAACGCTTGGGCCGGAATTGCTTTCGCTATACTCAAAGTCCTTTACCATCACGATCTTACAGTCGGGGTCATCCTCCGGCATGGACGGAACCAGAATGGTCTGAATCTTGCCGTCGGAGTTTACCTCGTAGTAGACGATCTTTCTTGATGCCGCCTTCGACTTTTGCGCGTCGGTCAGCCAGGTTCTGGGAATCGCCTCAAAGTTTTTGGCGTTATTCGTCGACCACAGATGCCAATCCGTCTTGGGATCGGCCGGCTCATTCGTCACAAGTTCTGCCGCCGGCATCTTGGTGACCTCGGTTCCGTTATAGGCCTTGATCTTCTCGGTGGTCTCATAGGTCGTCAGCACGTTGTCGCCGCCTAAGATCTTTACCATCAGGGTGGTTTCAAACGAACCGCTACCCGTGCCGACATCCATCAGCAGGCCGTAGCCTGACTTGGAAAGGCTGCGGATATAGCCGACAATCTTGTCGTTTTTGTCAAGCAGCACCGTCACCGTTTTGCCCATTTCCAAAAGGCTGGACGGAAAGTTTGATACCGTCTTATACTCGGTATTGTCGATATAAATACGGTAGTCGGTCGTGTCCACTTTAAGCTCCGGTCTGCCTGCTGTTTTGCTGGGATCTACGTACTGTTCTACCATCACGCCGGCAATCGCAAGCTTTAACGGGAAGTTTGCCACATCGTGGCCTGCGTTGTCGTTGTTAATCTGAATACTGGAAATCGAGGCGTTGTCTGCGGTCAGCTCATATTCCAAAACCAGCTTGGTCCACTCGCCCTCTTTCATGGTTGCCGTAACCACTTCGTCCGGTTTTTTGGGATCCGGCGCGTTTTGGTTATAGTTCTTATCCTCGCCGTTCTGCCAGTCACGGTCGCTCACATTGGATTCTGAAATCCACATCTGCACGTTGGTCTCTTTGTTGGCAGAGGCGGTGATTCTGCCGCCATCACCGTATTTGGTCTGCAAAACGTCCGAGACATCGGTGCCGATCACCCACGCCGTGATTCGCATCTTATCGCCGGCCGAAACTGCGCCCTCGTTAAAGAGGTTGGTCAGCATAATGGACGAGTCGGGCGCACCGTAGCCGGCGCCGCCCCAGGTGGAGATCTTGCCGTAGAACGGGCTCCACGGGTTCCAGAGCGTCCAGTTGCTGGTCTCCTCACGGCTCAGTTCAAACACCTTGCCGCCGTCGGTAAGATCCGACGGCCAGGGATAGGTCAGTTCTGACCGCGGCTGAAAGCCGGTTCTGTGATAGAGACGCTTATAGTTTTTATCACTCTTAAAGATGTCATAGTACGCACCCGACGATGCATACAGCCAGCTTGTACGGCCGTCAATCGCCGCGTTTGCATAAACAGTGTCTGTCGCGTTATCCACGTCCGGCGAAACGCGGTCGTATCGATCCATCGTCACATTGGTTACCGTTTGCCAATACGGCTGCGGCCGCTCTGTCGGCGTTGGCTCGCTGCCGCCGGAGACCTTGTCACGCCGGTTCAAAAGGCCGGTCAGCTGCTTTTTGCTCTGATGGACTTTATAAAGTTCCTTATCGCTGGAGGCGTAAACCATGATGACATCGTTCTTCTCCAGTGCAGAAATATCGATCTTTTCATCGTTTTCGCCGTAGAAAAATACCTTGCGGCCACTGACGTCCTTGTCGGACAGGTCAAGCACCTTGGTATCGACCTTGCCCACGCCGTAGACGTTGTAGTTGATCTGCATATTGTTGGCGTCCACGCTGGACACCACATAAGCGTCATAATTTTCGACCGAAAGCACATTCTGAAAATCGTTATTGGCGTTATTTAAAATTACCAGTCTGCCCTGATTCCGATTTTCGTCCAAAAACGTCTGCGCTTCCTCTGCGGTCGCAAACTCCTCCGCCTTGCCGTTATACATAATCACCGGCTTTTTCAGCGTAATCAGCTTTGCAGTCCTCTTATTTTCAACCTCGTACGAAACTGTAACATCAAAGTTTTCGCTCACGCTGACGGACTCGATATCGTCAAAATCGATTTCGGTCGATACCGTGCTGTCCTTTTGCGGAAAGAATGCAATGATTTTGTTCTTTAATGCGTTCTTATCGACCTCGTAATAAAAATCAACGTGATATCCGATGTAACTTCCCATATCCAGATCGGTCGTGTATACGGTATCGTCAATCATCACATCGCTTGCGTACAGGTCGTCACTGTCCAGCGTTGATTCATAGCACGCAACCACAGTACCGCTTTTCTTTTCGGTGCGGTGGTAGGCGGACAGCGCCGTCTTGTCCTTTGTGACCTCGATGCGGCGATCCTCGCCGTAGGATTTTACCTCCATCAGTTCAACCTCTAAGGACTGTTCGATCAGCATCGCCAGCTTCCATCGCGGAATCGGCTGATCGTAGCCGTCCGAAAAATCGATGCCGGTCAGCATGCCCAGTTCGTTGGCAACGGTGATATATCCGCCGGGGTATGTACCGCGTATTTGTGCCTTGGGTTCATAGCCCAGTGCGCAAACCATAATTTTGATTGCCTGCTCGGCGGTCACCTCGTCCTCCGGAGCAAAGGTGCCGTCGCCGTTTCCGTTTACCAGGCCGAGGTCTGAGGCCGTTTCGATATAAAACTTGCCCCAGTAATCGTCCGCCACGTCACGGTACCGGCTCTCGGAATTACCCGGATTCTCGGTGTCGATACCCAGAAAGCGAACCGCCGCCGTGCTCATTTCCGCACGGGTGAGAAAATCGTTTTCACCAAAGTCCGTCTCTGATTTACCCTGCATGATTCCAAGCGCCGAGAGCACCGTCACCGCACGGTAATAGGGCATATCCTCCAAAGACACCGCTGCCGTTTCCTGCTCCTCTGCTGCCGCGGTGTCGGCCGTCTCTTCGTCCGCATACGCAAACATTCCGGCTGACATCACAATCATGTTGAATATAAGAATTATGCTAAGAAATTTCTTCATTCTTATTTCCTCATCTCCTTTTTCCGTTGATTTATTGTCAAGGCAAGTATGCTACTGCGGAAAAATAACGCCGGTTGTCAGCGGCTTTGCCGACCACGCATCCCACAGCATCACCTTCAGCGAAAACTTTCCGCTCTCTTTTGCCATATTCGTCCGAAAGTTTATCAAAACACTTTGGATTTCACCGGCCGTCAGGCTGATGCCGCCCTGATGAATGAGGTCAACCAGCATCCCGTCATCGTAGAGCGCAATGATCGCATTCGCGCCGGTCAGTCCGCTTTCGGCGTAAAGCTCGATTTCAAAATCAACGCCGCTTGAAAATCCCTCTGCCGAGACCTTCGGCGTCATCAACGTAAAGCTGCCGCGCTGCGCGCCGCCCAGTTCCTCGTTTGCCCAGTAGCCCGGCGTCACGATTTCGATTTCTGCCGTCTGCATGTTGCCGTCCATCACGGTATCTAAGGTCGGCAGGATTTTCCGATAATTTTGCATTTGGATGCAGATAGTTTTTTCGGATTCATCCAATGTGATATCCGCCGGGCTGACCTCCGCCGTGTTGCCGCCGGTGCGAAGGGTCACCTTCATTGCATCCTTTTGCTTTGCCCAATCCGCAAAGTTCACATTCTCCTTGACGTCAAAGCCCAGGACAATGCTGTTTTTGTAGTCATCATACTGGAACGTCTCGCCGCCCTTAAGTTCCGGGGCGAAACGGGTGCTGACCGCGAAATACCGAACCTCGCTCTCCGCATCGGTTCCGCCGGCATACAGGGCATACACGCCGTCCGGCAGCGATTCCTTGAATAAAAACCGGAAGGTCGCCGCACCGTTTGTGATGTACTGCTGCTGCATCAGCACGACATTTTCCTCTGTCGGCGCCGCCGGTACCCCATCTGTCACGGGGACTACGGTCAGCGATGCGTAGCCGGCCTTTTTCTTCTTGAAGGTCACCGTCACGGTGTTTTCCAGGTCATTTTTGACTGCCGGCAGTTTTCCGCTTGCGCTCTCTGCCAAATCAATACTGCCCTGCTCGGTCGTCCACACGATGCTCTCGATGGTGTTCATATCCGCAACTTCAAAATATCTCGTCACCGCTTCGCATCCGTCTCCGCCGATGTGCATCGCATAGATGCCAGGGCCGGCCGATTCCTTTAGTCCAAAGTCAAAAACTGCGGTTCCGTCCGAAATCTTCTGCTGCTGCATCAGCACGACATTCTCTTTCGTTACGGGCAATGCGATGCCATTTTCCGCCGGAACCACGGTGAGGGAAGCATACTGTGCGGTTCCGCCCGAAAACGTCACGCGCAGCGTATTTGTTTTTGCCGCGCCGATTTTCGGCAGCGCGCCGTCCGGCGTCTCGGCCGGAATCACGGTGCCGGGATTGGTTTCCAGAACAACCGCCGTCACCGTATCGGCAAATGCGGTCATGCCTGCAAACGCAACAACTGCGGCAAACAGATATGCAGTAAGCCATTTCAGTATTTTTTTCATCACTGCATCCTCTCAATCTCTTTCTATCAATTTACCTTATTTTCATTTCCGTCCCACATCTTCCAATCGTTTCAACACGCAGAATTTTGCAGAGGAGGGCAGCCGCCCTCCGCCACAAAACTCTGCCGCTTTCAGCATGTGTTTATGTTTTTAAACACCGTATGCCGCTTAGTGAATGGTCTTTAAAAACTCCGTGTATTCTGCCGTGATATCCTTCAGTTCCTGATCAAGGCCGGCCTTGTCAAGCACATCGAGGAACTCATTGAGGGTCGGTTCAACCTCTACAACACCAAGCTGCAGCTGCTTTTCGTAGTTGGAAACGGCCGTCTTGATTTCAAGCTGTCTCTGCTTTCTCTCAGGATCGGTAACCTCTTTCAGGTTAAACTTACCGGCATCCCAGTCAGCCGCGCTGTCGTTAAACGCCTTAAGCTGCTCGTGCTTGTCGGGATCGTCTCCCTCTACCAGATAGTCAAGGAATACATTGCCGACAATCCAGCTGTTGTTATAAAGGTCATAGCCGCTGCCCTCGATCGGCGCTACGGTCTTGTCGTCGATCTTGGTATAGTGCTTGCCCTCGATACCGTGGATCACCAGATTCTTTACGTACGGGTCGGTGTTTAAGATGTTTAAAAATCTCATAACTCTTGCAGGGTTCTTACTGGTTGCGGAGATTGCCTGCATCGAACCGGTACCTGCAAGGTGATCCATCTTCGGCTCCGTGACTGCAACCTGTTCAAAATCGTAGTTGCTGTTTTTAAACAGCTCCTGTACCTTACCCGGCTTTAACGGCTGCAGCATGACAAAGGTCTTACCTTCGCTCATTCTTGCAACCTGATCCGTTGTCGTCAGCACGTCGGGGCGAACATAGCCTTTGGTATAAAAATCTCTTGCGATATCCAATGCCTGTCTGTATTCGTCGGTTGCATACTTGTTGACCGGCATGCTGTCATACTTGCCGTCCATGATGTAGTTTGCGGACTGAACCAGCACTGCCGGTTCGCTGGCACCGTAAGCCCAGTCGATCGGATATTTCATATCGGGCTCTTTTTCTTTGATCATTTTAATCACCGGTTCCAGTTCTTCAAAGCTCTTGTACTGGCTCATGTCGATGTTGTACTTTTCTGCGATATCTTTTCTGTAAATCCAACCGTACTGGGTTGCCATTTCCTTATAAACGGGCAGTGCATAGAGTCTGCCGTCTACGTAGGAATATTCCAGCTTTTCTTCACCCATGGTATCGGTGATATCCTTTAAATAGGTATCCAGATAATCGGTCAGGTCATAGAATGCGCCTTTTCTGGAGTTGCCGATATAGTCAAGCGCCCATCTTGCAACAAATGCCAGGTCAAAATATTCTCCTGCGTTGATCATGGTGCCAAGCTTGCTGGTGTACTGTGCACTCGGCAGGCAGTTGATTTTTACGGTTGCGTTGATTTTGTCTTTCAGATAAGCGTTGAGTGCTTCTTCTACGCTGGCTACATCATTCTGTGCATCGCACATGAGATACCACTGAATTTCATAAGTATCCTCAGGAACCGTGTTCGGATCCTCGGTCAGTGCCATCTTGTCATTCTTGCCGCCGCAGCCGGCAAGCGTTCCGCAGAACATTACGAGCGTCAAAAGCATAGCTAAAATTTTTTTCATGCGATTACCACCTTTTTTATATAATTTTTTTATTATTTTTAATTTTAGGACGGAAGGTGTTTCTTCCTAATAAATTACAACATTTCTTTTCTTACTCTTTGACCGAGCCGACGGTAAGACCCTGGATAAAGTATTTCTGGAAGAACGGATAGGTGATCAGGATCGGCCCCATCGCCACAAAGCAGAGCGCCATCCGCGCACCCTCTGACGGGATTTCCGCAAGTCCGGCGGACGCCTGTGCCGCAAATTCCGGGTTCTCGTTGATCATCTGAATGTTCTGCATCATCTGCTGCAGCAAGAACTGCAGGTTATACAGCTTGGGATCGACAATGTACAAAAGCGGCAGATTCCATTCGTTCCAGTACATCAGCACCTGAAACAGTGCGATGGTCGCAAGTCCCGGAAGCGCAATCGGGAAAACCAGCTGCCACAAAATCCGCAGCTCTCCTGCGCCGTCCAGCTTTCCGGATTCGATGATCGCCGTCGGCACGCCCGTCTTAAAGAACGTTCTCAGCACAACCACATACCAGGGACTCATCATACACGGAAGTATCATAACCCAGATGGTATTTTGCAAATGGTAAATCGTGGTGATTACCATATAGGACGCTACCTGACCGCCGCTGAACAACATGGTAAATAAGATGTAGTAAGTGATCGGTTTTCTGAGTTTAAAGTCCGAACGGGAGAGCGGATAGGCAACGTGGGCAATCACCAGTACCGAAAGCGTTCCGCCGACTACGGCGTTGAAGATTGTGACGCCGTATGCCCGAATAATCTTGGTGGAGTCCATAAAAATGTACCGATATGCCTCAAGGCTGAAATCCCTGGGCAAAAGCTGGTAACCGTTTTCTACCACCGACTTGTTACTGCTGAGCGATATACTGAGTGTCAGCAAGATAGGGAACAAACAGCAAACCGCCATAAGAATAAAGATAATATGTAATACGATGTTGAACTTTTTTCCTGCTACCATTTGTATCCTTCCTTAAAATAGAGAATTTTCACCATGACTGATTTTATCGACTACCTTGTTGGTGGTGATAACCAATATACATCCGACAATCGACTGCAAGAACGAGGTCGATGATGCAAGGCCGAGGGTTGCCGCCGATCCTGAGGTTAAGTTTTTAAAGGTGTACACCGGGATTGTCGTTGTAACATCCTTGATCGCACCGGAATTCATCGGCACCTGATAATAAAGCCCAAAGTCACCGCCAAGGATGCTGCCCACCTGCGTAATCAGCTGAATACAAACCAGCGTGCGCAGCGACGGAAGGGTGATATGCCAGATTTGCTTTGACAGACTTGCGCCGTCAATCGACGCTGCCTCATAAAGCTGGGTGTCAATGCCGGCAATCGCCGCCGTATACATGATGGAACTGTACCCTGTCCACTTCCAGAAGTTAACCAGCGGCAGAATGAACGGCCACGGCCACTCGGTGGTGTACCAGTTGATGGGGTCAACGCCAAACATCGGAAGCAATGTTCTGTTTAAGAAACCATTTTCCATATTCAAAAACGCCAAAACGAGATAGCTGACGATAACCATCGACAAAAAGTAGGGCATGATAAAGATGGTCTGATAAATTTTCTTCCCCCACTTTCCGCGGAGAAGTCCCAGCACAATGGCCAGCGTCAGGTTCAGCACCGTGCCGACCACCAGGAACAAGAAGTTATATCCCAGCGTGTTGCGCAGCATGATGTATGCATCGTTGGATTTAAACAGATACGAGAAGTTGGCAAGTCCGTTCCACGGGCTGCCGAAGATTCCGTCCCGCACATTAAAATCCTTAAATGCGAGGATCAATCCAAACATCGGCACATAGGAAAACATAAACACCAGTATGATCGCCGGCAGCGACATCGCCGTCAGCGGTATCTGTGACCTGTTTCGCACAAAGAAACTCTTTTCCTTGCTCCGTGTTTTTTTCTTTTTCAATACATTATCTGTATTGACCGACATGTTGCATTCCACCTTTCTGATTGCTCTAAAACAAACGCCGACCCTTTTTAGGAAAGGCTTGTTATTGACTCATTTTACACCGCCAAGCGCCTGCGCCTCGCAACACCGAAGTCATAAACCGTTTATAAAACGGTCATATTTTCGGCCAAACCGCCCTTAGTGTGCATAATATGCAACAACGAAACACCTTTTTTGTTGTTCAATTGTCACAATTTTATTTTATCAAGATCACAAAAACTTTACAACATGAAAAACTTACGATTTGTTTGTAAACTTACGCATTATAGGCAGATTTCCGCACCCCCTGCCCACAAGCGGCGTATTTGGCGCAAACCGCACAAAATACGGGTACTTTTACACTTTCAAAAGATGTAAAATACGGTTATAATCGGAACAAAACAAAATAAAATAAGGAGGAATTTTCTAAATGAAATTCAAATCTAAAACAAAATCGATTTTGTCGGCATTACTTGCCGTATGTATGCTTTTAAGTATGGCTCCTGTAACAACATTTGCGGCGCAGTCAAACGAGTATGTGGACCCTGCGGAAAATTGGTTATCGTCAAACGGACGTACTAATGAATTGGACGTAAATGCAACTACCACTTACGAAACACAGTATTGTTGTGTATGTAATATGCAGACAACAGTATTGACCTATCGTGTGCCTGAATATACCCGAAGCGGTGAAACAGCTCTTAACAGAGACGTAAAGTATTCAGACGGTACTAAAATTGACGGTGAAAATTCGGGTAACACCGACAGCGGAACACCGGGCGTTGACGCATATTACACGGGCTACCACTATACAAAAAGTGTCTGCCAGCTCTGCGGAACAATCAATTCAGTAAATGGTTATGGTGCATACGATTTCAATAATAATGTTTACAGTTTGCACGCTTGCGATAACAATTTCTTTGTTGATTTCGATGCGACAACTCACGAACACTACAACGAAGAATATCATTTGACAACACTTAAACAAGGTGAATATTGTCAGTTTTGTAAAGGCACTTTTGCAGTTGGTGTAAAAGGACTTTCAGAGCACAAATTCAGCGAGCAGGTTGACGGACAGATTGGCAATAACAGATTTTATGTAACAGAAACTTGTACTGATTGTAACTATCAGACAGGAACATATAAAACTGCAAAATCTGTTGTAAGCTCATACTATGGAATTGAGGACGGCGAAGCTCATACATTAACTGTTTCAGACCTCTCGGATAGTGGTGTTAAAACATCAATCCGTTACGGAACGGACGCAGATAATTGTAATAAGACAAGTGCGCCCAATTACACACAGGTATGACAACATCATCAACGGCAATTTTTGTTCCGTTTACCACGCAGGAGCTTTTTCAGACAGCCGTCAGATTTCTCATTCCGAAACTTATAATTAGGAAAGGAAATTGATTATGAGTAATAGACATTTTTTAGAACGAAAAACCCTTAACGAAAACACATCACAATCAAAATATGAGGTTGGAAATAGTGTTTACATAGTCAACAGCCATTTTACAGGCAGTGAGCGATTGGAAAATCTACTTTTTAACATATTTCAAAAAAAATCAATCGTGAATAACGCTGAAAATGTGTTACAAGCATAGACAAATATGCAGAAGCGCGTTATAATACTTATGCAATCATTCTATATCGTGTCCTGCAATAATAGGAGGAAATATTTTTATGAAATTGCAAGATAATTACGATGTAGGAATTTACTGTCGTCTTTCAAGAGACGACCACAACGGAACTTTGGAAAGCATGAGTATTGCCAATCAGCGTCAAGTTCTTGTTGATTATGTTACTGAAAAGGGGTGGACTTTAAGAGACTGTTACATTGATGACGGTTACACGGGTACGAATTTTGATAGGCCTGATTTTAAGCGAATGATACACGATGCTGAAATCGGAAAGATTGATTGTATTATTACAAAAGACCTTTCAAGACTTGGCAGAAATTATGTTGAAGCTGGATATTATACCGAAGAATATTTCATTGAACACGATATAAGGTTTATTGCAATTAACGACGGTATTGATACAATGCACGACAATAATGACATTGCAGCTTTTCATCACGTCTTAAACGAATTTTATCCGAAACAGGTTTCAAAAAAAGTACGACAAGTTAAGAAAAAAAGTGCTGAACAAGGAAAGTTTATGGGAAGTCAAGCACCTTACGGGTATATGAAATCTCCCGAAGATAAACACATACTTATCATAGACGAAGATGCAGCAATAGTTGTTCGCAGATTATTTAATGAGTTTGCTAACGGCGATAGCGCTCGTATGATTGCAGACAAATTAAATAGTGAGGGTGTTAGCACTCCGAGATTTTACCATTATGAAAAATTGGGAAAAACAAATCCGCTTACGGAAGAAAAAAACGTCTGGGGCAGCGCAACCATTTTACAGCTTTTAAGAAATCAAGTTTATATTGGTAATATGGTGCAAGGCAAAAGGCAAGTTGTTTCTTTCAAAACAAAGAAGATGCGTCAGGTTAGTCCTGAAAATTGGATTGTGGTTGAAAATACGCACGTTCCTCTTGTAGATAAATCCCTTTGGGAAAGAGTGCAAGAGAAATTAGGTAAACACCATAAAAAAATCCGACGCACTAAAAATGAGAACGTCGGTTTGTTTTCCGGGATTGTAAAATGTTCTGATTGTAATATGCCTTTGGCTTATATGCGAAAACAACTTAAAGACCGTGAAAAAGGTGTTTATCGTTGCAGCAGATATAATAACAACGGCAGCGGAGCTTGTTCATCACATTATATTGACGAGGAATACATAAGTGCTTTTGTTTTGGACGATATACGAAACTATGCACAACTTGCAGTTGAAAAACGAGAGGAATTAGCAGAGAAACTTTATAGGGCTTTGAAAAAAACAAACAGTTCTGAAATAAGCACATTAAAGTCAAAAGTAAAGAGCATTGAAAACAGACTTTTTGAAATTAACGACAGAATAAAAAATCTTTATGAGGATAAGTGCTTGGGTAAAATACCTGAAGATGTTGCTTTAAGTCTTATGCAGAATTTCACATCTGAAAAAACCGAACTCGAAACAAAACTACCAGCATTAAAAAATAAACTTGTCAATATGGACGAAACTGTTGGAAATATAAATGAATGGCTCAATATGATTTCGGCATACGAAAACATAACAGAGCTTGACCGTGAAATAGTTTGCGGCCTTGTTGAAAGTGTAACAGTTTTTGAAAAGGACAGAAGCACAACCCCTGTAACGCAGGAGGTAAAAATTGAATATAGATTTATCAAAAATCTTTTACAGAATGAGAAAGAGGATATTGCTTGATTTCTCAAACAATATCCTCACTAACCGTATAAATACACTTGATAACCACAAAAAGTGTATTTATGTTATGGCGGAGAAGGAACGGTTCATCCTATTTCAGA
>OLOI01002640.1_pt1 | contig 12426 bp, 11 predicted proteins | sample 1672131 | NCBI WGS metagenome assembly OLOI01 (sample SAMEA3136651, study PRJEB25190) | human gut metagenome | reverse complement strand
GCCATGAACATCTCAGGTATGGGACCTTCAGTGGTTGAAAAACTCTTTAAAGCTGAATTGGTTAAAGAGGTGGCTGATATCTATGGTTTAAATAGTCAGGATTTCCTCCAATTAGAAGGTTTCAAGGAAAAATCAGCTGAAAAACTATATGCAGCTATTCAAGCATCAAAAGAAAATTCTGCAGAGAAATTGCTCTATGGCTTGGGTATTCGTCATGTTGGCGCCAAAGTTAGTAAGCAGTTGCTAGAAGCTTTTGGCAGCATACAAGAGTTAGCCAGTGCAGATGTCGAGGCTATTGCTGCTGTAGATGGTTTAGGAGAGGTTATTGCCAAGTCCATCCAGCGCTATTTTGCTAAGGAGGAGGCTCAAGTTCTTATGAAAGAACTGGAATCCTATGGCGTTAATTTGTCCTATCTTGGACAAAAAGTGGCAGATGATGCTATCTTATCTGGTAAGACAGTTGTTTTGACAGGAAAATTGGAGCATCTTAAACGTAGTGAAGCAAAGGCAAAACTAGAAGCTCTGGGTGCTAAGGTGACAGGTTCTGTCTCTAAGAAAACAGATTTAGTAGTTGCTGGTAGTGATGCCGGAAGTAAGTTGGAAAAAGCACAAAGCCTAGGAATTGACGTAAAAGATGAGGCTTGGTTGCTGGATTTATAGGAGTTCAATATGAAACAAAAACGTGCCCGCTTAATTTATAATCCAACATCTGGACAAGAAATTATGAAAAAAAATGTTGCCGAGGTCTTGGATATTCTGGAAGGTGCTGGCTTTGAAGCGTCAGCCTTTCAAACAACACCAGATGAGAACTCAGCAAAAAATGAGGCCACTCGTGCAGCCAAAGCAGGCTTTGACTTAGTTATTGCTGCTGGTGGTGATGGTACAATCAATGAGGTTGTTTCTGGGATTGCACCGCTTAAAAAACGCCCACAAATGGCGGTTATTCCAACGGGAACGACAAATGACTTTGCACGCGCCTTGAAGATTCCAAGAGGAAATCCTGTTGAAGCAGCCAAGGTTATTGCTAAAAATCAAACCCTTCAAATGGATATTGGTCGTGCCTATGATGACAAATACTTCATCAATATTGCGGCTGCTGGTTCCTTTACGGAACTAACCTATAGTGTACCTAGTCGCTTAAAGACAGTACTTGGTTATTTGGCCTACCTTGTTAAGGGGGCAGAGTTGTTGCCACAAGTTAAGAAGGTTCCTGTTCGTATTACGCATGATGAGGATGTTTTTGAAGGTGGTCTTTCCATGATTTTCGTTGCCTTGACCAATTCAGTTGGTGGCTTTGAAACGATTGCCCCAGATGCTAAACTGGATGATGGTAAATTTACTCTAATCATGGTTAAGACAGCTAACCTCTTTGAATTGGTTGACCTCATTCGTCAAATTCTCCAAGGTGGTAAACACATCTATGACAAGAGAATTTCCTATATCAAAACGAGCTCGCTGTATATTGAGCCTTTAAGTGATGATCGTATGATGATTAACCTCGATGGCGAATACGGTGGTGATGCACCAATTCATCTCCAAAATCTGAAGAATCATATTGAATTTTATGCAAATATTGATGAGATTTCTGATGATGCCATCACTCTTCCAGATACAGATGAATTAGCTCTTGAAGCCATCGCACAAAAATTCAGTACAGAAGCTGAAAAAATTGAGAATGACTAATGTTAAACCATTAAGCAACCTAAGACAGGTTGCTTTTTAAGTATTTCTGTAGAAAATGACGCTTTCATTTGTTACAATAGAAAAAACTGGGAAATTGTTATATAGAATATTTAGAGGAGTAGATGTTTGTTTAATAAAGAAAGTGAACGTTATTTAAGTGATGATCATCGAAAGAATGGTGATTAGGCTTTCGAGTCGGCTTTTAGTAATCAAGGGCCAGAGTTTGAATCTGCTTTTCAGGAGGAAAAAGCTGAAAAGCGACATTTCTTTTTGACCCTTGTTTTGCCATTGATACTCTTAAGTGTGAGCTGGATGTCGGTCTTCTTATGAGTATAACGAAAAGAAAAAGGACTATTATTTGAGTTATAATTCTGTGGCTCGTGGCCACTGGTGATGACTATCTATGATAATTAATAACTAGACAGCAATTTTTTAGTAATAAGAGGTTTGATTATAAAGGGGGATTTTATAATGACAGCATCAAAAACCAAACGTCTCTTGTACTTTATGTCCGAATTAGAAAAGGGAAATGACATTTCAAAAACGGACTACCTAGCTCGCTTTGGTATCAGTGAGCGTACGCTTAAAGAGGATGTGAGTGAGCTAAAGGAGAACTTGACTGAACTCCGTCCAAATATGAAGGTTAAGTATTCCAGAAAATACGGTTCCTATCATGCTCAGTATGAACAAGGCTACGGTAACCTTAAATACAATCAGGCAGTTATCCTCTCTAAGATTCTTTTAGAGAGTCGTGCCCTTCGAAAGGATGAAGTAGCAGAGATAATCAACATCTTTGTTGAGAGGGCTGTAGACGACAAGGAGCGCAGACGTATCAAGCGATTGACTGAACTAGAATTAGATAGTTATCAAGAGCTTAAGATTTATCAGGAACAAGATAAATCACTCCTACCAGCTATTTCAGCCATTTTCGATGCCATTGTGGACCAACGCCCATTGTCATTTAGTTACCGTAAGCCAGGAGAAAAAGTGGAGGAATATAAGGTCTTTCCAATTTCAGTCATTTTTGACAACCATTATTTTTACTGTATTTCTTACAAACTGGATGATAACTTTACTTGTGATTATCAGTTCTCTGAAATCCGTTATTTCCGTGTAGATCGTTTCCAGACCATTCACAAATCTGAAAATGATTTGGCTTTCACGCTCAGTCCAGAACAAAAAGAACGTCTTATTACAGATGAGCAGGTGCGCTATCAAGCTTTCTCAATGCTTTCTGGTAACGAGTGGGCTCGAATTACCTTTGAGTATAAAGGACTTTACCGTGATGTCTTGGAATCCGATATTCCAAAACTAAAATTGCTTGAAGAAAGCACTAGTGATGGTGTTGATCAGGTCCGTTATGAGATTGAAACCTTTAGTTTATTAGGTTTTCAAAAGTATATTCAACGCTTTGATGGGGATTTTGTTTTCCTCAAGATTGAAGCAATAGATAACTAATGAAAAAGCCTTCGCTTATCCGAAGGCCTTTTTAAATCTGACAAAAATAGTACAATTGTGTTAAAATAGGAGTACGGAAACGTTATCATTTCCATAAGGAGGGAAAATATGAAAGAAAAGAAAAAAGAAATGCAAAAACAAGTCTTAACTCTTTTAGGAATCTTGATTTTTGCCTTTGTCAATGTGTTTATCTTTGATAATAAGATGGGCGCTGGTTTTTCTGCCTTCTCAACTATCACCCTGATGAGTATTGGACTCTTGTCTAAGCGCACCAGTCTGCGAGTTTTGGCCATTATTTCCTATCTCATCAATGTGGTAGCAGCCGTTTTTGGCTTCAACTACGTTGGTTTTCTAACAGCGGTTCAAGCCATTGAACTTATCTTCGTTATCTGGTATCTTTACCCACGTGACACGTTTTTGAGGCGAGATACAACTGATAAATACACTTACCGCTATCGTTGGATTCATTTGCTCTTGACGGTTTTAATCTCAATTGGAGGTTATATCGTTTTTACAGTTGTTTCTAGTATTTGGAATGGTTCCTTCCTAGAATACGGTGGGAACACAGCTCTTATCTTTGCCATGCAGTATTTACTCTTTTTGAGTATCACCAAGTCAAGGCAAGATGAACCGACCAAGGTTGCCCATTTGTTCCAAAAGGAACGCCGTACTAAGGAAATGAAAGCAGCAATAGAGGCCGAACGTCAAGCCAAAGAAAGAGCACTTGCACAGGCCTTCGAGGTACCTTTAAAGGCACCTAGTCAAACGGCTGCAAAATTTGGTAACAACATGATCAAATTTGCATCTGTCTGGCTTTTGGTGATGGACATGTCCATCTTGGCTTATTTCTTCCGTCCAAATGATGTTGGCTTCGGGTTTGGCGCCTTCTTTGTACTCTTGACCATTGTCTTGTCCTTGATTTTCAAATCTGAGGAAGACAAGGAGGACGTTTTCTCTATCATCTATCATAAGGTCCGTCCTATTCAACCTATTTTCTTCATTTTACTTTTGATTGCCCATGCGCATAAGTTCAGCTACGGTGCTGCTTACGCTCTCTTGTTCTCAGCTGCTTATTTCTTCTGGGCTATCAATAAGATTAATATGAAGACCCTCTTGACCTTTACAGTCATCATTTATTTCTTCCCAGTCTTTGGTTATCTCTCTAACCCATACCGTCTGGGTGCTGAAAATCTTAAGATGGTAGGTGAACTGGTGACAGATCGTGAGAAGTCTAATACCTTCTATCTCGGTCATTATTGGTCACTTTTAGGCTTGCAAAGCGATGGTGAGTATGAAGGAGTCCCTGCTTCTTGGCAGGCTGCTAAGTTCGCTGATATTCAGACATTCTCTGATGACAGTGATATCACTTCAGGTGTCTTCCAAGTGAATAGTCACAATGACTATGATTATGATTTACATTTAACAAATAACAAGGGCACTATTGCAGTCACAATTGGTTCTGGAAAAGATAAGAAAGAATACCAGTTCACTGACTTTGCCAGAACTTATTATCGATATGAAAAATTGAAAAAAACGGATAACCAAAAGCGTTATAAAGATTTTTACAAGATAGGTACTGTTTCGACTGAGTTGGGAACTTATAATCTTTATCTCGAAATGAATCAAGATTGGGTTGATGACTATCAAAAAGATCCTACTAATGTTGACTACCGTTTACTTATTTTTGGAGACAAACTGACACCAAAAGAAGCTTACGAAAAAGCATATCATTACTAAAAAAGTATCTCTGCAATTTGCAGAGATACTTTTGTCTGTCAGTCTTTGTATCCACGTTTGGACAACTCTCTTACAAGGACGGCTCCCAAGATTGAAGGTACTAATTGTCCTAATAGCAAATTGAAAACGAGAGCAAGATAAGGAAGTTTAAGTAAGGCGCTAAGCCAGATAGGTACCACTAAGGATGGAACGAGTAGGATTGGGAGTACGATAAACCAGCTTGACAACTTGGCTTTGCGGATGAGGTAGATGCTACCAGTTGCCAGAAAGCTGGCACAGAATCCACCGACAACATCAATCAATCCCAGGCCACCAAAAGAGTTAGCAATAGCATTGGCGAGACTGAGTGGGACAACCAAAAATGGGAAGATATAGGTTAATCCATATAAAGCCGTAGCCAGACGCATCTGAACAGCACCAAAGGAAATAGCTTGAGAGACAAAGAGGATAGCGATATATAGGGCCATGATAATAGCTGAGAGAACAAGCTTTTGTGTAGGGTTAAGTTTATTTTTCATTATTTCTCCTTAATTGGACATAGTAAAAGAGTAGCAGGTCTACTCTTTTTAGGGATTTAGGTCTAGAGTTGTTTTATAAGTCAATCTCTAAGACAATAGGTGTGTGGTCTTGGCGATCACCAGAGTCAATCATATCTGATTTTGTGACCTTATCGGCAATACGATTTGAAGTCAACCAGTAGTCAATTCTCCAGCCTGTATTATTGATTTTAGATGTTTTGCTACGTTGGGCCCACCATGTATAGGCACCTGTAACATCACCATTGAGGTGACGGTAAGTATCTGTAAATCCTTTAGCGAGGAGATTAGTGAAGCCAGCACGTTCTTCATCTGTAAAACCTGGTGAACGGCGATTACTTGAAGGGTTTGCCAAGTCAATTTCCTTGTGGGCAACGTTATAGTCACCAGTCGCAAGGACTGGTTTCAGAGCGTCCAATTCGGCTAGGTAATCCGCATATTTTTCATCCCAGATTTGACGTTCTAGTAGACGTTTGAGGCCGTCACCGGCATTTGGTGTGTAGACCTGTGTCACAAAGAAATTGTCAAATTCAAGAGTGATGATGCGTCCTTCACAGTCCATGGTTGACGGTGCTCCGATTTCAGGATAAGTAATGACTGGATTCAATTCTTTTTTATACAAGAACATGGTTCCAGCATAACCTTTACGGGCAGGTTCGACAGATGAACGCCAAGTATTGTCATAGTCAGGGAAGTAGTCTTCTAAGATTTGCAAATGCTTTTTAGTCGGACCTTTGGCAGACAGTTTTGTCTCTTGAATAGCAATGATGTCTGCATTTTCAGCGACCAAGGTGTCGATAACAGCGCGTGATAATTGAGCACGTGCAGAATCACTAGTAAGGGCGGCATTTAGGGAATCAATATTCCAAGAAATTAATTTCATGTGTACAGTTTCCTTTTTTGAGTCTTTCCTATCTATTGTAGCAGAAAATAAGGTGTCAGGCGAGTTATGGGCTTGATAAGGGAAGCTAGGAGGAGTATACTTATCTTAGATTGAGAGGTATATATTAATGAAAAAGCAATCCTACATTTATTACTTGTTTTGGGCTCTCTTATTGATACAAATCATTCTTACAATCATGATTTGGTGGTCACAGGGAATGATTCTTCCCCTTGCCATTTTTCCAGGGATGAGTCTCTACTTTCTATTTTGCTTAAGGTATCTCTTGCATTACACCCTTAATCAATCTCCCTCAGAACCCTTATTTGTCCTCCGTAGGTATGGCGTTGGAACTAGTTTAAATCCCAAAAATCCCCTAGGCTATAAGATTAGTCTCCTAGTGGTCATGGGTGCTTTAGTTCTCCTTTTCTGCCTAACCCTATTAGCCTTTCTTGGAAAATAGAGTCTTAGGCTTTTTTATTTGTATGTATCACTAATTAGTGATAATTTTGTTCTCATAACAAATAAAAGAATCACTGGAGGAAAGATTTATGACGATTGAACTTGGCATTTCAACTTTTGGAGAAACAACCCTCCTAGAATCAACTGGAAAAGCTATCTCTCATGACCAACGTATTCGAGAACTCGTTGAAGAGATTGAATTGGCGGATCAAGTTGGACTAGACATTTATGCGATTGGAGAGCATCACCGTGAAGACTTTGCGGTATCGGCACCGGAAATTGTTCTTGCAGCAGGTGCTGTCAATACCAAGAAAATTCGTTTATCTAGTGCAGTAACCATTTTGTCGTCTATTGATCCGGTTCGTGTCTATCAGCAGTATGCAACCATTGATGCTCTGTCAAGTGGCCGTGCAGAAATCATGGCGGGTAGAGGCTCCTTTGTTGAGAGTTTCCCACTTTTTGGCTATGATCTTTCAGACTATGATGAACTTTTCAATGAAAAACTAGACATGCTTCTGGAAGTGAAAAAGCAAACGAATTTAACTTGGCAAGGTAAGCATACTCAATCTGTTGACAATCGCCCTGTGTATCCGCGAGCAGTCCAAGATGATTTTCCAATATGGGTAGCGACAGGTGGTCACATTGAGTCGACCATTCAAATTGCGGAAAAAGGTCTGCCAATTGCCTATGCTACAATTGGAGGAAATCCAAAGGCCTTTGCAAAATTAGTTGAGGTTTATAAGGAGATAGGTGCTCGAAATGGTTATTCGGATGAACAACTTAAGGTGGCTGCTCATTCTTGGGGTTGGATTGAAGAAAATAATTTCCAAGCGATAGAGAATTATTTTTATCCAACAAAACAAACAGTGGATAACATTGCTAAGGATCGCCCACACTGGTCTGAAATGACTAAAGAGCAGTACTATGCTAGTGTTGGACCAAACGGAGCCATGTTCGTTGGGGACCCTGCTCACGTTGCTCAAAAAATCATTCGTATTATTGAGGATTTACAGCTAAATCGCTTCATGCTTCATCTCCCAATTGGTTCTATGCCGCATGAAGACGTTCTAAAGGCTATTAAACTTTATGGTGAAGAAGTGGCGCCGATTGTTCGTCGTTATTTTGAAAATAAAGGATAATAGGTTGAAGGTAAACCTCAAGTTCTCTCTACTATTGTCATCATCACTGTTCTATGATAGGATGGAAGATAATTGATAAAGAGAAGAGGAAAATTATGCGAAAGCTATCAGAAGCAGAATGGATAAATCGTTTTGAGCAAGTTCAAGGGCGTAAACCGAAACCTGATGAACTACAATTAGCTTATCAGTCTGGCCTTATTGGAATCTCGAAAAATTATAATTATATCTATATTCTTCTGGGGGCTCTAGTAGCGATCGTCGTTGGTATTGGCTTGACTCTAGTCTCTAGTTCAATGAAGAACGTCAAACAGACTAAGTCGTCTGCTACAGTGGCTAGCTCGATATTCTCATCGACAGATAAGGCTAATGCCAAGTCAAGTACGTCATCAATCGAAAATACGAAGACAAGTGAATCTAGTAGTGCAAGTATTGATACACCTGACGCTAACCATGCCAAGGAAGCCTATACTGAAAATCCACGTTGGACCAATGACAAAGCTAGTCGCCTTGCTAGTTTGATGGTTTCTTGGGGCAATCAGATGAATCAGCCTGGATACAAAGAAATTACCAATGAAGCCTCTTCCTTGCCTATCCGTTGGATGTCAGACCATAACCAGACTGTGGATGCTACTTATGCTGCAAATGGTAATAGCAATTCGGAGTATACCATTGTTTCGGTATACGAGAGATGGGAAAATGTATCTGTTCACCGTTATTTCTTTACCATTAAAAAAGATGGGACTCCCTTTGTGCTTTATTCACCAACTACCAATGGTGGTGTCTATTATGTCAAAGAAACAGAAAATGCAGACCTTAAATCAGGATATGCAGACATTGTAAACAATTAAAAAACTAGGAATCCGACTGGGTTCCTAGTTTTTACTTTGAAGACAAGTCAAGCTGTGTTCAGCTCTTCTACAGTCATTCGCTCTTATTTAACCTTCTTAGCTAACATGGTTGCAAATTGAAGGGCGATGGGATTGCCATATTCATCCAAACGGTGAAGGTGACCAAGATTTTCATTATACTTGACTAACTCCCAGTCACTATAATAGTTTTTCAACTCTCCCTCTTCAAACGTAAATGGGAAAGGCATGGTACAAGGGTGTTCCTCAGTATCCATGGCACAGACAATTAGATTGTAACCACCGACGACAGTACGCTCTTGCATATTCTTGATAATAGCCGGAATTTGATCCGGATCAAGGAACATAAAGACTACTGTTGAGAGGATGAAATCAAAGGTCTCAGACTCAGGAAGAGCAGCAGCATTGATATCGTAGTAGCCAGCTCTAACATTGTAATTTTCCTCATCTGCAATCATTTGGATGCGTTGTGTAGCTTCGTTATTAACATCAACGGCTGTAACATCATGCCCAAGAGATGCCAAATAAAGAGCGTTACGACCGTGACCACAGCCTAGGTCAAGGGTGCGACCAGGTTTGATATGGCCAGATTGGACTGCTTCAAGAACCTCAGAGTGGGCTTTAGTATCATACTTTTTAGCCATGTAGTCCTCAGGTTTACAGTAAAAAGAAAGATAGCATTCCAAATCATCTGATGCAGCAGCGATGCGATGCCAAGCTTGTGGTTCAACAAAAGGAATCTCTGTCTCGGGGGTAAAGAGGTGCTCGGCAGTAACCTCTCCCTGTTCGTCTAATTCGTAGAAGTGAAGAGATCCCGATAGAATGGTCAATTTAGCCCAAGTTCCCACCTTAGTATTGTGTTTTTGCGTTACCATTTCTGGCAGTGTTGTAGCTGTCCAGTTTGGTAAACGTTTGTAGCAAAGAAGTTGCTGATCTATAGTCATTTTATGAGTTCCTTTCAAACGGTATGGCTCTATTATAGCAAAAGTATGGAAAAAGAAAAAAAGCCTAGCCGGGTGAGCTAGACGCTTTTCTTGTGAGAGATCTGATAATCTAGGAATGGGGAAAAGTGTTTGGGGAAGATAGGTATAAATGTTAAGAAGGGTTCCTAGACTATTTAGAAAACGTTTATGAGAACAATAAGTTTTAAATAATAGAATACTTATCTATAACTCATTAGGTCTCTCTTTACATTATCTATTGTACCAAAAAAATTCAGAGAAAACTTACATATTTTTTAAATTTGTAAGAAAAAATCATGAACAGTCATTTTCTGGTCTTGAATGGTCATCTCACTTGTATAAAAAAAGCAGAACCTGATAGGTCTGCTTATATTTGTAGTGATGGTGTAAGAACTTAAATCTTGCTATAGAGTTTCTTAACATTGTTAATATCAACAGGTTGGATACTTGTCTTACCACCTTTAGGTTCCATTACAGAGGCAACGGCACTGTTGTGTTCAAGTCCAATTGAGTGTCCTAATTCGTGTTGCGCAGTGTTAAGGAGTTTTCCACCATTCTTTTGATAATAATTGTTTTGAACATGGAAGGTATTCAAGTAAACAGTAGCATTACTATATTGCTTAGTTGGGAGGTAGTAAGTAGAGTAGGTAACTCCAAGAGGAGCTGCCACATTACCTTCATAACGTTCATCAGCAATGATGTTGGCTTTTTGTTTATCGTTAGTGAGCAAGAAATTAAAGGCACCAGTGTTATTCCAAGAAGTGATAGCTTGTTTGTAGGCGTTCACGATTTCAGGATTCTTAGCATTGATGAAGACTGTTGCTTCCTTACTTGACCAGTGAGGAGTATCGTAATTCTCTTTTACGAGTTCGTTATTCTTTTGCCATACTTGAGCAACTCGGTCCACTGGTTTAGCAGGTTGGATAGGAGTGGCTTTAGGAGTTGTTGGTTTAGTGACAGTCGTTGTTGGCTTCTTAGGTTGTGTCGTTGTAGAAGTCGCTGGTTTGTTTACAACAGTCGTTGGTTTCTTAGGTTGAGTTGTAGATGTTGTAGGTTTGTTAGCAACTGTGGCTGGTTTTTTAGGTTGACTAACAGCAGGAGTTGATTGTTTAGGTTTTGGTGTAGCTGTTGTCGTTGGTTTTGTAGAAGGTGTTAATGGTTTTGGAATATAAGTAGATAGAATCTTATGAACATTACCATTATTAATTTCTGTTGACACCCATGTAGCACCATCATTTGACCAGGTTTGTGCTTGAGCAACAGTTTCGGTCTTTGGTTCAGCTTGATTTTCTACAGCCTTCTGATTGCTATCTGTATTTGTCGGAATTCTAGTCTCATAGGTTTTGCTTCCAGTCTGGCTGTCGACAGTACTGCTAGCTGTTTGACTATTTTGTTTCAATTCCTCAAAAGTTGGAGTGTTTGTGGGAGTTTGTTCATAGTCATTTTCATGTGTATGAAGACCATCCACAGAGGTATGTGACACAGTAGTCACAGTAGTAGGTGTTTCACTAGATACACCTGTTTGAGCGATGATATTTGTATTTGTAGCTGTTTCAAGTTCGGAAAATGTCAGAGCCTGATTAGGATCTGAAACATAGGTTTGATCCGCAGAGGCATGCTGAGGACTTCCCACAAGAAAAGCACTAATGATACCGACAGTTGCAAGGGTCAAGATGGTCTTTGTCTTAGTCCCTTGTGTTTTAAATGAACGTAACATAACTTTCTCCTTTTTAATATCAAACAAAAACAGTTCTCATGATAACACCTAAAAATGAAGATGAAATGACAAGGAGATAACAATTGTTTTATAAATGAAATGTGGTGAGTTAAAAAGATTTTATGCTGTAAAAAAAGGAATATTATCCGATTAATTATGATAAAATGTTAGGTAGGTATATTAAAGTATATTAGAAAGAAAGAGGGAAATAAGATGCTTTCTATTATCGTCCTTGAAGATGATGCCTTGCAGCGTCATCGTGTTGGTCGTTTATTGGACGAAGCAGTTGAGGAGTCGAAGGCCGTTGTTGATGGGATTACTTTTTATGAACAGGGTCAGGAATTGTTAGATACTGACAGGGACTCAGGTAAATCCATGGTTTATCTTTTGGATATTGACCTCAAGAATCAGACCAAGCAGGGACTAGATATTGGCTTGGAGATTCGAAAAGAAGATTTAAAGGCACAAATTGCTTTTGTAACGGCCTATTCCGAATTTATGCCTTTGACCTTTCGTTATAAGATTCAAGCCCTTGATTTTGTAGATAAATCCATGGACGATGTGGATCTTAAGAGAGCCCTAGTAGAACTATTAGATTTTGCTCAGTCACAGGTTGAACAAGAAACTAAGGCTCAGAGCCTAACTGTCAAAACAGATAAAAATGATGTCAATCTTCCTTATGAAGATATTTTATATATTGAGACAGCTCCGGTACCCCATAAGTTGATTGCCCACACCAAGTTAAACTTGGTAGAATTCTATGGAAAGATTGCAGAAGTAGCAAAGTTGGATGACATTTTCTTCCAAACGCATCGCTCCTTTGTTGTCAATATTAGCAATGTCGCCAGCGTTGATCGTACAGCTAATATGGTATTTTTTGAGGGTGATGAGTCTTGTCTGCTCTCGCGCACACGTAAAAAGGAATTTTTGGAACGGTTGAAAAACCGTTAAAGTTTTAGCTCTCCTTTTTTCTTTAATAATAATGT
>OLOI01002637.1_pt1 | contig 12454 bp, 15 predicted proteins | sample 1672131 | NCBI WGS metagenome assembly OLOI01 (sample SAMEA3136651, study PRJEB25190) | human gut metagenome | reverse complement strand
ATCACCGGGGTTTGAACCTCGGGATACTGCATTATAAAAATAATATAAACTTTTATAGCGGATAGAAAAGAAAGGTTAATATGAATACAAATACTAATGATAAATCGGCGTTTATTGCTATTGTCGGCAGACCGAATGTCGGCAAAAGCTCAATTCTTAACAGACTTTTAGGACAGAAAATTGCGATTGTTTCAAGCAAGCCGCAAACAACACGCAACCGCATTACAGGTGTGCTTACAGAGGGAGAGAATCAGCTTGTTTTCTTTGATACCCCCGGTATGCATAAACCTAAAAATTCACTCGGAAAATATATGGTGCGCTCCGTTAATGAATCTGTCGGCGGCGTTGACTGTTGTATGCTTGTTGTTGAAGCAGGCAGAGAGGCAGGACAGACCGAGCTTGACTTGATTGAAAAGTTCAAGATGATGGATATGCCTGCAATCCTTGCAATCAACAAGATTGATATGTTAAAGGAAAAGGATGCTTTGATGAAGCAGATTCTTGCATACAGCAGTCTGTATGATTTTGAGGCTGTTGTGCCTGTCAGTGCGCAGGACGGCAGCGGAATGACGGAGTTGCTTGATGAACTTAAAAATCAGGCGACAGAGGGCGGACACTTTTTTGATGATGACACCCTCACCGACCAGCCTGAGCGTGTTATTGTTGCAGAGATTATCCGAGAGAAGATTTTACGCCTTTGCGACAAGGAAATTCCTCACGGTACAGCAGTTGTGATTGAAAAGATGAAAACAAGAGACAACGGAATCCTTGACATTGATGCAACTATTTTCTGCGAGCGTGACACGCACAAGCGGATAATAATCGGCAAAAACGGCTCAATGCTCAAAAAAATCAGCACTTTTGCACGGCAGGATATTGAAAAATTCTTTGACTGTAAGGTGTTTTTGCAGACATGGATAAAGGTCAAGGAGGATTGGCGCAACAGGGCGCAAATCTTGCAGAATTTCGGCTATGATGAAAGGAACTTTGATTGAGAAATTATTGTTTGTTGATTGGAGAGTTTAATAAATGAGTTCGGAATCGTTAGTCTTGATAATAATTTTTTCATTAATAATGGTACCGTTTATCTTTATTGCGGTAGGTAACCTTATTAAAGATACAAACCGGAACAGCAATTATTCAAATGGAGTTACTAATTATGATTCAACTATGCGTGAATTTGTTTATAAGGTGAATAAATCTGAAAACGAAATATTACAAGAATTGAAGAATAATCATTCAGACAGTAAACTTAAATTTGAATACATCGAAAACGATGAATTGATTAATTTTTATACTGAATATCCTGACGAAAGGAATAAAATCGCTTATTGCTTTGAAATAAAAGAATACGAGAATTTTTCAATATTAAGAGTATGGCGGAAAAATCTTTTTCAGGAAAGAAATATGTATATGTATTATCTAAATGAATTTTGGTATAAAAAGATTTGTGCAGAACCGATACCGTATTTTGTAGATAAATAAATTTCAAAAAATACCAATTATAAATTTGTCCAAAACAAAAACACTATATTCGGAGGTGTTTTTATGGACGAATGGTATGCGTGGCAGTCGTTTTTTACGACGGGCAGTGTGCTTGACTACATTCGATACAAAAGTATTCAGGATGCTAAGGATACCGGTGCAGACACAATCAACAGGGAGGAAACCGATGAAATTCCGAACAGAGGGACTGATTATAAAGGAACAGAATATCGGTGAAAAAGACAGGCTTGTTTTTGCTCTGACAAAGTCTAACGGAGTAATACGGGCTTTTGTTAAAGGTGCAAACAATATCAAAAATCAAAAATGTGCAGCAACCTCTCTTTTGTCATATTCCCGACTTACAATATATAAAAGTCGGGACGCTTACATAATTGGCGAAGCACAAAGTATAAAGCTTTTTTCAAAATTGAGGAATAATATTTCAAATATGTGCCTTGCTCAGTATTTTTGTGAGCTTGCACTTACCATATGCCCCAAAGAACAGCCTGCCGACAAGTATTTAAGTCTTATTCTGAACTCACTCTATCTGCTGTCAGAGGAAAAACGCAGTCCTCAGCTGATAAAACCTTGTCTTGAAATGAGAATTGCAAGTATGGCAGGGTATATGCCGGATCTAAGGATGTGCAGAGTGTGCGGCGAATATCAGCCGCCCATAATGTGCTTTTTGCCGCAGACAGGTATGATTGAATGTAAATCCTGCCGAAAAAATCCTACCGAGCACGCAATAGATTTGAATCCGTCAACGCTCACGGCACTTCGCCATACAATTTATGCAGATGACGATAAGCTGTTTTCGTTTGCACTGCCTGATGATGACCTTGAAGTGTTAAATTCAGCAAGTGAAAGCTATATTAAATATCGTTTTGAACGTGATTTTAAAACGTTGACTTTTTATAAAACAATTAACAATTAGCAATGAAAAATTAACAATTATGGTCTGGAAGATAGTTTGTAATAGATGAAATATATGTGCCCGACTGAATTTATAATTGTAAACTATAGTTTTTTGAATAAAAAATGAAGTTCTGTGTAGGGGACGGTTAAAGAAAGATTCATATAATTTAGCTTACTTATATAAGTGAATTATGAACTTCACCATACAACCGAAGTTTGAGCTTCGGGAACAACACTTTTATATAAAATCAAACTTTTGAAGCGGAGATAAAAAGAAAGCGGAGATAAAAAATATGAATAGACATTATAGAACGCTTGAGCTTGACAAAATTCTTGAGCGTCTTGCAGAGCAAACCTCAATTGAGGACGCTCATAGAATGGCTCTTGAGCTTGAGCCGCAATTTGATTTAAAAAAAGCTCAAATGCTTTTAAAGCAGACTGATGATGCGTATGTTATCAGCGGCAAGTTCGGTGCTCCGTCATTTGGCGGTGCAACAAATTGTGCGGGCAATCTTCGCCGTGCTCAGGCAGGCGGCTGTCTTACAACAAGCGAGCTTTTGGCAATCGCACAAACACTCAGAGTAATTCGCACCGTCAAGGAATGGCATAGCAGATGTGCCTCAGGCAATACATCACTTGACAGATATTTCAGCGGACTGGTTTCAAATAAATTTCTTGAAGAGAAAATTACTACGGCTATTATCAGCGAGGATGAAATTTCTGATAATGCAAGTGTGGCTCTCTCGGATATTCGCCGAAAAATCCGAACAGCATCTTCAAAAGCAAGAGAAGTTCTCGACAAAATTATACACAGCTCGACATACATAAAGTATTTGCAGGACGCAATAGTTACTCAGCGTGACGGCAGATATGTTGTGCCTGTCAGAGCTGAATGCCGCAACAATGTTCCGGGTTTGGTGCACGATACCTCATCAAGCGGACAAACTGTTTTTATTGAGCCAATGGGCGTTGTACAGGCAAATAATGACATCAAGATGCTCCGTGCAAAGGAAGAGGACGAGATTGAGCGTATTCTCTTTGAACTTTCTGCGAATGCAGGAGATTTTGCTGACAGCATTATGAAAAGCTACTCAAACCTTGCCGAGCTTAATCTGATTTTTGCAAAGGCAAATCTTGCCTACTCAATGAAGGCTACAATGCCGATTCTTAATGACAGGGGAATTATTGACCTCAAACAGGCTCGTCACCCTCTTATAGTCAAAGAAAAGGTTGTGCCGATTGACGTAACCCTCGGCAAAGATTTTGACACCCTTGTTGTAACAGGTCCGAACACCGGCGGTAAAACTGTAACCTTAAAGACAATCGGACTTTTAACGCTTATGGCAATGTGCGGACTTTTAGTTCCGTGTGCCGACAACAGCGAGCTTTCGGTGTTCAGAAGAGTGCTTGTTGACATCGGCGATGAGCAGAGCATAGAGCAGTCGCTTTCGACCTTTTCGGCGCATATGACAAATATAATTCAGATAATAAAACTTGCAAATGCAGGCTCGCTGTGCCTGATTGATGAGCTTGGAGCAGGTACTGACCCTGTCGAGGGTGCGGCTCTTGCAATTTCAATTCTTGAAAAGCTCCGTTCCCGCCGTGCAAAGATTGCTTCTACAACTCACTATGCCGAATTAAAGGAATTTGCACTCCGCACTGAGGGGGTTGAAAACGGCAGTTGTGAATTTGATGTGTCAACTCTAAAGCCGACATACAGGCTTCTGATTGGTGTTCCGGGCAAGAGTAATGCCTTTGCAATTTCAAAGCGGCTCGGAATGGAAAGCGATATTGTTGAGCGTGCACAACAGCTTGTTTCAAATGAGAACAGACAGTTTGAGGATGTAGTTTCAAAACTTGAAAAACAGAGACAGAGTCTTGAAAAACAAGTTGAAAATGCAAACAGACTTACAGCCAAGGCGAACACCGAAAAGCAGAAGGCTGAAAATGAGGTAAAAAAGGCTCGACAGCAAGCTGAACGGGAAATTGAAAAGGCAAAGCAGGAAGCTCAGCGTATAATTTCACGCACTCGTGCAGAGGCTGACAGGCTTGTTGAGGAGCTTAACAAAGCCAGAAAAGAAAAAGAACTCAGCGCTGACGCACGTAATAAACTGAAACGAAATATAGATAAAATGGAGGCTCAAGCTGACCCGATTCAGCTTAAAAATACTCCGTCTGAGGAGTACAAACTGCCCCGACCGCTGAAAGTTGGCGACACCGTTTTGATTTATGACATTGATAAAAATGCAACAGTGCTTGCACCGCCGAGCAAGGACGGTCAGGTGCTTGTGCAGGCAGGCATAATCAAGACCCGTGTTGATATAAAAAATCTTCGCCTTCTGAAATCGCAGGTAAAACCGCAGACAAGCCGTTTTCCTTCAACACGCAATGTGCCGAGCAGGATGGATGTTCGCCCCGAAACTGAGATTGATGTCCGTGGCGAAACAGCATATGATGCAATTCAGATTGTTGATAAAGCTATTGACAACGCAGTGCTTGCAGGAGTAAGTAAGATGACAATTATCCACGGCAAGGGAACAGGTGTTTTAAAGCGTGAAATTAATGCGTATCTTAGAACAAACAAAGCTGTAAAATCCCACCGCCTCGGCGTTTTTGGCGAGGGCGAGGACGGCGTAACGATTGTTGAGTTAAAGTAAAGTTTAATAAAATGCAAAAAGCCAAGTGAAAAAAATAATCACTTGGCTTTATCTTTTTGATTTATTTCAGATTCCACTTTTTTCTTATTTTTACAATAAACATAACCGATGCAACAGCAATGACAGCTAAAAATGAATATATAATTATATATGATGTTGTCAGTGAAATAACATTTCCGAGATAATCAGTTGCAAGCCCCTGCACAAACCCTCCAACAAAATCAACTGCAAAATGTGCAAGCAGACAAATCAGAATGCCGATAATATCTTTTTTATGTTTAACAAAATACCATACAAGCACGGTTAAACCGATATGGATTGTAATAGTCAAAATTCGCTCAAACCCTCCAAGCAAAAATGTTGATGGATTTGTTCCTATCAGCTGTTCTTTTACTGCCGTTAAATTTGATGCGTTAATACCTTGTGTTGAAGTTTGCTCAACAATTATGTCGAAGGTATTTGTGTTAATCATAAATGACAATACAAGATTTGAAATATATGTCATACCTATTATGATGATTGACTCAATTCCTCCGTGACCAAGCCCTGCCGCAAAACTGCGCTCAAATGATAAATCCTTTCTAAGAATTTTTGCAACGCCGTACCTTGCAATTACCTCAAATAAGGCAGCGGTAAAGGCAAGAATCAGGCAGTACAGAACATAGTTGCTGCTCACAAAATCTAAAAAACCGTTGATTTGTGAAATCAGACTTAAAATCGGCGTGCGGATTACAATTTGCATTACAAAGAATCCGAGTGCACCAAGCAAAAGTGCTGAAATCGTTTTTTTGCCCTTATTTTTTACACACCAGATTATTGCAAAAATCAGAGGTAGAAGAGTTGATACTATAAGTGTGGTTACAATAGCGATAATTGAAAATGTACTAACCATTGTTTCTCTCCTTGTTTGCAATTACGTTTGCGTAAATGCAGGGAATGATAAAACCTGAAATCAGGTATATACCAATACCTATGAAAAATACGGGGACTACAGTTTTTTCAAATACAGTACCCATAATACCGCAGATTATTAAAGCTATACTGCCGATAACGCCAAGGATTCCTGCAAGTCGGTGTGTTTTGTTCCAAACAGTCGGGCTGCTCAACGTTGATTTTGTTCTTATGCCTAACATAGTGTTTTGTCTTGCTTTCGGCATAAAATTGCTGAAAGCCAAAAACATTCCCCCCATAATGACTGCGAGGATTGCAAAGTATGAATTGCTCATTTGTGATTTGCACTGCAAGCATATTATCATTACATACCATAGTACCGATAATATATATACAAAAGCTATTAAGAACACTTTATCTGTAACTTTTCTGTTTTTATTACCTTTCTTCTCGGCAATAATTGAATAAACAAGATATATAATACCGAATATAACAGGAATTGCAGCGGCAATCATAATTTCCCATTTTGATGAGTAACGGTCGGCATATCCGTTTATTCCATAGTGAATTGGCAGAATTGCATATGGGGAGAGATACAGGCATAGGGCTGTAATTCCTGCATTAACAAATGAAATTATAAGGTAAATAAACTTTTTCATAACTAATCCTCATTTCTTTTTGTAAGATTTGAAAGCGTGCTGAGCATATCCTCAATAACGCTTGTTTTGATTGAATACATAACATTTTGTCCTTGTTTTTCGGAATCTACCAAATCGGCTTGTTTTAAAATGTTTAAGTGATTGCTGATTGACGGCTTGGTCATATTAAATTCTGCGGCAATTTCGCCTGCATTCATATTCCTTTTTTTCAGCAGTTCTAGAATTTTTCGTCTGGTAGGGTCGGCAAGAGCTTTCCAAACATCACCCATAAATATCTCCTTTCAATGAAGTTAACTATTAGGTAATTAGATAAATGTCTAATTGATGATGTTATTATAACATACAAAAATTGTTTGTCAAGTATTTTTTGAATAATTTAAAATAACAAAATAAAAAATCACGAGTAATATTTAAACTCGTGATTTTTATAATACTTTATTCTCGGTCTACAAAGTGTTTTATTTCTGATACAGAATTAAAATCTATATCTTTATAAAATTTGGGATAAATCGTTTTGCCGTTAAGATTATCCAAATCAATCCATTCCAAATATTCACCGTTAGGACCGTCTTTTGTAAGATGACCGCTTTTAATATTCAAAAGCTCTTTGTTCGGCTTGATTAAGAAGAAAATCGAAATCTCGTGAAATTTTACTCCGTCATCATCAGTGAAGAAGTTTTCGTGAATAGCCGCCATTCTTTCAATTTCAAAGTCTATGTCGGTTTCTTCCTTTAATTCTCGCAAAACAGCGTGTTCAAGCTCTTCTCCTGATTTAACCCGTCCGCCGACAGAGTAATAAAATTCTCTCTCTTCGTTAGGGTTTCTCGCCAGTAATACCTTTCTGCCGTTTGCAATAATTGCCCCGACACGAAAGTTAAATTTTCCGTCATCAGTTTTAAATGTGCAATCCATCTTTTCCTCCAAAATTATTATTTATCAGACACGGTTGATACTAATATTAATAAAGAGGTTAGTATGAGTAACTCAAAAATTATAGCACATTTGTATTTTGCGGTCAATCAGGATTATCGTTTTTATTTTCCCGAAATTCAGCCTGCTGTTTAGAGAAAATACAGCCGCAATAATTTTGCCTGTAAAGATTATATTCCTTTGAAAGTGTGATTGAGCGTTTGTAACCCTCACGCTTTTTAAAGTCGCTGAACAGCCAGTTTACGCCGTGATTTTCAGCACATTCACTGCCGATTTCATTGAGTATTTGAGCATTTTTCAACGGACTTATGGTAAGCGTAGTGGTGATGTAGTCAGCACCGATTTCTTTTGCTTTTTTACAGCTTTCGTTAAGTCGGAGTTTAAAGCATTCAAAACAGCGGTTGCCGCCCTCGGGTTCATTTTCAAGTCCCTTTGCAACACCAAAAAATTCGTTCGGGTCATAGCGTGACTCAATAATACGAACGGGATTTTTGAACTTCATCTCGCTTATAAGCCGTTTTTCCTCACTCAGGCGATATTCGTATTCTTCTTTATAAGAAATATTTGGATTGTAATAAAATACAATTATATTAAAATATTCTGACAAATATTCAAGGCAGTAGCTTGAGCAGGGGGCACAGCAGACGTGAAGCAAAAGTGTGGGTATAATGTTGTCCTTTTGAATTTTCGCTATGACCTTGTCAAGCTCTTTCTGATAGTTTATTTTATTCATAGCTTTAAAATATACTCCGTAAGTTCCTCGGCAGTTGATGCCACAAACGGTGCGCCTGTTGCCAGAAGTTCCGCTTTACCTCTGAATCCCCACTCAACTCCTGCCATATGCACTCCTGCATTTTGCGCTGTAAGCACATCAACATCACTGTCGCCGATATAAATGCATTCGTCTGGTGTTATTCCGTACATATTGAGCATTGCAGTCAGAGCCTCTTTGTCGGGCTTGCGTTTATACTCAGGCTTTTGTCCCCAAGCCTCGGTAAAGGTGTGGTCGGGATAAACTTTTGCAACAATGTCACCTACGAATTCATCAGGCTTATTTGAAAGTACGGCGGTTTTTATGCCGTTTTCAGCGAGCGTTTCAAGCATTTTGTCACAGCCGTCATAGCCTTTGGTGTTGTCGTTGCAGTGGATTGCGTATTCAGCGTTGAAAGTGTCAGTTGCAATTTTAAGCAAGCTTTCATCGCTTGATTTTTCACCCATTGCAAGCTTTACCATAACCTCTCTGCCATTGCCGACATACTGCTTATAATTTTCGATAGGCTGTTCTTTGCATCCTGCTTTTTTCAGTCCCTTGTTTACGTTCAGGGCGAGGTCGGTAAGTGAGTCAACAAGTGTTCCGTCAAGGTCAAATACTGCAATTTTTATCATTTTCGATTGAGCCCCTTTTCCTGTTCAAGTAAGATAGCACGGCACGGCGCCGCCTCAATTCCGCCGAGTTTTACGGGGAATGCACATAAATCATATATTCCTGTTGAAATTCTCGATAAATCAAGATTTTCAAGTACAACAATGCCCGCCCTTGCAAGCACACGGTGAGTGCGTTCCTCGTCAAATGATGGTGCGATTGATATTGCGTCTGTACCTACAAGTTTAACTTTGCTGGACGCAAGCACAATTGCGGCTGACTGCGACAAAAAAGTCTTGCCGTTGCCCTTGAACAGAACTCTCTGCTTGCAATAGGGTAGTAACCTTTCGACATCGTCGCCTGTAAGCACGCCTGTGATTTCAATTACGGTGCACTTGCCGTAAAAAGTGTTGAGCCTTATATTGTCAATGGCATTGCCGTCCTCAAGATAATGAAGCGGTGCGTCAATATGAGTGCCTGCGTGAACGCACATTGAAATCTGAGTAAGATTACATTCGTCGCCGTTTTCAATGCTCATCAGCTTTTCGGTTGTCGTTTGCGGGTCGCCTTCATACACAGGGGTTTTCATAGTATCTCTTGAAATATCGTGAATAATCATACTGACACCTCGCTTATAAAACATATATAAATATTATAGCACAAAATTTACTATAATGTATATAGCTATGATAAATTTGTTTCTGATAATTTACACGTGTAAAATAAAATGGTATTCTAAATATAACGAGTTAGTTCTATGTTTTGAAGGTTGCGCAACTAAATTTAACATTCAATGTAAGTATAGGTTGGTAGAAAACGCATAAATACTGAGGTATGATTAGTATGAAAGGAATGAAAAATATGATTGATGCGAATATTAAATTTCTTAGGAAAAGGGCAGGACTTTCGCAGGAGGAGCTTGCCGAGAAAATTGATGTGTCAAGACAATCGGTTGCTAAGTGGGAAAACGGTGAGTCGCTTCCCGATATAGTAAAATGCAGGGATCTTGCAATGCTTTTCGGAACAACGATTGATAATTTAATCAATTATTCGTTTGAAGATGATGAATTGACAGACAATGAAACAAGTGAAGGCAAATATGTTTTCGGTCTTGTCAAGGTTGGCGAGAGAGGTCAGATTGTTATTCCCAAAAAAGCTCGTGAGATTTTTAACATTAAAACAGGAAACAGGCTTATTGTGCTTGGCGACACAAAGCAGGGCGGAATTGCCCTTGCAAAGTTTAAGTTTAATTGATATAAAATAAGGTGAATCATCTATGCTTGCTATTGAAACTCGTAATTTATCAAAAAAATACAAGGAAAAATATGCCGTAAAAAATCTTAATCTTACCGTAAATCACGGTGAACTGTACGGCTTGCTGGGCGTAAACGGAGCGGGAAAATCTACTACAATAAAGATGCTTTCCTGTCTTGTCCCTCCGACCGGAGGAGATGCGTGTCTCAACGGACACAGTGTTGTGAAAAACACGCAGGAGGTTAAGAAAATCATCAGTGTTTCTCCTCAGGAAACGGCAGTTGCAGAAAAGCTCAATGTACGTGAAAATCTCGAATTTATCGCTCAGATTTACGGCTTTAACAGAAAGAATGCAAAGCAAAAGGCTGAGGAAATTATAAATCAGTTTGAGCTTCAGGAATTTGCAAAGCAGAGGGCAAAAACTCTGTCGGGCGGATTGATGAGAAGGCTCAGCATAGCTATGGCATTGATTACCGAGCCAGAAATTCTGTTTCTTGACGAGCCTACACTCGGTCTTGATGTTTTGGCAAGGCGTGATCTGTGGCAGGTAATTTCAAAGCTGAAAGGTAAAATTACTATCATCCTTACAACGCACTATCTTGAAGAAGCTGAAAGCCTTTGTGACAGAATAGGCATTATGTCAAAGGGCGAGCTTAAGGCAGAAGGCACTGCACAGGAACTTAAAGCTTTTGCGAAAACAGATGACTTTGAAGATGCCTTTGTAAAAATATGCAACGGAGGTGCTTTGTAATGAGAGCATATGTTTTTGCTTCAAGAAATACTAAAGAAATTCTGCGTGATATACTTACCCTGTTTTTCGGTCTGGCTTTTCCTCTTGTAATTTTATTGCTTTTGTATGCCATAGGTTCGGCTGTTCCCGAAGAAGCGCATCTGGATATGTTTGATATTGAAAATCTTACGCCGGGTATTACGGTGTTCGGACTGAGCTTCATTGCACTGTTTTCGGCTCAGCTTATCGCAAAGGATAAGACAACGAGCTTTATGATGCGTTTATTCACGTCGCCGATAAAGTCAAGTGAGTTTATTTTGGGCTACACGTTGCCGCTTATTCCAATGTCGCTTGTTCAGACATTGATTTGCTATATAACTGCAATTATTCTGGGGCTTGAATTTACACCGAATATTTTACTTGCGGCTGTTGTGAACATTCCGATTGCGCTTGTTTTTATTGCACTCGGCCTTTTATGCGGTACGGTACTCAGTGAAAAAGCAGTCGGAGGAATCTGCGGAGCACTGCTCACTAACCTTTCGGCTTGGTTCTCAAACATCTGGTTTGACACTGCTCTTGTAGGCGGTTGGTTTGAGGGTATTGCTAATGCTTTGCCGTTTGCTCACGCAGTTAATGCGGCGAGATATGCGCTCAACGGCGAATTTGAGAGTGTTATGCCCGACCTTTTGTGGGTAATCGGCTATGCAGTTGTTCTGCTTGCAGTGGCGATTGTTATATTTACAGTCAAAATGAAAAGAAATAAGTAATGTGATTATCTCTTTTAGTCAGCCTGATTTGTATATTGGTGATAAATTATAGTTTTTTCAGCCGCTTCATAAGTATTATTTTAAATGTAACGTTTGCGACCCGAAGATATACTTCGGTGGTTCGGTAAACATCATATTTTTCCTTAACAGTCCGTAGGGAACAGTCTTGACTGTTCCGCTGATTTACAACCACCATCTGATTTTCTCGGAACGGTCAAGACCGTTCCCTACACTGTTAAGAATAACATCTGTTCAACTTATAAAAGTACGTTATGATGTTAACCATACAACAGAAGTATATCTTCGGGATACAACGGTTACATTTTTAAACAAAGTTATGAAGCGGTGATAAAAAAACTATAATTTAGCTGCTTAAATTTAGATGAACACTCAGCGGCGCATAAATGACAGATGCATAAATGATTTTCTAAAAAATTAAGAGCCGATAAGCTTGTGAAATAACTCCCTGCTTATTGGCTCTGTTTCTTCGTTTTATTCACATTTTGGCGAAGCCGTTCGGCTTAAACACTAAGTTTTTGCCGTTTTTCTTTTTGCCAAAATCATCGAAAATCACTGGGTTGCTGTTTATTCCGCTGAAATTTACTACAAATTATCAACACCCCCATATGTCAGACAAAACACCACTTGTACGATATATGGGGATTATTTTTTGCTTTGTACTTATTATTTTTTTGCAAAATACTATTGACAAATTAAATCACCGTGATATAATTTAATCATAGGTTACAATTTAACAAAATTAATTATAAATATTATAAATTTATATTTACTATCGTCAACAC
>OLOI01002636.1_pt1 | contig 12456 bp, 10 predicted proteins | sample 1672131 | NCBI WGS metagenome assembly OLOI01 (sample SAMEA3136651, study PRJEB25190) | human gut metagenome | reverse complement strand
CTTGAATACAATTTTACATAGATTATATATAATTAGCTTAGAGGATTTTATAAAATATATAAATAAGGGGATAAAATTATGAACATTTTTGGCTTATTTTCATTGTTCGGAGGACTGGCGATGTTCCTTTACGGAATGAACGTAATGGGCAGCGGTCTTGAAAAGCTTGGCGGCGGTAAGTTTGAACAGATACTTGAAAAACTTACGTCAAATCCTATAAAAGGTGTTGTTTTGGGTGCTGCAGTTACGGCGGTTATACAGTCATCTTCAGCTACTACGGTTATGGTTGTAGGTTTTGTAAACTCAGGCATTATGAAACTCGGACAGGCTATAGGTATTATAATGGGTGCAAATATCGGTACGACTGTTACATCATGGATATTGAGCCTTTCCGGTATACAGGGGGACAGCTTTTGGATTCAACTCTGTAAGCCGGCTAACTTTACTCCGGTTTTAGCACTTATCGGTATTGTATTTACAATGGCTGCAAAGAGCGACTCTAAGAAGAATATCGGTAACATACTTCTTGGTTTTGCGGTACTTATGTTCGGTATGGAAACAATGTCGGCGGCTGTTGAGCCTTTAAAAGATGTTGAGGCATTTACAAACATACTTACAATGTTCCAAAATCCTATTTTAGGTGTGCTTGCAGGTGCTGTTTTAACGGCTGTTATACAATCGTCATCTGCATCTGTCGGTATACTTCAGGCACTTTCTTCTACGGGTAAAATAACGTTCGGTGCGGCAATTCCTATAATTATGGGACAAAATATAGGTACTTGTGTGACTGCACTTATATCATGTATCGGTGCAAGCAAAAACGCAAAACGTGCCGCAATGGTGCATTTGTATTTCAATATTATAGGTACGGTTTTATTCCTTGTATTATTCTATGCGGCAAATGCAATCTTCAATTTTGCATTTGTAAGCGATTCTGTTACACCGTTTAATATCGCAATAGTTCATACGATATTCAATGTTGTTGCAACGGCTGTATTGTTGCCGTTTAACAAGTTACTTGAAAAATTGGCAAGAATGACAATTAAAGAGGGCGCGGAAGAAAGCACATTCGGTTTGCTTGACGAAAGATTTTTACAAACTCCGTCATTCGCTGTTGAACAATGTATGACGCTTGCTACAAATATGGCATATATGGTAAAAGAGAGCTTTACCATGGCACAGGAATGTGTTGCAAAGTATTCAGAGTCGATAGATAGGAAAATTATAGAAACAGAAAATCTTGCCGATGAATATGAGGACGCACTCGGTGCATATCTTGTAAAGCTTTCGGCAAAGAGCTTGAATGAGTCGGATTCGCAGAAAGTTTCAATACTTCTTCACGCAATATCAGATTTTGAGAAAATGACGGACTATACCGCCGATTTGGTATTTACAGCGAGAGAAAAACGTGATAAAGACGTTCATTTCTCCGACAAGGCAAGACAGGAAATCACTATAATGGTTAATGCCGTCGGTGAAATTATCGACCTTACAATCAGTGCATTTTCAAAGGACGATGTTAAACTTGCTAATAAAGTTGAGCCTTTGGAGGACGTTATCGACAGACTTAGAAATGACCTTAAAAACCGTCATATAAAGCGTATGCAAGAGGGCAGATGCAGTGTAAATCAAGGTTTTGTATTTACCGATTACATTACCGCACTTGAAAAAATATCTGATCACTGTGCAAACGTTGCTGCAGCTATTATTGAACTCAATGACGAAAATTATGATGTGCATCACGTTATGAGTAACAGACGAAACAATCCTGAATATAAAGAATTGTGCGTTGAATTCGGTAAAAAGTATATATTGCCGTTTTCGGTATCGTCAGAAGTTGAATAATGTATAAATGGGGGATTGTTTTATGGATTTGATTTATTGCGTCGAAGATGATGAGGGAATAAGAGATTTAATAACGTATGCAGTGAAATCAGCAGGGTTTGAGGCAGAGGGCTTTGAAAGTGCCTCAGATTTTGAAAAACGACTTGGCGAGCGTTTGCCGTCAATGGTGCTTTTGGATATAATGCTGCCGGATAAAGACGGAATTGCTATACTGAAAGACATACGAAACAACGATACTACTAAAAATGTTCCTGTTATTATGATAACAGCCAAAGGTACTGAAAGTGACAAAGTCAAAGGCTTTGAATACGGAGCGGACGACTATGTAACAAAGCCTTTCGGCGTTATGGAACTTATTTCAAGAATTAAAGCAGTCCTTCGCAGGAGCGGTCCGCAAGCCGGTTCTGATATAATCGAATACAAGGGTATCATTTTGGACAACCAAAGCAGGAATGTAAAGGTTGACGGAAAGGATATTGCGATAACGTTTAAAGAATTTGAACTTCTTAAATATCTTCTGAAAAACAAAGGCACAGTTGTGCCGAGAGAGGTTTTGCTTGAAAAGATATGGGGTTATCACTTTGAGGGTGAAAGCAGAACGCTGGACGTTCATATAGGAAGTTTAAGACATAAACTCGGCGAAAAGGGTAAGTGTATCGAAACTATAAGAAATGTAGGATATAAGATATGAGAAAAGCTATAAACGGCACGCTGAAAATTCTTACAATATCATCAGTTATAGTAAGTATGCTGCTTATTTTGGTGGCATATTGTACACAGTATTCGATAAAGGAAAAATCAGATTTAAAATCAAGAACAAATATATTGGCACAATGCTTAGACGGTTATGACGAAAACAGTGAAATTAATATATTAACCAAAATGTATGATAATGTATCCGATATTCGAGTGACGCTTATCAAATCAGACGGTACGGTTATTTATGATAACGAGGCGGATACAACTACAATGGAAAACCATTTTGAACGACCGGAAGTTAAACAAGCCGTTACATACGGAAACGGGAGCAGTAGCCGTAATTCCGAAACGATTGGTGAAAAAATATATTATTATGCCGTAAAATTGAATAACGGCAGTATATTAAGAATGTCACAGCCGACAAAAGTAATAATGTATATGGTTTTGACCATAATGCCGATAGTTATTATTATTTTAATATGCGTTATTGCTGTTTCGTTTGTGAGTGCAAAGCATTTGACGAAATATATTTTAGATCCGATTAATGAAGTGGATATAAATAATATAGGCAAGGCAGAGATATATGACGAGTTGAAACCGTTTTTTGCAAGAATAGCAAATCAAAATGCGGAAAAAGAAAAGACGGAAAAAATCAGACGTGAATTTACCGCAAACGTTTCGCACGAGCTTAAAACACCGCTTACAACCATTTCGGGATATGCACAAATGATAAGCAACGGTATGGCAAAGGCGGAGGACATCAAGGAGTTTGGCAGAAAGATAGAAAAAGAGTCCGACCGACTTCTTACTCTTATAGATGATATAATAAATCTATCAAATATTGACGAACAGGGAAGTGTTGAAAATCCGGAAAATATCGACCTTTCGCTGGTTACGGAAGAGGCGATATGTGTTCTTGAAAAAGCCGCAAAAGAACGAGGTATTCAGATTTATTATACGAAGATACCGACATTCATAAAAGGTAACGTGACATTGGTGAGTGAGCTTGTATATAACTTGCTTGACAATGCGATAAAGTATAATAAGGATAACGGAAAAATAACCGTATTTGTCGGCGAGTCGGCAAAGGGCGTGGAACTGTCCGTAAAGGATACGGGTATAGGAATACCGCCCGAAGATACGGAAAGAATATTTGAACGTTTTTATCGCGTTGATAAAAGCCACTCAAAAAAAGTCGGCGGTACAGGCTTGGGACTTTCAATAGTAAAGCACGTTTGTGCCTGCCATAATGCGACTATACGCGTAAAGAGCAAAGTCGGCAAAGGTACAACTATTTATGTTACGTTTCCGAATAACGTGAACAATTAATGAACAAAATATGAACTTTGAAAAAGGTTTATTGACATTAATATTAATAATGTGTATAATATGTAGCGTACTACACAAAAAGTATAGTACGCTACATTTTTTTGCGAGGAGGTGTATTTGTGAAAAAGAAAGGTATAGGCTTTTATTTTAAGAGGATAGATGAGATTATGTCTATGGCGGCAAATGCACATCTGAAGAAATACGATATAACCTGTTCGCAGGCAAATATACTTTTTTATATGCTTGAAAAGGGCAAGAATGTTGTAATGCAAAAGGAGATTGAACAGGAATTTGGGTTAAGACATTCCACGATTATCGGACTTTTAAAGCGTATGGAGAAGAATAATTTTGTGCGTGTTGAGGTAAATCCGGAGGACCATAGATGCAGACAGGTTATTTTGTTTGACAAGGCTTTTGAGCTTGGCAGTGAAATGAAAGAACACAGAAAGTATATGGATTCGTTGATAACAGGTGCATTAAATGATGAGGAGGAAAAAGAACTCAAAAAACTTTTAACAAAGGTTTACGAACATATGTACCAAGACAATGATAAGTGTGAAAAATAGGGTATATTTTTACCTTAATATGTAGCGTACTACATTTTTAAAGGAGGAATTAGATGATAAAGACATTATTAAAAAGTGTAAGAGAGTATAAACGTGATTCGATTCTTGCACCGATTTTTGTTACTCTTGAAGTTATTATGGAAGTTGTAATACCGCTTCTTATGGCTATGCTTATTGACAAGGGTATTGACGCTGGAAATATGAATTACATATTGAAAATAGGTATCGCCCTTGCAATTTCATGTGTAATTTCATTGGTTTTCGGTGCATTGTCGGGTAAATTTGCGGCGAGTGCATCGGCAGGTATTGCGAAGAATTTGAGAAAGGATATGTTCTATAATGTACAGAACTTCTCATTTTCAAATATTGATAAATTCTCTGCATCAAGTATCGTAACAAGACTTACAACTGATATAACGAACGTACAAAATGCTTATCAGATGATAGTCAGAATTGCGGTAAGAGGTCCGATAATGATTATATTCTCGCTTATTATGGCGTTTGGTATAAATCATAAACTTTCACTTGTATTCTTACTTGCAATTCCTGTTTTGGGCGGCGGATTGTATTTTATAATGACTCACGCACACCCGATATTTGAACGAGTATTCAAGATATACGATAAACTTAACAACGTTGTACAGGAAAATTTGAGAGGTATAAGAGTTGTTAAATCATTTGTAAGAGAAGATTACGAAGAAAAGAAATTTAAAAACGTTTCTGAAGATATATACGATGACTTTGTAAAAGCCGAAAAACTTTTGGCATTTAACGCACCGCTTATGCAGTTCGCGGCATACGGCTGTATGCTTTTCATATCGTGGTTCGGTGCAAAGCTTATCGTTGCGTCAACTATGACAACAGGTGAGCTTACAAGCCTTATTGCATATACAATGCAAATTCTTATGAGCCTTATGATGCTTTCAATGGTGTTCGTAATGATTACAATGGCAAGAGCGTCATCTGAAAGAATTGTCGAAATACTTGACGAAAAGAGCGATCTTACAAATCCTGAAAATCCTGTATATGAAATTAAAAACGGCGATATTTCATTCAGAAATGTAAACTTCGGATATTCAAAGAAAAAGAGAAAACTCTGCCTTAAGAATATAAATCTTGATATTAAATCGGGTGAAACTGTCGGAATTATAGGCGGTACGGGAAGTTCAAAGTCAAGCCTTGTACAGCTTATCCCAAGACTTTACGATACAACCGACGGTGAAGTGATTGTCGGTGACAGAAATGTAAAGGAATACGATATTGAGTCATTGCGTGACGAGGTTGCAATGGTACTTCAGAAAAATGTGTTGTTCTCCGGAACAATCAAAGAAAACTTGCGTTGGGGTAATGACCACGCAGCAGATGAAGAAATCGAAAGAGTATGTAAGCTTGCACAAGCCGATGAATTTATTCAGACATTCCCTGATAAGTATGATACTTATATCGAACAGGGCGGTTCAAATGTATCGGGCGGTCAGAAACAAAGACTTTGTATCGCAAGAGCTTTGTTAAAGAAACCGAAAATCCTTATTTTGGACGACAGTACAAGTGCGGTTGATACAAAGACAGATGCAAGTATCAGACGTGCGTTCCGTGAAGAAATACCGAATACAACAAAGATTATTATTGCACAGAGAATTTCATCTGTCGAAGACGCAGATAAGATAATTGTTATGGATAACGGTGAAATAAACGGAATAGGTACTCATGAGTAACTTTTGAAGAACAACGAAATATATAGGGAAGTATATAATTCACAGGTGAAAGGAGGCGGTGACGATGAATAAACACGGTGCGCAAAATACCGGTAAGACAATCAAACGTATTCTTTCATATATGAAGGAATACAAATTCAGATTTATCTTTGTATTGATATGTATATTGCTGAGTGCCGTTGCAAACGTTGCCGGCTCAATGTTTATCGGTACGCTTATCGATGACTATATAACACCGCTTTTGGGCAGTACAAACCCTGTATTCACGGGCTTGCTTAAAGCAATCTGCGTAATGGGTATTGTGTATGTAGTGGGAATACTTGCTACATTGTTTTATAACAGAACAATGGTATCAATCGCACAGGGTGTGTTAAAGAAAATTCGTGACGATATGTTTACTCATATGCAGAAATTGCCGATTAAGTATTTCGATACACATACTCACGGCGATATAATGAGTTACTACACAAACGATACAGATACTCTAAGACAGATGATGGCACAGAGTATTCCGCAGATGTTTTCATCGGCAGTCACAATTATATCGGTAGTCGTTGCGATGTTTATATCGAATGTTTATCTTGCAATATTTGTGTTGGTGTTTGCGACCTGTATGATGTTTGTAATAAAGAAAATTGCAGGAGCGAGCGGAAGATTTTTTGTAAAACAACAGCAGTCCATCGGTAAGGTAAACGGTTATATCGAAGAAATGATTAACGGTCAGAAGGTCGTTAAGGTGTTCTGTCACGAAGAACATTCAAAAGAAGATTTTGATGAGATTAACGAAGAGCTTTGTGAAAACGCAACCGAGGCTAATAAATACGCAAATATCCTAATGCCGATTATGGCTAATTTGGGTAACCTGCAGTATGTGCTTATAGCTATTATCGGCGGTGCACTTGCACTAAACGGAGTTGCGGGACTTACACTTGGCGTTATAGCGTCATTTCTGCAACTTTCAAAATCATTTACAATGCCGATAAACCAAATATCGCAACAGCTTAACTCAATCGTTATGGCACTTGCCGGAGCGGAAAGAATATTCAATCTTATGGATGAAGAAGTAGAACAGGACAACGGCGATGTTACACTTGTCAATGTTAAGTACGACAGAAACGATAATATAGTTGAAACGGAAGAAAAGACATATATGTGGGCTTGGAAAGAAGTTCAAAAGGACGGCAGTGTTAAATACACACGTCTTACGGGTGAAGTTAAATTCTTTGATGTTGATTTTGGATATAATCCCGAAAAAATCGTACTGCATGATATAACATTGTATGCCGACCACGGTGAAAAGGTTGCGTTTGTCGGTGCGACAGGTGCGGGTAAGACTACAATTACCAACCTTATAAATCGTTTCTATGATATTGCCGACGGTACGATAACTTATGACGGAATTAATATTAACCGTATCAAAAAGAAAGATTTAAGACGTTCGCTCGGTATCGTTTTACAGGATACAAACTTGTTTACGGGTACAATTAAGGAAAATATCCGATACGGTAATCTTGACGCAACGGACGAAGAAGTTTATGCGGCGGCAAGACTTGCAAATGCGGATGAGTTTATAAATATGTTGCCTGAAGGATACGATACAGTTATTTCGGGTGACGGCGGCAGCTTGTCGCAAGGTCAAAGGCAGCTTTTGTCAATCGCAAGAGCGGCGGTTGCAGACCCTCCTGTAATGATACTTGACGAGGCAACTTCAAGTATTGATACAAGAACAGAGGCGATAGTTCAAAGAGGTATGGACGCACTTATGACTGGACGTACAGTATTTGTTATTGCACACAGACTTTCAACGGTAAGAAATTCAGATGTAATTATGGTGCTTGAACTCGGAAGAATTATCGAACGCGGTAATCACGAACAGCTTATTGCACAAAAAGGTAAGTATTATCAACTTTACACAGGTGCATTTGAACTTGAATGATTGTTTGAAACGTGAAAAATCCGAACTGATACCCATTTGCTTAATGCAAATGGGTATTTTAATATGAAAGTATAATATGTTTTGTTGCTTTTTTCTACAATGTACTTGACGATAGAGGCGAATTTTGTTAAAATTATAGTAATGGTTAAATAACGAGGAGGATTACATGATGAAAAAGTTAATGCTTGGAAATGAAGCGGTTGCACGCGGTGCTTATGAGGCCGGTGTAAGCGTTGTTTCCTCATATCCCGGCACACCGAGTACCGAGATTACAGAAAATATAGTTAAATATGACGATATATACGTTGAATGGGCGCCGAATGAAAAGGTTGCGGCAGAAGTTGCAATCGGTGCGTCAATCGCCGGTGCAAGAAGTATGTCTTGTATGAAACACGTCGGTCTTAACGTAATGGCTGACCCTGTTTTCACTGCAAGCTATACAGGAGTAAACGGTGGTCTTGTATTGTGCGTTGCCGATGACCAAGGTATGCACTCATCACAGAATGAACAGGATTCACGTCACTATGCAAAGGCATCTAAAATACTTATGTTAGAGCCGTCTGACAGCGGAGAATGTAAGGAGTTCACAAAGACTGCATATGAACTTTCCGAAAAATACGATACACCTGTATTTTTAAGACTTTCAACAAGAGTTTCTCATTCACAGAGTCTTGTTGAGGAAGAAGAAAAGCAGGAAGTTGCATTAAAGGATTACGAGAAAAATCCGCAGAAGTATGTAATGATGCCGGGTAATGCGATAAAGCGTCACGTTGTCGTTGAGGACAGAATAAACGCACTAAAGGAAATGGCTGAAACATCACCTCTTAACAGAGTTGAAGAAAACGGCTCAAAAATCGGTATTATCGCAGGCGGTATCGCATATATGTATGCAAAAGAAGCACTTGGCGATAAGGCTGATTATTTGAAAATCGGTATAGTTTATCCGCTACCTGAAAAGAAGATAAAAGAATTTGCGTCAAAGTATGATAAAGTTTTCGTTATCGAAGAACTTGACCCTGTTATCGAAGATTTCTGTAAGAGCGTCGGAGTTGATGTAATAGGCAAGGACGTATTTACACTTCAAGGCGAATATACACCGTCAATGATAAAGAAAGCTGTTTTGGATATAGACGCACCTGAATTTGACGTTATAGACGAGCCTACACCTGTTCGTCCTCCTGTAATGTGTGCAGGTTGTCCGCACAGAGGTACATTCTATGTACTAAAGAAACTCGGTCTTGTTGTTTCGGGCGATATAGGCTGTTATACACTTGGTGCAACACCTCCTCTGCAAAGCGTTGACACAACAATTTGTATGGGTGCTTCAATCAGTGCCGCACACGGTATGGCAAAAGCAAGAGGTGCTGAATTTAATAAGAAACTTGTATCAGTAATCGGTGATTCAACATTTATGCACTCGGGTATTACAGGTCTTGTTGACATTGTATACAACAAGGGTAACAATACTGTTATAATTCTTGACAACTCAATCACAGGTATGACAGGTCACCAGGATAACCCTACAACAGGTTACACAATCCGTAAGGAAGAAACAAAGCAAGTTAATTTGATAACACTTTGCAAGTCAATCGGTATTGAACACGTTGTCGTTGCAGATCCGTTTGACGTAAAGAATTTTGAAAAGGTCGTAAAAGAAGAAGTTGAAAGAGAAGAACCTTCGGTTATTATCGCACAAAGACCTTGCGCACTTCTTCCGAATATGCGTAAAAAGTATTCGGGTCACTGTCACATAACAGACAAGTGTAAGAAGTGTAAGATGTGTATGAAACTCGGCTGTCCTGCAATTTCATTAGACGGCGATACTGTTAAGATTGACACAACACAGTGTAACGGCTGCGGACTATGTACAAATGTCTGTCCGTTTGGTGCGATTGAAAAGGAGGAAAAGTAGAATGAACATAATGATAGTCGGTGTCGGCGGACAAGGTACACTTCTTGCAAGCCGTATACTTGGTAAGGTTGCAATTAAAGAGGGTTATGACGTTAAAGTCAGCGAGGTTCACGGTATGAGCCAACGCGGCGGCAGTGTTGTTACATATGTAAAGTACAGTGATAAGGTTTATTCACCTATTATAGACCGCGGTGAGGCGGATTTGATTTTGGCATTTGAAATGCTTGAGGCTATGCGTGCTTTGCCTTATTTGAAAAAAGGCGGTAAGATGATTGCCAATACTCAAAAAATGAATCCTATGCCTGTAATCACAGGTGCTATGGAATATCCTGAGAATATTGAAGAAAAACTTAGTGCAAAGATTAATTTGCAGGCTGTTGACGCACTTTCTCTTGCGGAAAAGGCAGGTACAATCAAGGCTGTAAACGTAGTTTTAATCGGACTTTTGGCAAAGAGTATGGACGTAGATAAAAATGTTTGGATTGACGTTATAAAGGAAACTGTTCCGGAAAAATTCCTTGATGTCAATATTAAAGCGTTTGAACTTGGATATGAACTTTAAGGAGTAAAAAGTGCAATTATTGATTAAAACTCTACATGATTTATTCACTACCTATATAGGTTGGACAGTCGCAATTATTGTTGTTTGGGCTGTTATAGCGGCAGTGCTTATAAGAAACAAAAAGAAAAAGTAAAGGAGATGTACCCAATGGGAATGTATCAGCCGGAAATTGAAACAATGGACAGAAACGAGCTTGAAAAACTTCAGCTTGAAAGACTTCAAAAACAGGTAAAGAATGTTTATGAAAATGTTCCGATGTACAGAGAAAGAATGGATAAAAAGGGTGTAAAGCCTGAGGATATAAAAGAACTTAAAGATCTTGCAAAGTTGCCTTTTACAACAAAGCAGGACTTGAGAGATTATTATCCGTTTGAGCTTTTTGCGGCAGACAAAAAGGATATTGTAAGAATACACGCATCGTCGGGTACAACAGGCAGACAGATTGTAGCCGGTTATACAAGAAACGACCTTGATATGTGGGCAGACTGTATGGCAAGACAGATTGCGGCGGCAGGCGGCGATGAAAATTCGGTTGTCCAGGTGTCATACGGTTACGGCTTGTTCACAGGCGGTTTGGGTGCACACGGCGGTTCTGAAAGAATCGGTGCTATGACAATCCCTACATCATCGGGTAACACCGAAAGACAAATCAGACTTATGATTGAACTCGGTGCAACTCACCTTTGCTGTACTCCGTCATACGCAATGTATCTTGGCGAAACAATAAACGAAATGGGCGTTAAAGACCAACTTAGTCTAAAAGCAGGTATATTCGGTGCAGAGCCTTGGACGGAAGATATGCGTCATCAGATTGAGCAGTCGCTTGGTATAAAGGCATATGACGTATACGGACTTACCGAAATCACAGGCCCTGGTGTATCTTATGAATGTTCTGCTCAAAATGGTATGCACGTTTGTGAAGATATGTTTATTCCTGAAATTATCGACCCTGATACGGAAGAAGTACTTCCTCCGGGCTCATTCGGCGAACTTGTTTTCACAACGATTACAAAAGAGGGTATGCCAATGATGCGTTACAGAACGCGTGACTTATGCGTACTTGATTATGAAAAATGCGAATGTGGAAGAACACTTGTAAGAATGAAGAAACCTGCAGGAAGAACCGACGATATGCTTATTATAAGAGGTGTAAACGTATTCCCGTCACAGATTGAAGAAGTACTTTTGAAAATCGGCGGCGATATTACTCCTAACTATCAGATTATTGTCGGCAGAGAAAATAACACAGATACTCTTGAAGTACAAGTTGAAATGTCGGAGGGCATGCTTTCTGATGATGTTAAGTCTGTTGCGGCGATTGAAAAGAATATCGTTGCAAAATTACGCAGTACGTTGGGACTTGGCGCAAAGGTAACGCTTGTTGAGCCGAAAACCATCACAAGAAGTGAGGGTAAGGCAAAGAGAGTTATAGATAACCGTAAACTTCACGATTAATAGGGAGGTAAAAGCTATGAAACTGATTAAACAAATATCTGTTTTTGTGGAAAATAAATCGGGCAGACTTTCGGATATACTTAATGTAATAGGAAAGAACGGTATCGACATCAGTGCATTGTCGATTGCGGATACTACTGATTTCGGTATTGTGAGAATGATTGTAAACGACCCGGATAAAGCGGCTGAAATTCTAAAGAGCAATAATCTTGTTGTAAAGGTTACGGACGTTATTGCACTTGCGGTTGCTGATAAACCGGGCGGACTTGCAGGTGAAATTGAAAAACTTAAAAATGCAGGTATTTCTATTGAATATATGTACGCATTTATCGGTAAGAGCGATAAGGGCGCACTTGTAATTGTTCGTGTTGAAAATCCCGAAAAGGCACTTGAAGTGCTTAAAGACGAAAATGTAACGGTTGTTTCACCTGAAGAAG
>OLOI01002630.1_pt1 | contig 12495 bp, 7 predicted proteins | sample 1672131 | NCBI WGS metagenome assembly OLOI01 (sample SAMEA3136651, study PRJEB25190) | human gut metagenome | reverse complement strand
GCACCTTAAGATTCTGGCCGATTTCTTATTCTGTTTTTCCAATCAGCCAGTCAAGTGCATTAATTCTTCTAATTCCTTCATAATCCGCTTCTGGATCTTCATCCAATGTTAGCAAAATCTTTTGATAATGATCATGAATCTTTTGAAGTGGCAACAATTCTCTCTTTAATGTTTTTTCGTCTCGAACTGTTGCAGCTACCTGATAATAGATGATCCTTTTTTGATCCATACAAACAAAATCGACTTCCAAATCATCAAGCTTTCCTACATATACTTCATATCCTCTTCGGATCAACTCTAAATATATGACATTTTCCAATATATGTCCAACATCTGTTGATCTGCTTCCTAATAACATATATCTTAATCCAATATCAGCAACATAATATTTTTCTAATGTTTTCAGATATTGTTTTCCCTTGATATTATATCTTTTCGCCTGATATATAACATAGCTTTCCATAAATGCTGTCAAATATTTTTCAACTGCTCTTACATCTATTTTCCTTCCAGCTGATGTCATGGTGTCTGCAATCTTCTTTGTAGATAATTGATTCCCAATATTATCAAAAATAAATCTTGTAATACTTTCTAACATCATCGTATCTGTAATCTTATGTCTTTGAGCAATATCTTTTACTATAATTGTATTATAAATTCCATCCAGATAATCTCGGATTTCTTTCGGATGTCCAGCTAATTCCAATGCATATGGAAAAGAGCTGTTTTCCAGATATGTTGTATATTTTCTTTGAAGATCATCCTCATCTCCAGTACTTTCTACATATTCTTTAAAGGACAATGGCAGCATTTTAATTTCTACATATCTTCCAGATAATAATGTTGCAATTTCAGATGATAACATATTAGCATTTGAACCTGTCACATATAGGTCAACATTATTTTTTATATATAAACTGTCTACAACTCTTGGAAAATCTTCACATTGCTGAATTTCATCCAAGAATATATAATTCATCTGGTCTGGCAATAGTCGTTCTTTGATATATGCATAAAGTTTTTTAGGATCTCTCATATCATAAAAATCATAATCTTCAAGATTTATTGCTATGATCTGCTCATTTGTTACTTTCATTTCTTTCTGCAAATAATCTTGATAAATTTCCATGATCGTAGATTTTCCGCATCTTCGGATTCCTGTAATAACTTTAATTAACTGTTTATCTTTAAATGCGATTAACTTATTTAAATAGTCGTCACGACTTATTATCTTACTTACCATTTTATTATCCTCCTTTTATAAATTTTATTATATTTTAGCTTTTTATTTCATTATTTTCAATAGTTTTATACAATTGATGTATAAAACTATTGCATTTTGTATATTTTTTGTAATTTTTATACTATTTTTTTATAATCAACAAACTTTTTATAATATATTTTTTGTAAAAGACAATAAATTCATACAAAAATAGTGAGACCGGAATTTCTATTTGTTCTTGTCTCACTATTTTTACTTACAATATTCTTATTTTAATACTTTTACCATTCGAAACACCTGCTCTACTGTATCCATCAGATTCTCATTGGCATTTTTCTTCTTCATTGCATCTTCCAATGATACAGCTGATCTTACAATTGGAAAATATGCATCAATTCCTGCTTCGTTGCATGCAGCTGCACCTTTGGTCACTGCTCCTGAGAATCCTAATACTAATTTTCCATATTTCTTCGCAAGTTTTGCTACTCCGATCGGTGCTTTTCCCATCGCTGTCTGAGCATCTAAGCATCCTTCTCCTGTGATCACGATGTCCGCATCTTTGATCTCTTCTTCTAGTTTTGTTTCATGTAAGATCAAGTCAACACCTGACTTTAGGGTTGCATTTGTAAACGTTAAAAATGCAAATCCTAAACCACCTGCTGCTCCTGTTCCTGGTTTATTAGCATCTGCTTTTGTAAAGCTTTGTTTTGCAATCTTTGCATAATCTGCTAACCACTGATCCATGTCTTTTACCATCTGCTTCGTGGCACCTTTTTGTGGACCAAAGATCGCACTGCAGCCTTCTTCTCCACATAATGGATTTGTCACATCGCAGGCAATATGAAATTCACAGTCTTTTAATTCTGAGATTACATGGTCATCTTTGATCTTTGCTAAATCTTTTAATCCGATTGCTCCGTGTTTGATCTGATTTCCATCTTTGTCGAGAAAATCGTATCCCAACGCCTGTAACATTCCAGCCCCACCATCATTCGTTGCACTTCCACCAATTCCCATGATGAAACGTCTGCAGCCTTTATGAATCGCATCAGTGATCATCTGTCCAACTCCATAAGTTGTTGTGTATAATGGATTCCTTTTTCAATTGCATGTGCTGCTTGGATTGATGTCAGACTTCCCTTCAATGAATCAATCGCAATTACTACTTTCATCCGAAAACCTCCGCTTTCTTTTGTATCTTATCAACTTATTTTCCACATTTGAATACTAATTTTCTCAGACAATCCACAGGAATCATCGTCATTGACAACAAGACTGTGACAATCCAGCCTTTTGCCCCAAATGGAATGCAGCTAAACATATTTCCGATCCATGTAAATAGTGGAAACGGAATCAGTGCTGCATTTACGATAATGATCTGTACTAACATGATGATAAAGAATACCTTTAAGAAATCTGGATTTTCATTTAATCGTTTAAAGATTCCAAACCTGTCATCTCTAACATTGAATCCATTAAATAATGCACTAAAGATAAATAATACAAAATACGCTGTCAAATGTTCGGCTTCATTGTCAAATATATGACTGATCACTGGAAGTTTTAAGAATAGAAAACTTAAAATAACCAACCATACTCCTGACCATCCGATCTGTATTGCCATATCTTTACTGATAATACTCTCATCACGTTTTCTTGGTGCCTCTTTCATATATTTATGAAGTGCTGGTTCATTTCCAAGCATCATAGCTCCAAGACCATCCATGACTAGATTTACAAATAGTAAATGTGTAACCTTCAATGGTTCTTCCACACCAAAAAATGGTGCAACCGCGCTGACAACAACGGCTGCCACGTTGATCACTAGCTGAAATCTACAGAACTTCAAGATATTATGATAGATCGTTCTTCCATACCAGATGGCATCTTTGATCGATGAGAAATTATCATCCAAAATGACGATCTTACCAGCTTCTTTCGCAGCTTCCGTTCCACTTCCCATCGCAAATCCGACATCTGCTCGTTTCAATGCTGGAGAGTCATTGACACCATCACCTGTCATACCTACGACAAGATTCATTTCCTGGCACAGACGTACCATTCTTGACTTATCTGTCGGCAATGCCCTTGCAATAACACGGATCTCTGGAAGGATCGCTTTGACTTCATCATCACTCATCTGATTTAACTGTGCAGAAGATAATGCTCTGTTTGATTCATTCTTTAATAATCCTGCATCCTTTGCGATCGCTACTGCCGTCTCCAAGCGGTCACCTGTGATCATTACAACCTGAATTCCAGCTTCCTGAACTTCTCTGATCGCATCTTTTGCGGATGGTCGGACATCATCCCTGATCGCAACTAACCCTATGAGTACAAGATCATCATTGATCTGATTCTTCACAAGTTCTTTCTCTGAATAGCCAAATGCAAGAACACGCATTGCTTTTGCTGCCAATGCATCGATTTTCGCATTTAATGCCTTATGATCGATCTCTTTGATCTCCCCATCTGCGTTTATATATTTTACTGCCTTTGTAAGTAAACGTTCTGGCGCACCTTTATAAAATGTTTTTCCTAACACTTCAATTCTTGCCTGACTGAATTTATTGGATGAGTTAAATCCCTGATGTGTTGTAACTTTACATTCTTTGTTCTCATCTAACATATAAAATGTCTCTTCTCCAATAAATTTTAATAACGCCTGATCCGTCGCATTCCCACCAATAACTTTATGGTATACATCAAACATCGCCTGCGTGTTTTTCCCGATCGCAAGATCTAATAATCCCTTTACTTTTCCATGCTGTTTTAATTCTTTTGGCGGAATGGAAGTTCCATCTGCTGTAAAAAAGTCAACAACTTCCAACTCCCCTTTTGTAATCGTTCCTGTCTTATCACTAAATAAGATATTCAGGGAACCTGCAGTCTCAATTCCTTCCGCTTTACGGACCAATACATTATGATCTAACATCTTACTCGTATTCTGCATCAAAACAAGCGAGATCATCAAAGGAAGCCCCTCTGGAACCGCACAGACGATAATTACAACCGCCAGTGAAACTGCATTGATCAAATCCTCAACAATCTTCGCAACACCCATAGCAAAATATGCCTGAATACCACCAGCCATTAAAATAAAATATCCAAAATATAACGCTGCGATCACGATCGCACCAATATATCCAAACTTAGAAATCTGATCAGCAAGCTTAGAAAGTTTGACCTTCAATGGAGAATCTGGTTCTTCTTCCTGCATCTCCTCAGCCATCTTTCCCATCATTGTATGGAGTCCAACTCTCTGGACATCCATCACACCTTCCCCATCAAAGATCACAGCCCCACGGAACAAAGAATACGAATCTACAAATGTATCTCCCGTAATCTCCTCCGCTAGATAAACATTCTCTCCGGCTGCCTTCTTCTCACACTCCTCTGCTTCTCCATTTAAAGCAGAATTATTCACTCTTAAACTTCCTTCATGCAAAATACCATCCGCAGGAATCTTATCCCCCGACTGCAATAGCACCTGATCACCGACAACCACATCATCGACATCAATGACTGCCACGACACCATTTCTGTGGACCTTACACTGATCTTTCTTCGCACTTTCCTTCAATTCTCGATACTTCGTATCACTGGCAACCCCAGTCTTCGCCGTAACAAACGCCACGATCAAAACCGCTACGATCGTACCTGTTGGCTCATAAATCTCTGCATACCCGAAGAAAAACATTACGATCATCAGACCCGCGATCACAAGCAGCACCCGGATCATCGGATCCTGAAACGTCTCCTTAAACTCCTGCCAAAATGTTGTCGGCTCAGAGTCCGGAATCTCATTGGAGCCATATTTGGCTCTAGATTCCTTTACTTCTTTATCTGTAAGACCTTTTATGTTCATAAATAACTACCTCCTAACCAAATAACTAGTAAAATTTATTTCTGATTTTCTTTAGTATAACAGAAAACAGTTAAAACAAAACACCTTTGTAATATTTTAGCTGTTTTTTAGCACAAGAAAGAATCCTGCTTTGCAGGATTCTCCGCCTGCGGCGAGTCGCTTCTGCGACATATTACCCTTCCGCCGCAGTGCGATCCTGCCCGGAGGGCTTTTTTATTTCATAGGGGATTTCATCGAAATTTCCTATGAAATAAAAAAAGGATCTGCAAACCCTTTTGATACTTTATGTATCTTTGATCTGCAGATTCTTTTTCTTTTTTTCTTTTATAACTCTATCACTTTATAATCTATAGGTGCTATATTTGTCTTGATCACAGCGTTGCTCAAGTTCTTTAACAGCGCCTGTAATGCATTCTCATTTCCCCCTTCTTTGACCTTGTTGAGATCTAGATTGATCTCTTCTTTTTTCATCGTCGGATTGACGAGAAGTAATATTGCTTTGTTCTCACTTGCTTCTCCAAAGACATCTTTTTTCTCACTGATAAATCTTAAGATCGCAAGGACATTTTCAGTCGGTGCCATGTATAATGCATATCCTGTCTGTAAGACTTTTTCCCGGTTTCTAAGGCTAGTCAGTCTCAAAACTTCCTGATAGGTTTCTTTGTCATTTTCAAAAAATGCTCCTCGGTTAAATGGGTCCATCAATCCATGCATTCCATATTCATCTCCATAATAAATGCATGGCATTCCTGGGACAAAGAACTGAACTGCCATTGCAAGTCTTGTGAGTGCTTTTCCTTTCTGATCCATCTTTGATGTTATGACATATTCTGCCTGCTGCTCTCTCGATGGCAGATTCTCATTCATTCCGGTTGCAAATGTTGTCCGAATTCTTGGAATATCATGAGAAGATAACAGGTTCATCAGTGCATAATACAATGGTTTTGGATAATTACACTGTTGGGATATCAAGAATGTCTTCATATCTTTGGCACTTTGATTGCCGAGTAAATAATCTGTAACTTTGACTTTCAGCGGATAGTTCATTGCGCTGTCTAAGCCTTTACCCAAAGCATATTTACGTTTCGTTCCGTAACTTTCTTTGGTTGTGACATCTTCCCATACCTCACCGATCAGTGTATAATTCTTGAATTTCTTCTTTAATTCACTTCGCAATTTAAAGATAAATTCATCTGGAAGTTCGTCTGCAACATCCAGACGGAATCCTGATGCTCCAAGTTTTAACCAATGCTTGATCACCGAATCTTCTCCTGTGATAATGTAATCAACAAACTTTTCATTTAATTCATTGACTTCCGGCAGTGTTTCAAACCCCCACCAGCTCTTATAAGTTCCATCTTCGTTAAAGTCATACCAATCATAGTACTTTGACTCTTCCCCTTGATATGCCCCTGGTTCTTCGTAATTTCCCTTTTTGTTAAAATAGACACTATCATCCCCAGTGTGGGAATATACCCCATCCAAGATCACATGAATCCTGCGTTCTTTGGCAAGCTGGCATAGCCGCTTAAAATCTTCGTTATTTCCAAGGAATGGATCGACTTTCTTATAATCTGATGTATTATAGCGGTGGTTTGATGCTGCTTCTCCAATCGGATTCAGATAAATACAACTGATCCCCAATCGTTTCAGATCATCAAGTTTGGATATGATTCCCTCAATATCTCCACCAAAATAATCACATGGATCATAAAATTCTTTTCCTGGAAGTGGTCCAAATACTGGCTGTTCTTCCCAGTCATCATGCAGATAGACCGTTCTTCCCATACTTTCATGATATGCTTTCCCACGTTTCATATTTTCTTTGTTTCCCTGACAGAAACGATCTGGGAAAATCTGATACATGATTCCTTTTGACATCCACCTTGGGGTATCGAAATTTTCTTCATATACAGTGATCTGAAAACTATCCGGGTTGTCATCAACGATCATTCCTTCTCCTTGTGTCTTCCCATGTCTGGCTCCATAAAAATAACATTTCCCATGTTCCCAGATTCTGAAATAATACCAGACAACACCTGCTTCACTGGTCATCTTTATGTGTTCTTCCATGCAGTCTTTTTTTCGTTTCATCTCATACTCCCGGTGAAAACTTTCAGAATACATGATGATCTCTGCCTTATTGACTTCCTGCCCTACATCATACAGGCGGATCATCATCTCGCTTCCACATGTGACTGCACCTACGGGAGTTCTGTATTTTTCTACTGACGCGTTATGAATCATAATTTAATCTCATCTTTTTTGTAACTCTTATTTTACTGGTTTCAGATTCCAGATTTTTTCATTATATTGTTCAATCGTTCGGTCTGATGAAAAATATCCGGATTTTGCTGTATTAACAATTGCTTTTTTAATCCATTCATCCTTATGATTGACATACAAATGATATACTTTTTCATATGTTTCAATATAAGACGGAAAATCTGCAAGTATGTAGTATGGATCTGCCTCTCCATATTCCCCAAATAAAAGATTCTGGTAAATCTCTGAATATTTTCTGTTTCCGTATCGTAACAGATTTCCTTCGATCAGACAATTACATACATCACGGATTCCTGGATGATTCTCGAAAATAATCCCTGGATTGTATGTATGGTACATTTTTTTATTGTAATTACCCTCAGCGCTGTCCCCGAAGATAAAGATATTCTCCTGACCTACACGCTCTGCGATCTCTATATTGGCTCCATCCATAGTGCCGATCGTCAATGCACCATTCATCATAAATTTCATATTTCCTGTTCCAGATGCTTCCATTCCTGCGGTAGAAATCTGCTCACTGATATCTGCTGCCGGAATCAGTATCTCCGCAACCGATACACAATAATTTTCTACGAAAACCACCTGAATCTTTCCGTCCATATCTGGATCTTTATTCACCATTTCCTGAATGGAATGAATCAGCCTTATGATCTCTTTTGCCCTGGCATATCCCGGTGCTGCTTTCGCCGCAAAAATAAATGTGATCGGTGTTGTAATACATGTTGGATCTTTTTTGATCTTCTGATATATATAAATGATATGCAGACATTTTAACAGCTGTCGTTTATACTCATGCAAACGTTTGCAATGAACATCAAAAATAGATTCTGGATTCACTTCGATCCCTTGCTTTTCTTTGATATACTTTGCAAAACGGATCTTATTATTTCGTTTGACCTTCTCATATTTTTTACAGAATTCTTTGTCATCTTTATATGGAAGGATCTGTTCAAACAGACGGTAATCCTTTAAAATATCCCCTTTCACATACTCTCTTACCAGATGATATAGCCCCTGATTGGCCAGTGCTAACCAGCGTCTGTGTGTGATCCCATTTGTGATCGCAAGATATTTTTGTGGAAAGATCTGATAAGATCCTTTAAAAATCCTCGTTTTTAAAATATCAGCGTGAAGATTTGAAACACCATTGATCCTGCGGCAAAGAGCTACGCATAGGTTTGCCATGCGGATCTCATTGTTTCCGATCACTGCCATCTGTGCGATCTTTTCTTCTTCCTTGCTGTAATATACGGAAAGTTTCTGACAGTATTTCTCATTGATCGCGCAAATGATCTGATAGATTCTTGGAAGCAGTAAACGAAACATATTCTCATCCCAACATTCCATTGCTTCTGACATGATCGTATGATTCGTATAATGAAATATCTTCTTGACCATACCATAGGCCTCATCCCATCCAAAATCTTCTTCATCCATCAAGATCCTCATAAGTTCTGGCATCGCCAATGCCGGATGTGTCTCATTGATCTGAATGACAACATGTTCTGGCAAGGAGTTCAGATCATCAAATACTGCTTTATGTCTCTTGATCATCGACTGCATCGTTGCAGATGCCAGAAAATAAAACTGTTTTAAACGCAGCATTTTACCCTGCATATGATCATCTGACGGATATAAGACTTTCGAGATTGCTTCTGCAAATGTCTGGTCTGCCATCGCTTTATCATAGATTCCTTCATTAAACGAATGAAAATCGAACCGCCGCTTGCTTCTGGCACTCCACAGACGAAGAGTTGCTGGCGTCTTAGTCTTGTATCCAATGATCGGTACATCATATGGGACTGCAATGACGGTATTATAATCTTTATGTTCAATCTTTAATCCATTCTCTGTCCAGTTTTCCTGAATCGTTCCATTAAAATGTACTTCCACACTTAATTCCGGGCGCTCGATCTCCTAAACATTTCCATCTCTTAACCAGTCATCTTCCATCTCAATCTGCGTTCCATCTACAATTTTCTGACGAAACATTCCATATTCATATCGGATCCCGCATCCGAGTACTGGAAGTTCCATCGTAGAAAGTGAATCCAAAAAACATGCTGCCAGTCGTCCTAGTCCTCCATTTCCAAGTCCTGCATCATTTTCTTCATCCGTGATCTTATCAAAATCAAGTCCCATCTCCCAGAATGCTTCCCGATATGCCTCATATAATCCTTGATTGATCAGATTATTAGAAAATGCCCTTCCCATCAAAAATTCGGCTGACATATAGTAAAGTTTCTTAACTCCTTGCTCTTGTATCCTTTTTCTGCTGTCTGCCCAGGATATCATGATATCATCCCTGATACACTCCGCTGCTGCCTTATAGATCTCATCATTTGTTGCCTCACTGATCGTTCTTCCAAGTGCATGAATTAATTTATTCTCAATCCGTTGTCCGATCTTATTGCTGTCCATATAGTCCATTGTGATCTAAGCCTCCTTTCTAGTCTTTATCTTTGACCTGTAAATTTATCTCATTTTTTGTCTTTATGAAGAATGGGCATCTTAAAATAAGATGCCCATTCTTCTTTTGAATTTATAATACACTATTATACATATCAAGATAAATCTTTGCAGATTTTGCAAAACTGTTATCGGATTCCATCGCTCTTTGGATCAATCCATGTTTTCTCTTTGGACTCTGCAATGTCTGTAATGCATAACGGATTGCTCCCAGCATCTCATGTGCATTGTAGTTTGCAAATGAGAATCCATTTCCTGTGTCCTCGTATTCATTGTAACTTTGTACTGTATCACGAAGTCCACCTGTCTCACGTACGATTGGAAGTGTTCCATAACGAAGTGCGATCATCTGAGAGATTCCACATGGTTCAAATTTGGATGGCATTAAGAAGAGATCACTTCCTGCATAAATCTGGTGTGCAACTGCATTATCATATGCGATATATGAGCATACTCTTCCTTTGTATTTTTCTTCCATGTAACGGAAAAATTCCTCATATTCATAATCACCCGTTCCGAGAATGACAAATGCGACATTCTCTGTACACATGATCTCATCCAACATGTATTTCACAAGATCCAGACCTTTCTGCTCTGTTAATCTTGTAACCATACCGATGATCGGAACTCCTGGTGTGATCGATAATCCAAGAGCCTTGATCAGTTCCTGTTTATCTTTCTTCTTTCCAGAAAGATCATCTTTGTTAAAATGATATGGAATCAGTGGATCTGTCTCTGGATTAAATTCTTCCTGATTCATTCCATTTAAGATTCCCCATGTATCTCCTGCTCTCGCATTTAAGATACCTTCCTGACGGTATGCAAATGCTGGATCACGAATCTCCTGTGCATAAGTTGGACTTACTGTGCTTAAACGATCTGCAAACACAAGTGCTGCTTTCATGAAACTTGCACATTCATAGTTATGCATAAATTCTGGTGTGTCATACTTTGGATCGATTCCTAACCAATGTTCAAACTGATCGAAACCAAATTCTCCTTGATACATCATATTATGGATCGTAAAGATCGTCTTTGCATGTCCAATATCCCAATGTCCGTACTGTGTGCGGAGTAAGATAGGGATCAGACCTGTCTGCCAGTCATTGCAATGGATGACGTCTGGAATAAATCCAATACGGCTTGCTGCTTCGATCACGGCACGGCAGAAGAAAGCATACTGCTCTCCTTCTGCAAGTCCACCACGATATACCGCATCACCAAAAAATCCTTCATTATCGATCAGATAATATGTAACTTCATTATAAACCAGTTCTTCTACACCTACATATGTTTCCCCACCACTAAAATTGATGTTGAAATCTGCCAGATGTCTTGTCTGTGCGCCATATTTCCCTTTCATCTGACTATGAAACGGCATGATCACACGGGCATCCGCACCGATCTGATTCAATTCCTTTGGAAGGGTTCCCATAACATCCGCTAGCCCTCCAAGCTTCACAAATGGTGCACACTCTGCCCCTGCAAGCAACACTTTCAGTGAATTGTTATTACTCATTAACACTTGCTCCTTTCGGAATAAATACTGGATGGTTTGATGAGCCTGATAAGTGTGCATTTGAATAAACTTTTACGTGACGGTCTAAAATTGTATGATTGATCTCTGCCTGTGGTGCGATAAATCCTTCTGCCATAACAACAGAATTCTTGATCACAGCTCCCTCTGCGATCTGTGATCCACGGAAGATAACAGAGTTTTCAACTTCACCATCAATCTCGCATCCACTACTGATCAGGCTGTTGCTGACTTTCGCATTTGGTCCATATTTTGCTGGTGCTCCATCGGCAGATTTTGTGTAAATTCTTCTATTACCCAAGAATAATTCTTTGTAAACATCTGGTTTTAACATATCCATATTTACATTGTAATATGCTTCTAAAGATGTAATACATCCTACATATCCTTTATATTCATATCCCTGAATTACAAGACGATCGAAGTTTGGAACGATAACATCAAAGAAAAAGTGTTTCTTATTATGTGCGATCGCTGTCTCAATAAAATCGATCAATAATGTTGTCTTCATGATATAAGCATCCATGCTCTTCTTATTTGAACGATGTTTTCCTTCAGAATAGCACATATCAAGAACTTTATCGTCTTCATCTGTTTTTAAATAAACACCATCATAATCGCAGTTTGTTGAATCATCACTGTTATCAAAATACATCAGTGTGATATCTGCTCCTGATTTGATATGTTTATCTAACATATCCTGAAAATCTGCATTACAGATCACATAAGAACGTCCTAATAATACATATTTTTCTTTTGCTTTCTTTAAAAATCCAAGTGTTCCACGAAGTCCATCCATAACACTTGCGTATTCTCCGGATGGAGATGCATCATTAATATATGGTGGGAAGATATATAATCCTCCACGTTTTTTGTTTAATCCCCAGTCTTTTCCTGAATTCACATGGCTCAACAGTGAATCGTAATTTCTTCTTGTTAATAATCCTACATTCTTAATCCCTGCATTTACCATGTTACTTAACATAAAATCAACTGTACGATAACGTCCACCAACCGGAAGTGCTGATAAACTTCTGGAGCGTACAAGGTCTTTTAATTTTCTATTTTCTTCTCCTGCATTGATAATACCTAACATCTGTTTATCCATATCTT
>OLOI01002627.1_pt1 | contig 12502 bp, 11 predicted proteins | sample 1672131 | NCBI WGS metagenome assembly OLOI01 (sample SAMEA3136651, study PRJEB25190) | human gut metagenome | reverse complement strand
ATCCTGTAAGTACCACGTCGCCAATTTATATTGCGCTGGCGACTTCTGGGCGCACGCAGTTGCCGACTATGGTATCGGCGTTGTCTTTGTAAATGGCTTTTAGCTGTGACTGGCTCTGCAAGATGATTGACGCGGATATTTCCCGGCTCCGTATCGTTGCAATGAGCTTTTCAAACTTTGGTATCTGCCCGATATTCGCAAATTCATCAAGTAAGCACCTAACATGGACGGGAAGCCGCCCGCCGTATTCATCATCTGCCTTGTCGCACAAGAGGTTGAATAGCTGTGTGTAAAGGATTGAAACGACAAAGTTAAAAGTGTCGTCGGTGTCGCTGATGATGACGAAAAGGGCGGTCTTTCTGTCGCCTATGGTGTCAAGCTCCATTTCGTCGGTTTCCATAAGCTCCCGCAGCTCCTTAATGTCGAATGGGGCTAACCTCGCGCCGCATGAGATAAGTATGCTTTTTGCGGTCTTGCCCGCCGCAAGTTTGTATTTTTTGTACTGCTTGACTGCAAAATGTTCCGGGTCTTTTTCTTCCAGACGTTCAAACATGAGGTCAACCGGGTTCTGGAAATCCTCGTCGTCCTCGCGGGCTTCCGACGCATTTATCATCTCAAGCAGCGTCGTGAAGTTCTTCTCGTCCTCCGGGGCTTCATACCAGATGTAGCCGATTAGCGCGGTGTAGTAGAGCTTTTCCGCTTTCACCCAGAAATCCTCGCCGGATTTTTCCCCGTCGCCTTTGGTGTTGGCGATAATGGTATTGACTAACTTCAAAATGTCCTTTTCGCTCCGCAGATAGGCAAAGGGATTGTATTTCATGGATTTTTTGAAGTTAATCGTATTTAGCACTTTGATACGGTATTTGTACCGCTGTAACATTTTCCCGGTTTCCAAAATCAGTGTTCCTTTCGGGTCAGTGACGATATACGACGTTGGAAAATCCTTTGACGTACATTGCATGAGCGACGGTTTCACAAAGAACCGGGTCTTGCCGCTGCCGGAACCGCCGATTACAAGGATATTTTTGTTTCTTGCGTATTTCGGCTGCTTCGGGCGGCTGTTCATGGTGAGCCGTTCCGTCTGCGTTAAGGGGATATTGTTCTCAAATACCGGGTCGGTGTACGGCTTTATGTCGTCAGCCCCGCCCCAACGCGCCGAACCGTATTCTGTCCCGCGGCGGTATTTCTTCGCGTTCTTGCCTTTGGTGTAGATAATCAGCCGGACAATGACCGCCCCCGCAATGCCTAAAGCTAAGTCTGCCGGGTGGAAGCTCGGCGCGATACTGGAAAAGGCGGCGGTAAAACCGTCCCCAAGATGTAGCAGCTTTGCGCTTGCGTCCGCGCCGGGGGAGAGCCGGACAGCCGCGCCCACTTTATCAAAGAGCCAGACAAAGAGCAGATACGGGAGATTTAGGATAAGCAGCTTCTTGATTTCCGGCTTCATAGCGATACCTCCCTGTCCTTGTTCTTGACCTTTGCCCGTTCCGCGTTTCTGCCCTGTGCAGCTTCTTTGAGGGTAGAGAGCAGCTTTCGGATTGAGGGCTTTTTCTCCTGTGTCAGCTTTTTTGCGGAAAATTCCTTAAAGGCTGCGGTCAGTACGTCCGCGTCCCGCCCCTTGAAGAAAACCAGATAGCGGGGCGGGCTTTCCGTCGCGTCCTTTTTCAGCGCAAAGTCGATACCGTACTTTTTCGCCGTACTCTCAAAGGCTTTGATATTGCCCTCGGTAATCTCAATGTTGGAAACGCCCGCGTTCTGCTTCATAAGCTGCTTTAAGCTCTGCTTGCCCTGTGGCGGTTTTGCAAGCTGCTTTTTGCCCTTTGACAGTATGGCTTTCATTGCCTTTTGGAGCGTCTGCGCGGTCAGCTTCCCGGTCTTGATGTAAAGGGCTATGGTCTTTTCGTTTACTTCGTCCTGCAATTTGTCGCGTCCTCCTTTCGCGTTTCTTTATGGGGCGGCGGTCAGATACGCACCCGCAGCCCGTTCAAGTCCTCGGCTCTGATACCCACAAGATACCAGTTGTCGCCGTACTCAATCCGGGTCGGCTTCCACTTGCCCCGCACGAATACGTCAAAGCACTCGCCGCAATGCAAGCCCCCGTAGTAGCTGTTTAAGTCAAAGCGGATGTCGTAACGGTCGGTGCGCTCGTCAAATACCAATGCTCCTGTCATTTTCTGTGCCATAATAAAATCCTCCTTTTGTGGTTGTGGGTGGTTACAGGCTTTCGCCCTCATTGCATGAATAATAGTCCGGGTCGCCGTACTGCGGCTTTTTCGGTGACAGTGCGCCGCTTGCCATGTCATGGGCGACAAGGGAAGTGTAGTAGTTGCCGATTGTGGACGGGGCGTTGAAAAGGGCGGCTTTCAGATATTGCTTGATGTTGCGGATTTTGGTTGTGTTCTCCCGCATACAGTCAAGCACAAAGCGGATATGCTCGCCGTCTAGTTTCATAAACTTTGACTTCACAAGCTCTGCCGGGTAGTCGTCCCCCGCAATCCGTACCCGCTTTCTGGCGGTGCATACGGTTTCAAGCATGAGGTCTACAATCTCGTCCAGCCTGTCACTGTCAAACTTCATGTCCTGTTTGAGAATGTGGTAGTCGATATTGTCCTTGATGATTTCCCGGTATATATCAACTGCGCTCTGTGCTGCCGCTTCCGTTCCTTTCCGTTCCGGCGGCGCAGCCGCTTCTCTGCAAGGAGAGGGGTTAGGGGAAAGGATAGGAATGGAATGGGTACTTGATAAATCTGTATTTGATTTTTCTTTTTTTGGTAAGTCAGTTCTTTGTATATCTTTATTTAATTGCGTTGGATTTTCCAACGTAGGTTTTTCCAATGTTGGTTTTTCCTGCATTGGATTATCCAATGTTGGATTTTCCAATGTAGGTAAATCCGGCGTAGGCGGCTGCGGCTGCTCGAATATCACATAGTCCGCGCCCCGCAAGCGTCCTTTCTCGTCGCGCTCCCTTGAACGGACGATATACCCGGCGCGTTCAAGTTCCTTAATGGCTTCGCGGATAGCGTCTATCTTCTCCCGGTTGATAAGGGATAAGCCTTTCAAGGTGTAGTCCCAATCTTCGGGGAGTGACAGCATTTGCGACAACAGCCCCTTTGCCTTTAGGGAAAGCTCCTTGTTGCGTAGGTGGTGGTTGCTCATTACGGTATAGCCCTTGTTTCGTTCCACTCTGAAAACTGCCATAGTTCATAGCTCCTTTGCTTTGGATTTGTTACGCAGTAGAAGCGCGGTTTCGGGGGATAAGGTATAAATCCCTTTCCGCGCCAGATACGCGCCCGGAAAACCGCTTGTAGCAAGGCTTTTTCTGCCCCTACTGCGTAACAAAGGGCATGAAAAAAGCGGCGTTCCTGTTCTCCCATGTAGAGAGTAAGAAACGCCGCTTCTGCGTCGTATTCAGTTTTTAGTACAATACCCTGCTTGTCCGTCGCTCGAAAAACCTTGATTTTCCAGTGTTTTCAAAAGTATCGTTATCTAACGTCAGCTTTCCAAAGACCAAGTTTCCAGAATATGATAAAAGACATTGAAAGCGGTCTGATAAACTGCGTGATTACGAAAGATTTATCCCGTCTGGGGAGAAACTATCTTGATTGTGGGTTATATCTGGAAGTTTTCTTCCCAGAGCATAACGTGAGGTATATAGCGGTCAATGACGGCGTAGATACCTTGAATAAATCTGCTATGGACATCACGCCTTTCCGCAACATTTTAAACGAAATGTATGCCGCTGACATATCTGTTAAGATAAAATCGGCATATCGGGCGAGGTTTCAACAGGGGAAATTCATGGGAACTACCGCCCCTTATGGCTATATCAAAGACCCTGCCGACCACAACCATCTGCTGATAGATGATAAAGTGGCACATGTTGTAAAAGAGATATTCGACCTTGCATTAAAAGGGAATGGAGTTGCCAAAATTTGCAGACATCTTAATAAACAGCATATCCTACGCCCTGCCGCTTATGCGGCGGAGCGTGGCGAAACAGGCTTTGAACGTCATTTTGAGGGGAACGAGGACAAACGCTATATTTGGAGTGGGAACAGCGTGAGGAGCATTTTAAGAAGCCCGATATATGCGGGAAATCTTGTAGGCTACAAACGGATTGCCGCCAATATGAAAAGCAAGAAACGCCCCTCTAAGCTGCCCGAAGAATGGGAAGTGATACCCAATACCCATGAGGGAATAGTCACGCAGGAGGAATTTGATATTGTCCAACAGCTTATTACAAGTCGTAGGCTTCCACAGAACAAGGGAGGATTTGTAAATATTTTTGCAGGCGTTATCAAGTGTGTGGACTGCGGATGTGCTCTGCGGGCAATGAACGTACACAGGAGGAAACGCCCAGAGATTATCGACTGTGTACAGTATTCATGTAATAATTATGCAAGAAACGGAAGAAGCGAGTGTAGTGCCCACAATATAGAAGCAAGGGATTTATTCAATGCCGTTCTTGCCGACATCAACTGTTTTGCGGATATGGCAGTGAATGATGAAAAGGCGGTCAGGGCCATAGAAAAGCGGCTCACGGAAACAGACCAGAGCAGGGCGAAAGCATTAGAGAAAGAACGTAAGAAGCTGAACAAACGCCTTGCGGAACTGGACAGGCTGTTTTCCTCTCTCTACGAGGATAAGGTCATGGAGCGTATTACCGAGCGGAATTTTGAGATGATGTCGGGGAAATACCAGAAAGAGCAGCTTGAAATTGAAGCAAGGCTGAAAGAGGTGACGGAAACTCTTAATGAAAGCTACGAGAAATCACGGGGAATCCGTGACTTCCTCGCCCTTATCCGAAATTATCAAGGCTTAAAAGAACTGGATGCAACAGTTATAAACGCACTCATAGACAAGATACTTGTTTCGGAGCGTGAGAAGATGGCAGACGGAACAGTGAAGCAGGAAATCAAGATTTACTATAAATTCATCGGCTTTGTCGATGAATTACATATCATACCTACAAAACGGTGGGCAGCAATGCCCGCTAAAAATTGTACGGTGTGCGGCGTTGAATATGTCCCGGGCTCTGGTGCATCAAGGTATTGTCCTGCTTGTGCCAAGAAGATACGGAGGGAGAAATCAAACGAGAGCAAACGCAGGAGCAGAGAACAGAAAAGGATAGCATGTATGAACTGTCCGCAAAAAATGACCGACTGATATTGAACAGCGTGAGGGAAGAATTATCAGACAAGGAAATACCAATGATACAGTACAGATTTTCAATTATGTTACAAAAGGAACTTTTGATGCTTATATGTATCAGATGGTAGAACGAAAGCAAAGGTTTATTTCTTCAATAATGACAAGCCGACACATTTCCGACAGAATTATTGAAGATGTTGATGAAACAGTTTTAAATTATGCTCAAATCAAAGCTGTAGCAAGCGGCAACCCATTGATACAGCGTAAATTTGAAATTGATTCAAAAGTTGCAAAGCTTACATCTCTGCGTAATGATTTCATTAACGAACATCATTCGCTTGAAGATGAAGTACAAATACATCTTCCTGAAAAAATCAAATCACTTGAGATTTCCGCTCAAAAATACAGAGAAGATATTGCATTTGCAAAAGCTCATCAGCTCTCCGAAGACAAATTTGAAATAACCATTAATAATAAAGCCTATACAGATAAAAAAGAAGCTGTGAAGGCTTTATTCTCACTTGAAAATCAAATCCGTCCAGGGGAGCTTTTAGAAATTGGTTCGTTCAGAGGATTTAAACTGTATATGTACAAAGAAAATATTGGGTCTATATTTTATGACCTTTGTCTGACAGTGAAAAATGCTCTCGGATATAAAGTTACTCTTTCCAAAAACTCAGGTTCAAAAAATATAAATCGTATATCTAATGCAATTGATACAAAAATCTCCGAAAAATTAAAGGACGCAACGGCTTTAATTGAGGAATGCAAACATCGTCTTTTATCGGCTCAAGAGGAAATAAAAAAAGATTTTCCGAAAGAAGCCGAGTATCAGGCATTACTCAGGGAACAGACAGAAATCAATGCAGAACTGACTATTAATGATAGTCCTGATTACGAATCTGCAGCTAAGGGCAACAAATTGCCTAGTCAAAATGAAAACAATAACAGACCACGATTAAAGAGGTGATTTTATGAATGTGAAAAAGAAAACTATTGTTCAGGAGCTTAAGGTTGAATTCACGGATAACAATACACCTGTTGAGCGTATGCGGCATCGTGACAGCGATGGAGACGGTGTAAACGACTTAATAGACTCAGGATATTCAAAACCGCAAGATAGTTATGCTTATCGTGAGATAAGAACTGATGATTATTACCGACTAAAAAAAGCCGGATTTGATGTTGAACACTGTTGCCGTCGCTCAAACAATCCCGACAGTTATATTCTGCGCTGTAACGATAAACAAACGGCAGAGGTTGAAGCAATACTCAAGTCTGTTGTTAAGCGAACCGTTACACATTAGTTTATTGAGAAAACCTCTTCAACCAAAACTATAAAATTCAAAGTTACGTCTTTCTAACTTTACAACTTGAAAACAGAAAGGAAAATATTTATGAATAACAATCTTATAGAAAAATCCGTTGAAAAATTTACAGGAAAAAAATGGAATGAAATATCCGAAAGTGAACAGAAAATACTTTTAGAGATTTCCGGCGTTCCAATGGATTATGTTAATAAGGATAAAAGTTGCATAATTGAATTTACAGGAACTCCGTTATTTATTTCGGGTTATTTTAATGGTATTGATAAAAATCCAACGCCAAATGCTGATGCAATAATCACAAGCATAGAGTATGTTGATACTGAAAAAATGCAAAAAGTCAACGCTGAAATAGAAAACTGCATTGCGCTAATGGATGAAGCGGTGGATTTTGGCACTTGCTCACCTGAAGAATATGACAGCATTGTAGAAGAATATAATCGTTTGATAACTGAACGAGATGCGTTGCTTTCGCAAGCCTCTGCCGTTTCTGCAGAAAATAATATTGTTACTAATCCTGCAATTTCAAAATACAATATTGTACCTCTTTCAGAACCTAAAAACAATGTTGTTGCTGTAGCTTCTGCAACCTTCTACAACTCATTAACCGTAAACAATATAACGATTAATGTAAATCAAAACGGCGAGTTGTTCGTAAGAATGCCGCAAAAACGCACCAATCAAGGTAACTTCATTGATGTTGCACACCCACTTAGCAGGGATGGACGAAAAAACATTAATGAAACACTGCTTAACGGCTTTAAAAATGGTGAGTATAAGAAAACCTTTTTTGTTAATCAAGAGCCAAGTATTTCGGCTCAAAACTCCGTGAAATACCCCGATGGAAAATACGGCAATAATCTTGCAAGGCTTGATGTAGTTGTCAATGATATGGTTATTCACAACGCTAAAATCTTTAAAAATAAAGATGGTATGCCGCAACTCGCTTTGCCCTCTTACAAAGGCAAGAACGGTTACACATCAATATGCGTTCCTTCATCATCCGAGGTGTTTAAGGCAATGAATACATCAGCTGTTGAGGAGTTCAATACCGAATACAGATTTATAGATTGCACAAATGAGCAAGTCACGGCACTTAAAAACGGCGGATTACATATTAATTCCAATATAAACTCTGACGGGGTTAATATTGTAAAATTCAAAGCGGCAGACGAAGCACGGGTGCAGAATATACTTAATGCAGCTAACGCAATTCATAAATAATAATTTTTACGAAAGAGTGGACAATTTGTCCACTCTTTCGTTTTAGGAGGTGTTTAAATTGGGATTACCTAATGAAAATATTTTGCGAAGACACCGCAGTAAAAAGCCTGTCATTATTGTCTTCGCAGTTCTATTATTTATTCTCTTTCTGGTGGTTTCTTTTGGTTATTATGCTTTTCTTGATTATCAGTATAAGAACGGTACTGTTTCGGAATTTGCCGAATATATAATTGCTATATCAAATATATCGTCCGGCAATTACTCTCTCCCCTTTACCCTTGACATTTTTCTTGACATTCTTAAATTTCAACTGTCAATCTGGTGGGTGTATCTTGCATCTGTACTTTGTATGTTCATATATATGACCTCACGAAGCAGAAATGATTTTAAGAATATGGAACACGGTTCAGCAAGATGGGCAAATGACGACGAAATAAAACGCTTACAGACAGATACTACTGGAATTCCTCTCGGCAAAGATACATATTTACCTTTGAATTCCAATCTTGCAGCCAACCTCAACGAAATACTCATTGGTGGCTCAGGTGCGGGTAAGACATTCCGAAAAATAAAGCCCGATATTCTGCAAATGAACGGGTCATATGTTGTTACAGACCCAAAGGGAGAATTATATAGAGATTGCGCCAAAGTGCTAAAAAAATACGGATATAAAGTTAAAGTGCTTAATCTTGTTAATATTAACTATTCCAATTCATATAACCCTTTTGCCTATATCGTTTCAGAGCAGGATGTCGTTAATGTAGCTTCTCTGTTCATGAAAAACACTGCAGGTGAGGGCGAAAAAGATGATTTTTTCTCGGGCGCAGCGTTAAAGTTACTTATAGCTTTAATGATGTATTTATTTAAGTCAGAAAATGAAATTAAAACATTCGGCAGAGTTATCCGATTGCTCAATTCCATACGATACAAGAACGGTGCTATTGATATGGGTTGTGAACTTGCAGTTTGTCTTAATAAGCACGCCAGCATCTACCCAAACGATGCAGCAACAATTAACTGGAACGGTATGCAATCAAACGCACAAGAAACTCAATCATCAATTAATGAGGTGTTGTCAACAAGGCTATCGCTGTGGTCAACAACAGACCTTGACGCAATTACATCAACAGATGAAATGAATTTTGATGAAATTGGAGTTGAAAAAACTGCTATATTTCTTATACTGCCTGCTGCTCGCAATACATATAAAGTTGTAGTAAATCTGTTTTACAGTCAACTTTTTGAACGGCTTATGCGTGTTGCAGAGCAAAAATACAACGGTTCTCTCCCCTTGCTTGTCAGCTGTGAACTTGATGAATTTGCCAATATCGGCGAAATTCCTGCTTTCAACGAAACACTGTCGGTTGTTCGGTCATACAACATAAGAATATGTATTGTACTGCAAGGTATTTCTCAGCTCAAAGCGACTTATGAAAAAACATATGACGCCATAATCGGTAACTGCGATACTTTCACTCTGTTGGGTTCAAAAGATAAAGAAACTTTAGATTATGTGTCAGAAAAACTCGACAAAATCACAGTAAGAAATGACAGCAGAACATATAACAGAGGTGCAATGCAGGGTAACGGAGGACAAGATACCGAAGCGGTATCTGAAAGACCGTTACTTTATCCGTCTGAAATTAAAACAGCTATAAAACCAAAAGGTAAAAATGCTAAATACGGAGGTAATTCAATAGTATTTGTCGGCTACGAATATCCAATGCTTTTACCCAAATTCGACACTATCAATCATCCTCTTTTTTCTCTCTGTGGCTCAAAATATAAAGAGTATGTTCACAACAATACTGATGTTGCTGTTGAATACGCTTCCATATGGGAGGAACGAATTAAAGAGTATCATAAGATGTATGACACTTGCAATGCAATAAGAAATCAAGAACAATTCGAATATGAACAGCAAGCAATCTTAAGTGAGGAAGAAAAGCAAAAGGAGCTTGAAAAACAGTTTGATGAAAACAATCCCGTTGTCGCTCCCGACCCTCCAAACAGATTACCAACAGATGAAGAATATCAGAATTACACGGTTTCGTCTGACCGTACAGATTATGAACCCGTTCCCGATTTTGACGAGGAGTCAGAAGATGAATTGTTCAACGATATTGCACCCGTGGTCGAAGTGTTAAATATGTTTGGAGGTAACGAATAATGCAAACTATAGAAGATACTGCGCAAGCAATGTTTGGCAGAGAGAGAAAAACGAGTATACAAGGGTTACTGATGACCTACCGTGAAATTAAAAATATTATTGATGGTATTCGTCAAAAGAAAGATGTAAATACCTCTAAAAATTATAATTTCACGGGACAGCATACCGATATTTGTTTTGCTTCTGATGGTGACGGCGTGAGTATAGATAATATTAACAACATTGAAGATAAAGACTTGAAAAACAATGTTATGAAAAACTATTCGGACGCTGTAAACGAAGGTTATCTTAATTTTGATGAAAAAACGGGTAAATTTAAGCTTACAGAAAAAGGTACAGAACATATTAATTCTGAAGCTTTTAAAGAGCAATTTGAAAAAGACCAAAGTCGCTCTTTATTGAATGATAAAGCTGTTATTACGCTTAAAGGAAATAAATCCGACCTTAATGTTTTTCGCTATACAAATGAGCTTAAACTCAACAAAATATCTTGCAATCCGCAGGATTACGATAATATTTTATCTTATTTTAAACAATGCGAAAAATATGGACTTGTCACAATCTCCGAGGATAATGTAATAAAGCCAACAGAAAAGTGTCATAAATATCTGAGTCAACACAGTTCAGCTAATTTTAAAATAAATAAGGTAACACCTGACAACATAAGAGATATTTCAAATCAAATATCAAAACAGACAGCCAAAAAAGCTACTGAAGAAGTCGCAAAACAAACAGCAAAAACTGCCGCTAAAACAGGAGCAAAAGCTGCGGCAGGCGCAGCAACTGCAGGCGCATCTGTTGCTGTTGACGCAATAATACAACTGTCGGCAATAGGTGCAAAAGCACTTGACAGGACGACCGACTTAAGTTTAAAACGTCCTGCACAAAATCGTCATTAACGCTATTGAGAGTAAATCTTAATAGCGTTTTTTATTTTTATCATTTTAAGGAGGTTTTCACAATGAAAACAAAAAAATTATCGAATGCAAAAACAAAGCTGCAGAAAAAGGTACTTACTGTATGCACAAGTATGATGATTCTTGCTGCATCAATCAATTCCTACAGTGCAGCTCCGCCTGCCGGCGTTGATTCTTCATCGTATGACTCGCTTGTTACTATCGTGTTTTGGGTAGCAGGAATTGCAGTTGCCGCAGCAGGCGGCATTCCGTCTATAATCAAAATAGTACAAGGACAAGCTGACGAAGATCCCAGAGGACGAAATGCAGGTATTGCAGGCGCAGTCATCACCGGTGCGTGCGTCGGAGCATTGGCAGCAGTTAAAACACTTCTGTTTTAATCTTGAGTCTTATGTGTCCCTGCTTGTGCAGGGACACAAGGAGGTGCGATTTTGAAAACAATCAATACAATAAAACTAACAGCTAAAAATAAACGTGTAAGCAAAACTCTTGCAGTCATATTCGTTGTTGTTTTGTTGCTGTCAATGGCTATTACCTCTGTTGGAGCAGAGGAATATAACTATTTTAGTGTAATTAATTCTCAATTAGACAGAAGTTACTTTTATCAAAGCGGCAGTTCTTTTAATTCAAGTTGGGATGCAAGTAAAAAGACTGCTTGGAGATTATCATGTGACTTTTCTCAAACTATGAATTTTTATATAGTATCAACCAACATTGAGGAGAATTTAATTGATCAAATGGAGTATTTATATCAAAATAACAACTCCTCTGAAGCAGCTGCGTTTGGCACAAGATGGAATACTATTTGGTTTGAAGTACAGCATCTGATTAATGCAACCAAAGAAATTTGTTCGAATGGAGGCACTAGCAGCCAAGCACAAAATTTATGTCTTCAAATTCAAGATGCGCAAACCAAATTAAATACTCTTGCACAAGAAATAACTGAAAGTTACCATATACTTACGAGTTCATATAATTACACGGACGTCGGAGGAGATTTACAAAAAGGCGGCATTGTGTTACTTAACTCTCTTTGGCAAGGATTAGGAGATATGCTTAAAAATATAGGCACTAATTCTATGAATACTAATTCTTTATTAGGTATGTCATGGACATCAAATGACATTGAGGGCATAGCAAATATTATCAGCAGTGTAATGAAAACCTTTGCATACGCAATAGCGTGCATTCTGTTTGGTATAAACGTGACTACAACATCTCTTCAATATGAAATACTGACGTTACGAGGTGGCGTAAAAGTTTTTGCAAGAGTATTATTAGTAAAAATATGGATTGATCTTGCTATTCCGATTTGTATGTATGTATTGAATATTATTAACTCTCTTGCTGTACAAATATTCAAAATGTTTACCATAACAAACGGCTCCCCGATTTTTCAAATAAGTGATTTGGTTAAATTTGATGTTGATACAGACAATGGTATTTTAGAATGGATAATTAAAGCGGCTGAAAGCATAATAAACTTCTTTGCAAATTTTATTTGTAAGATGCCTGCATTAGCTATAATTGTAATTCTTGTAATTTGTATTGTATCGGTATTAATTAAAATTATAGCTCGTGCTTTTGAACTTACTGCACTTGTGGCAGTTTCTCCCCTATTTTTTGCTTCGCTCGTAGGCGAGGAAACAAAGCAATACTTCAAGAAATTTATATCAGCTTTTTTATCTACAGCAGGATATATAGTATTTATGGCTATA
>OLOI01002621.1_pt1 | contig 12527 bp, 9 predicted proteins | sample 1672131 | NCBI WGS metagenome assembly OLOI01 (sample SAMEA3136651, study PRJEB25190) | human gut metagenome | reverse complement strand
ATGTTATTTATAATACATTTAAAGAGCTAGGATTTGGAGAATTTACAATTTGCATTAATAATAGAAAAATATTAAATGGATTGTTTGAATATATAAATCAAAAGGATAATTCAGTAGAAATTTTAAGAATAATTGATAAAATCGAAAAAATAGGAAAAGATGCAGTAATAGAAGATTTAGAAAAAATAGGTGTAAGCAAAGAAGCAATAGAAAAAATTATTAATTTTATAGAAATAGATGGAACAACAGATGAGAAATTACAAAAACTACAAGACTTAAATATAGAAAATGAAACATTTAAATTGGGATTAGAAGAATTAATAAGTGTTGTAAAATATATTAGAATATTTGGAGTTCCAGATACACATTTTAAAGTGGATTTAACAATTGCGAGAGGACTAGACTATTACACAGGAACAGTTTATGAAACATTTTTGAATGATTATAGAGAACTTGGAAGTGTATGTTCTGGAGGAAGGTACGAAAACTTAGCAGAATATTACACAGACAAAAAGCTTCCAGGAGTAGGAATTTCTATAGGTTTAACAAGACTATTTTATAAATTAAATGAATTAGGACTTATAAAAGCAGAAAAGGCTTCTATGTCAGATGTGTTAGTAATTCCAATGGTAGATGATTTATCAAAACCAATAATACTAGCTAATTCTTTAAGAGAAAAAAATATAAACACAGAAATATATTTAAATGATAAAAAGCTAAAAGCAAAATTAAAATATGCAGATAAATTACAAATTCCATATGTAATAATAGTAGGAGAAGATGAGATAAACTCTGGTGTAATTAGTGTAAAAAATATGATTACAGGAGAAGAGAAAAAAGCTAATATATTAGAAGATGGTAAAAACATAAATGTAGAAGAAATTGTAAGTATAATAAACCAATAAAAATTTTACTTTATATATTTCAAAATAAACGAAATAGAAATTTTATGAAATCTGTACAATGATATTATGTTAATGTATTACAATAATAAATGCAGTATTTTTAATTCGACTGTGGACGCACTGCTACTTTAAATTTGTATGCACAAATTTAAAGACCTTGTCTTACTAAAATATTACATTTATTGTTTTTGTATTGTTAATAATAATTAAAACAGGTTATGTATAAGATTAAATTTATTAGTTTGTCATAATTTAAAATGTACTGGCATATATTAGTATATAAGAACTTGGACAAAGGAGAAATATATTAATATGATTAATATGGCAGTAATTAGTTTAAAAGACATTATAAAATATCTAGTAAAAATAACTATAATAATTACTATTGTAGTAGGACTTACTAGATATTTTTTAAGTGTAAAAAATAATAAAGAAAACAATAGCAGTATAGAAAAAAGTAGTGAAGCGGAAGTTATTAGTGAAAATAACAGTAAAGATATAAATAAAAGTTCAAGTGAAGTGAAAAGAGAAAATCAAAGCGAAAGCAAAGGTACAAATGAAGATCAAAATGAAAATAATAAACAATTAGGATTAGAAAATAATTGGCAAAATTTTTTGTCATGTTTAGATATAAGTATACCTGCAATATCACAGATAAATAATAAAGAAAATAGTAGTAGTCCAAAAGAAAATAAAACAATAGAAGATATTTTAAGTGTAAATTTAGGAGTAATAGATAATTTGAATTCAGATAAAAATAATAAGCAAATGGCAGAAAAAGATGCAGAAGATGAAAACACAAATAATGTAGGAAATAACGGGGAAAATAGTAATGAAATTAACAATAAGCCTTCTGAAAATATAGAACATGCAGAAACAGGATTAAAAACAGAAGTATTAGAATCAAATGTAAGTCCAAGATATTCACAAGAATATTATGGAGTGAAAATAAGAAATGAAACAGATTATAAATTAACAAATGAAGTATTAGATCCAAGCAAATTAGAAATAAATAAAGATAATATTATAATTTATCAAACACATTCATGTGAAAGCTATACAGCAAGTGAAAAATATCAATATAAACAAACAGGAAATTTTAGAACCACAGATAAAAATTTTAGTGTAATACGTGTAGGAAGGGAATTAACAGAACAATTAAAATCATATGGATATAATATAATACATGACGAAAACTATCATGATTATCCATCATATACAGGCTCTTATACAAGTTCTTTAAATACAGTAACAAAATTACTTGAGGAAAATAAAAACACAGACATAGTTATAGATGTACATAGAGATGCTGTAGGAGACAATAAATATGCGCCTACAGTAAAAATAGGAGATGAATATGCAGCACAAATAATGTTTGTTGTAGGGGGAAATGGAAGTAGTATACCACACCCTAAGTGGCAACAAAATCTGAAATTTGCTATAAAAGTACAACAAAAAGCAAATGAGATGTATCCAGGTTTGTTTAAGCCAATAATATTACGTGAGTCTGGATATAATCAACAAGTATCAAAAGCAGCAAGTTTAATAGAAGTAGGTGCAACAGGAAATACACTAGACCAATGCTTAATTAGTATGAAGTATTTAGCAAAGGTGTTAGATGAGGTACTTAGCAATTAGAAAAATTTGTCTAAATTTTTTAAAATATATAAGCTGTAGTAACTATAAGTAAAAGATATGTGTTTATTTCAATAAAAATTATATTAAAGAGATTACGAATTTTTTATAAGTAATTAAAATGTAATATAAATGTAATGCAAAAGAAATATACAATCTCATAATGAGATGATATAATTGTTCTGCACAAGAAAATATAAAGTAACAAATTATTCCACATTTATTTATTAATCGTATAGAATAAATTAATAAAATAAAACAGTAAAATATAAAAGGAAACAAAAAATAAAACAATAAAACCAGTAAACAAAGTAACAAAAAAGAATAAAAATAAACAAGGCAATAAAAATATGATTAATAAATAAATTTTGTGGAATAATAACAAAAGAAATAATGGGAGGAAGAACATGGAAACAGAGATAAAGAAGAAAGAACAAACAATGATGTGTGCAGAGAATTTAAAGATTAACGAAATGCGAGATAAAAAAATAAATAGCCAAACAACAAGAGAGACAAGCGGAATAACGCTAATAGCGCTAGTTGTAACAATTGTAGTATTGTTAATATTAGCGGGGATAACAATAAGTCTAGTGTTTAGTGAAAATGGAATAATAGCAAAAGCAAAAGAGGCGGCAGAAAAAGCAAACCAAGCAGCAATAAATGAACAAAGGCAAATGAATGAAGTAGCAGGATATTTAGATAATATGCTGAATGAAATAGGAGGTAATACACCACCAGAAGAGCCAACATTACCAAGCGATGGAAGTTATAGTGAGGAAAAAGGAGTAAATACACCAAACTTAGGAGAAGGGATGACACCGATAAAATGGGACGAAACAAAAAAAGATTGGGTAGAAACATATGGAAGTGACCCAGAGTGGTATAACTATGGAGAAACAGAAAGTACAAGAAAATGGGCAAATGCTAAGACGAGTGATGGAAGTATGTGGGTATGGATACCAAGGTATGCATATAGTATAACAAGTGGATATCATAAAAGTGGAGCAGATATAAATTCTACAGCACCAGAAGAGGGAGCAGGAACGATAGAAGTAGAATTTATGAAAGGAATAAGTAGCGAAAGTTCAACGGGAAGAACAAACTTTCAAAATGTGAGTGGAGAAGGAAAATGGAATATCCATCCAGCGTTTAACTATGGACAAACAGTAAGCGGAATATGGGTAGCAAAATTTGAAGCAAGTAGTAAAGAAGGAAATAGTAATAGTGATAGTGGAGATAATGTGATAACAAAGACATTACAAGTAAAACCAGGAGTGAGCAGTTGGAGATATATAACTATAGGAAATATGTATACAGTATGTAAAAATTATAATAGTACATTAAATAGCCATATGATGAAAAACGACGAATGGGGAGCAGTAGCATACTTAAGTAAGAGCAAGTATGGGAAAAACGGAAAAGTAGACATAAACGATAATAGTTCATATTATACAGGAGGTGGAAATGGAAATGCATATGTGAATAATATAAAACAAAGTACAACAGGAACAATTTATGGGGTATATGATATGAGTGGTGGTGCTGGAGAATGTGTAGCAAGTTATATAAACAATGAAAATAGCAATTTAACAGATAATGGACAAAGTTTAGTAAATGGAGATAAAAAAACAAAAAATGTGTATATAATGACAGGCGAAGATAAAGATACAAATAACTATAATGCAAATTCTAGTAAGTATGGAGATGCAGTTTATGAGACAAGTTCAAATGGAAATTCAAATAATGGATCTTGGTATAATAATGCTTCTTATTTTATTTATACAGTTTGGCCTTTCTTTGACCGTGGAGGATATTATAAAAGTAATTTTAAAGCAGGAATGTTCTGTTTTGGTGGACATTGGGGAACTAGTGTTGAATATGAATCATTCCGTCCAGTTTTGAGTGTGATTTAGAAGAAAATGTACTTTACATTTTTTGAGAAAAATATAATATATTATAATCTGGTGTGTGAATAAAAACTAATAGCAAATAGCACACCAGATTTTTATATACAAAAAGTATAAAAAAAGATATAACTAAAGCAGTAATAACTTTTATGGAAAAAATTACATTAAAAATAGTTGATATTTTTAATTTTTTAATATACAATACTAAAGTATAAGAATGGAGGATTTTAATGGTAACTTTTGAAGATGTAAAGAATAACGAAGATATAAAAGCTTTAATATCAAGTTCACAAAGACAACTTAATGAATTAGGCTATACAGAGCATTCTGTAAGACATGCAACAATTGTGTCAAATAGAGCAGCAGAAGTACTTGCAGCTTTAAAATATCCTGAAGAAAGAATAGAGCTTGCAAAAATTGCAGGGTATATGCACGATATAGGAAATTGCGTTAACAGAGTAGACCATGCGCATACAGGGGCAATTTTGGCATATCAAATATTAAAAGATATGGGTATGGAAGCAGACAAAAGAACAGAAATAATGATGGCAATCGGTAATCATGATGAAAAAACAGGAAATGCAGTTAGTGATATTTCAGCAGCAATAATTTTAGCAGATAAATCAGACGCACATAGGAGTAGAGTAACAAATAAAAATATATCAAATTTTGATAAACATGATAAAGTAAATTATGCAGTTACAGAGTCAAAGTTTATTGTAGATGAAGAACAAAGAAAAGTTACATTAGACTTAACCATAGATACAAAAATATCACCAGTTTTAGATTATTTTGAAATATTTATGGATAGAACCATGATGAGCAAATTTGCAGCAAAATATTTAGACATATGGTTTGAGTTAATTATAAATGATACTAAATTATTGTAATTTTGGGAGGCAAATAAAGTGGAAGAAAAGAAAAAAGATGTAAAAGAGATTAAAAAAGATGTTGCGAGTAAAGAAAATAACAAGAAAACAGAAAACAGTAGTAAAAACAGAAAAACAGAAAAACAGAAAAAAAGTTCTAATGAAAAAGAAATGAAGCCAAGCAGAATTGATAATAAGTTAAAAATAACATTATCTATTTTGGTTATTATACTTGTTTGTGCTATTTCTTTTGGAGGGATTTTTATACAAGATAAAGGTCGTGTAAATAGCATAATACCAGAATATTCTTTGGGAATGGACTTAGAAGGGTCAAGAAAATTGGGCGTAATTGTAGACGATACCGTTAATGAGGTAATTTATGATAAAGACGGAAAAGTTGTAACAGAGGAAGGCAAAGACACAACAAAAAAAGAAGAGCCAGTAAATCCAAAAGAAGTTTTAACAAAGGAAAATTTTGAAAAGTCAAAAGAAATAGTAAATAAAAGATTGCAACTATTAAATGTACCAGATTACACAATTGGTTTAAACGAAGAAAATGGATATATAATGGTAGATATGTTAGATTATGCAGATACAGATACTGTAGCACAATATATGTATTTGCCTGGAAAATTTGAGGTTACAGATCCAGATGGAAATATACTTTTAGACAACTCTTATATAGATAAAGCAACTGTAAAATATGGTTATGTTAGTAGCAATTCAAATGCTACAACAGTATTTTTATCAATACAGTTTAATAAAGAAGGTACAGAAAAACTAAAAGAAATTAGTAATACATATGTAAAATCATTAGATGAAGACGGAAAAGATAATAGTAAGAAAGTGAAGATTGCAGTAGATGAAGTAACATTAGTTGAATCTGCTTTCGAACAAGAAAATTCAACAGGTGAATTGCAACTATCTATAGGACAAGCAAGCACATCTTCAGCAGACATAAATGGATATATAAAACAAGCATCAAACTTAGCAGTATTACTAAATAGTGGGGTTATGCCTATAACATATACTTTAGATGTAAACAGATTTGTATATTCAGAGATACCACAAGAATTAATTTATATAGCAGCAATAGCAATTGGAGCAATTATATTAGTAACACTAATAATTATGATAATTAAATATAAGAAAAATGGATTTTTAGAAGCAATTGCATTTATTGGATATGTAGCTTTCATGTTACTTGCAATAAGATATACAAATGTAATGCTTACATTAGATGGATTACTTGCAATTGTAGCATCAATAATAGTTAACTTTACATTTACATTTTATTTATTGTCTTTAATAAATAAAGACTATAAAGATAAAGAAAAAATAGAAGTAGCAATAGATTTTCAAAAAGCACTTACAAGAATGCTATTTGTTTTATTACCACTTATAATAATGACAGTAATTTTATGTTTTGCTAATTGGTTACCATTATATAGTTTCGGAATGGTAATGTTCTGGGGAATTATAACATTATTAATATACAACATTGTAATAACAAGAACTTTAATAGTAAATGCGGTAAAAGATTAATAAAACAATGAGGATTTATATAAAGAAAGGAATGAAATTTATAATGTTAAAAAAAATTAGTTATGTTATATTAATAGCCATAATTATAGCAGGTGGAGTTATGGTTGGAATAAAAGGATTTAATAAAGACATACCCTATAAAGACAATGCAACTATATATGTATCAGTAGGTAAAGAATTTAGTATAAAAGAAATGAGAGACATAGCAAAAGAGGTATTTGGAAATCAAAGAGTATTAGTTCAAGTTGTAGAATTATACAAAGATATGGTTTCATTTACAGTAGAGGAAAAGTCAGATGAGGAACTAGCACCAAAAGTAGAAGAACTTAACAAAAAAATAAATGAAAAATATGGATTAGAAAATAAAGTGGAAAATATTAGTATAGTGCATAGCCCAAAAGTTAGATTAAGAGATATAATTAGTCCATATATTTGGCCAGTTGGAATATGTACAACATTGGTATTTGTATATGCAATGATACGTTATAGAAAACTAGGGGCATTTAGAACATTAGGCAAATATATAGTTGGGGTTTTAGGAATAGAACTATTATACTTAAGTTTAATTGCTCTTACAAGATTACCAATAAATCAACTAGTAATACCAGTAGGATTACTACTATATACATTAGCAATAATAATTGTAACAGTAAAGAGAGAAATAAAATTAGAAAAACTTGACAAAGTTGAAAATTAAGTAAAACTAAGACTAGATATAAATTTCATCAATTAGAAAATTTGTATCTAGTTTTAATTTTTCTAAATAAATATTCTAATTATACCAATAGCAATTAATAAAATTCCGGAGATCATATTCCAAAATTTTAGGGGGATATAATTAAGAAAATGTATTTTAGTAATTTTTTTACCTAATATAATTCCAAAATTTAAGAGAAATAATTGAAATACTGGAACTAAAAAAGGGTATAATAATCCAAATATTCCAAAAGATGCACTAGAAATTCCAACGCAGAAAGAATCTATAGAAAGTGCTATTGCTAAATAAATAGCTTCATTTAATTCTATTGTATTAGATTTATTTATGTCTAATATAATAGGATTTTTAATTGTTTCTAGTATAATCCACAATCCCATACCAATTAATAATATTACACTTATAAGTTTTACAATATGTTCAGATATTATTGAAAATATAACATTACCTACAAGTATAGAAAATCCAGAAAAAAGAAATGATATAATAAATAAAGCAAAACTAGATAATTTGTTAATTGTTGTATTTCTAATTCCATATGTAATGCCAATTCCAAAAGAGTCTATGCTTACAGATACAGCAAGTATTAATATTGCTAAAAACAAGTGTCTCACCTCTAAATATAATATGTAAACTTAATAATATATGTGAACAAATAATAAACAAGCCTAAAAATATATAAAATACAATATAAGATTAAAAAATATAAGGGTAGAAAATAAAAAGCAAAGAATAATTAAAATAAAAAATGTAAAATAACAAAAGTTAGAATCATAAAAAATTAGTACAAGCATATAAATTAATAAAACTATACAAAGGAGAGATTTATATGTGGTATACAAAAAGTGTTGAAGAAGTTGCAAGGGAACTTAGGACAAACACTAAATTCCGGGTTAAAGGAAAATGATATTACAGAACGACAAAGACAATTTGGTAAAAATAAAATTAATGAAGGAAAAAAAGAAGGACTATTAGTAAAACTTATAAAACAATTTAATGACTTTATGATAATTATTTTAATTATTGCAGCAATTGTATCAGCAGCAGTTAGCTATATGGAAGGTACAGGGGATTATTTTGATTCAATAATTATAATTGCAATTGTATTGTTTAATGGAATAATGGGATTAGTGCAAGAAACCAAGGCAGAAAAGTCAATTGAAGCATTAAAAAAACTTTCTTCACCAGTTGCAAAAGTAAGAAGAAATGGAAATATACAAACTATTGCGGGAGAAGATGTTCTTCCAGGAGACATAGTAATTTTAGAAGCAGGTAATTATGTTCCAGCAGATATGAGATTAATAAATGCTGTTAATTTAAAAGTAGAAGAATCAAGTTTAACAGGAGAAACAGAACCTGTACTAAAAAATTCAGAAAAAATAATGAGTAATAAAAAGGTTCCTCTTGGAGACATGTATAACATGGTATTTGGTAGTACAATAGTTGTTAATGGTCATGGTGAAGGAATTGTTGTAAGCACTGGAATGAGTACAGAGGTTGGAAAAATTGCTAATATGATAATAACAAATGATGCACCAACAACACCTATACAAAAAAAGTTAGAAGAAGTAGGGAAAATACTAGGAATAGCATGTTTAATAATTTGTGCTATAATTTTTATAATAGGAACAATAAAAGATATACCAATAACAGAAATGTTTATGACTTCTGTAGGATTAGCAGTTGCAGCTATTCCAGAAGGATTACCAGCAATAGTAACTATAATTCTTTCAATTGCGGTAACAAAAATGGCAAAGAAAAATGCAATAATAAGAAAATTGCCAGCAGTAGAAACACTGGGGAGTAGTAAAGTTATTTGTTCTGACAAAACGGGAACACTTACAGAAAATAACATGAAAGTAGTAGAGGTGATAGGAGATAGAAATAAAGTGTTATTATATGGCTCTACATGTACAAATTGTGAGATTACAAGAAATAAAGTTGATGGAGAACCAACAGAAGTTGCAATTGTAAAAGCTGCAATAGAAGAAAAATTAAATAATATAGAAATAAATAATATGACAGATTATCCTTATAAAAGGATAAATGAAATTCCTTTTGACTCTACACGAAAATTAATGAGTATAATATTAAAATTGGACAATGGAAAATATAGGATTATAACAAAAGGAGCACCAGAAGTATTAATTAATAAATGTACTTTTTATGAAGAAGATGGTGTAAAAAAAGCATTTAATACAAACTATTTAGATAAAATAAAAAAACAAAATGAAAAAATGGCAGAAAGAGCACTAAGAGTGCTTGGAGTGGCATATTTAGATGTAGATGTTTTACCAAATGAAATTAATTCAAATAATATTGAGAATAATTTAGTTTTTATTGGATTTATTGGAATGATAGACCCACCAAGAAAAGGTGTAAAGGAGTCTGTTAAAGCTTGTAGAAGAGCAGGAATAAAAACTGTAATGATTACAGGAGACCATATTGTTACAGCAAAGGCTATTGCTAAAGATTTGGGAATATTACAAGGAAACGAGCTAGCTATTACTGGACAAGAATTAGACAAAATTCATGATAAAGAGCTTATAAGAAATATAATGAATTATTCTGTATTTGCGAGAGTTTCCCCAGAGCATAAAGTAAGGATAGTAAAAGCGTTTCAAGCTACTGGTTCTGTAGTAGCAATGACAGGAGATGGAGTAAATGATGCTCCTGCATTAAAAAAAGCAGATATAGGTGTTGCAATGGGAAGGAAAGGAACAGATGTTGCCAAAAATGCATCTGATATGATATTAAATGATGATAACTTTGTAACAATAGTAGAAGCTGTTAAACAAGGAAGAAATATATTTGACAATATAAAAAAAGCAATTCATTTTTTAATCGCAACAAATATAGGAGAAATAGTAACAATATTTATTGGACTATTGTTAGGGATGGAATCTCCTTTACTAGCAGTGCAACTTTTATGGGTTAATTTAGTAACAGATTCGCTTCCAGCAATTGCTCTTGGATTAGAACCACCTGAAAAAGACATAATGGAAAGACCACCAAGAGATTCTAAAAAAAGTATTTTTGCAGATGGACTATTTGGAAAAATAATTGCAGAAGGTTTTATGATTGGATTACTTACAATAATTGCATTTACTATAGGAAATAAATATTATGGATTAGAAGTAGGAAGAACAATGGCCTTTTTAAGTTTAGGAATGCTTGAGCTAATTCATTGTTTTAATATAAAAAGTGAAGAGTCCATATTTAAAGTTGGACTACTTAAAAACAAATATTTAATAGGAGCATTTTTACTAGGCACAGTATTACAGTTAGGTATAGTGTTTATTCCAGCACTAGCAGAACTATTTAAGCTAACTATGTTAAGCTCAGTTCAATGGATTATAACTTTAATAATATCAATTATTCCTGTAATTGTTATGGAATGTCAAAAGAAGTTTAATGAAATAAAATTTGGAAAAATAGTATATAGTTATAAAACTAAAAAAATATAATTTTTGTTATATGTTACCAAAACGGTTTTTTCTGAATAAAATATGTATATATAAAAGTTATTTAGTAGATAATATTACATATTGAAAGGAGAAGACTTACATTGAAATCTTTTTGTATTAAAACTAACAATAGAGAAATAATAAATTATCTACTAAACAAATTTGATAAAATAGATTTTGCAAATATTTCTTATATAGATAGAAAATTTAAAATATATAATAATTTTATTGTACATTATACTGGCGAAAACTTAGAAGAATTTTATAAAATATTAGGAAATATAATAACAGATACTATAATAAAATTTTATGAAATTCATATAATAAGACGAATTCTAGGATTTAATTATTTTTATTTTGATGAATTTGAGAGAAATAAAATAGAAGAAGTTTGCATAGAATCTTTGAAAAATAACAAATTTAAAAATAGAAACAAAACTATATGTAACAAGATACAAAAATACTTGAAAAAGAATAAATCAATGATTTTAGATGGTTTTGTTACATTTAGAATTAAGGAATATATAGAAAAAATTGACGAACTTGTAGACGAAGGAGTCAATAAATATATTGTAGAAAAGGAATATGCTGAATTTATTAGTTTACTAAAAATGTATGTAAATTCAAAAGAGCCGGAAACAGAAGAAATACATTTAATATATACAAATGGAGAGTCAATTTTATTAGACAAAAACAAAGATATAATTACAATAGCAAATAATAGCTTTAATGCAAAATATTTATCAGATATAACATTTTCTTCAAATGATTTTGCATTAAATGCATTACTTTCATTATTACCAAAGAAAATTAATGTTCATTTAATAACAAAAAAAGATGAATTTATAGATACATTATGTTTAATATTTGAAGAGAAAGTTTATATGTGTACAGACTGCAACATATGCAGAACTTATAAAATTATAAATAGTGCTAAATAGTATAGATTGTCAGCAAATATGGATAAAAAATGAGAGATAAGAAAAGAGAAATGAAAAATGAAAAATAAGAAATTTAAATTGAAATTAAATTTCTTATTTTTTAAAATTTGTTATTTATAAATTAAAGTCATAATCATAATTTTGTCTAAAATCATCTAAATAATAATCTAAATCATAATTGTCTTGGACATCATAATAACCATCTTCTATCCTATTTAAAGCATCTTTGAATTCTTGAGAGTTTAAGCCTTCTCCAATTCCAATGATTACTCCAATTGTAAAAATAAATGTCATAATTCCTGAGATTACAAATGCTATTGCAGATATTACAATTCCTGCAATTGATGTTCCTCTTCTAGGGTCATTTGTTTTGTTTTTCTTTGTAGTATCTATTATCGATAAAATTAAACCTACAATTGCTAATATTAGAGCTAGTATACTAACTATTGGAACCCAACCTAATACAAGTGAAATAATACCTAATACTAATCCTGCTATTCCCATTTTTTATTCCTCCATTTGATATAAAATATTTAATTTATT
>OLOI01002620.1_pt1 | contig 12528 bp, 10 predicted proteins | sample 1672131 | NCBI WGS metagenome assembly OLOI01 (sample SAMEA3136651, study PRJEB25190) | human gut metagenome | reverse complement strand
CTCCCACAAATTGTAACGCACATCTTGCAGAAAGCATTTTTCAAACACGCTCTAGTAAAATACGTCATTTTTATTTTATATATAATAAAAAGTAAACATAATAAAGAAGTACTTATCACAAAATAAACATAATTTGTCAAAAATAGTGGAAATTAATTCCAAATATGTTATAATACTCTTGCAGCAGTTAACCGAGATATGAGAGGAGGCATTTATGGCACAAATTATTGCTTCAACAAAAGAAATATCTAATAAGAGAGAGTCACTGATAGTATTGAGTAATTCCTTAAAGAATAAGATTTCGCTTTTAGAAACTTTGGGGAACAGTCTTAATTCTATGTGGGAAGGCGCTGCAAAAGAGAAGTATGTAAAGCAACTTAAGACAGACATTTCAAAGATGCGGAACTTACTTAAGACAATTTTGGAATTTATATTGATACTAGAGAAGATTATTGCAATCTATAATAAAGCAGAGAAGAAGAATGAGGCGACAGCGGTAAGCTAGGAGGGGGATTTATGGCAGATTTAATTAATGTAACTCCAGAGAAGTTAAAGGCGACAGCAAGTTCTTTCCAACAGGCAGGAAAGGACGTTAAGAAAACTACCTCTGATATGCTTCAGTTAGTGAGGGGAATTAGTAGTTCCATCTGGAGTGGAGAGGCGAGTAGTATATATCTTGGTAAGTTTAATGGATTGGATGCCGATATCGCCAAGATGTGCAAGATGATAGAAGAAGAATCACAGCATTTGACAACAATTGCACAGGAATACCAGTTAGCAGAAGAACAGAATAAACAGGTTGCGGCAACATTAAAGAATAATGTAATTGCTTAGATTGTATAGACAGATGAATAGATTATGCTGTCAGTTATGATTTTTTGTCATGACAAAAGAGAAGGAGATTTAATTGGAAAGATATGTAATCAGTGTGTGGCGCTTATAGATAAAGAGTTTTTACGTAATTTTATCATAAGCGATGAAGAGTATCATCAGGTGAATATAGAGGGAATACAGCCGCCAGATTTACTTGTAGTAGAAATCACAGGTATAGAGGATTTATGCAGAGCGAAACGAATAAGGGGGATTTTCCCGAGAGGACGATTGCTAGTTGTAAGTACTAATCAGATTTCAGCAGAGTCCTATTTAATTCCGGAAGTTTCACCAGATATGCTTTTACTGAAACCATATGTATATGCGAAAGCTTGTAGGATTATATACCGAAGTCTTACATGGTGTTGTAAGGATAAGTGTAGAAAGAAAAAACAAGAAGATATATTAAAGATTCGGACAGGAGGGGAGATTTATTGTTTTCATTATGAAGAGATTCAGTATTTAGAAGCAAGAGATAAGAAGATTATCTTGCATGTAAATAAGTATGAGATTTCTTTTTATAGTTCCTTGCAAAAGTTGGAGAAGAGCCTGCCAGATTATTTTATTCGTTGCCATCGTAGTTATATTGTGAATTTTATGTTTATTCAAAAAGCAGATTTGATAAATGGTGAATTTTATTTGAATAAAAAGACAGTTATTCCAATTTCTCAGAAATATAAGGCCAAATTAGCAAAAATGTTGTAAAAATATAAGGATTCAAGGTTCGATTTAGGTTGACCGAGTTATACAACGGTGGTAGAATATACTCATGATATTTTTTTAACAAGAGCAGAAGTTGTTAGGAGGAGAAGCATGAGTTTCATTAAAGAATATGCACAGAAACTTGTTACAGCAGAAGAAGCGGTTAAGGTAGTAAAATCTCATGATTGGGTAGATTATGGTTGGACAACCGGTACTCCAGTTGCATTGGATGCAGCATTAGCAGCCAGAGCAGATGAATTAGAAGATGTTAAGATTCGTGGTGGTATCTTATTAAGAGAACCAGAGATTTTCAAGGTAAATAATGTAGCAGATCATTTTACATGGAATTCCTGGCATATGGGTGGTTTGGAGAGAAAGGCAATCAGTAAAGGATTTGCATACTATTCTCCATTAAAATATTCAGAACTTCCACGTTATTACAGAGAGAATATCAAGCATTTGAATGTTGCGATGTTCCAGGTTGCTCCAATGGATAAACATGGATTCTTTAACTTTGGACCAAATGCATCCCATATGATGGCAGTTTGTGAAGCTGCAGATGTAATTATCGTAGAGGTTAATGAGAATATGCCTCGCTGTTTGGGTGGATTTGAAGAAGGCATTCATGTTTCTCGCGTAGATTACATCGTAGAAGGCGAGAATCCAGCTATTGGTGAGTTAGGAGCTGGCGCACCACCAACAGAAGTAGACAAAGCCGTAGCACAGCTTATCGTAGAAGAGATTCCAGATGGAGCATGTTTACAGCTTGGTATCGGTGGAATGCCTAATACAGTAGGTTCCATGATTGCTGAATCTGATTTAAAGGACTTAGGTGTACATACAGAGATGTACGTTGATGCGTTTGTTGACATTGCAAAGGCAGGAAAGATTACAGGCTTAAAGAAGAATATCGACAGAGGACGTCAGGTATATGCATTCGGTGCAGGTACTAAGAAGATGTATGATTATCTGGATGATAACCCAGAATGTATGAGTGCACCAGTTGATTATACGAATAGCGCTAAGACAATAGCACAGATTGATAACTTTATTTCTATCAATAATGCAGTTGATATTGACTTATATGGTCAGGTTAATGCAGAGAGTGCAGGTATAAAACAGATTAGTGGTGCAGGTGGACAGCTTGATTTCGTTCAGGGTGCATACTTATCTAAGGGTGGTAAGAGTTTTATCTGTTGTTCTTCTACATTTACATCCAAAGATGGTGTAAAGCATACAAGAATCAGACCTACTTTAGCAGAAGGATCTACAGTAACAGATACTCGTCCTAATACACATTATGTGGTAACAGAATTTGGTAAGGTATGCCTTAAAGGTATGTCTACATGGGAAAGAGCAGAAGCATTAATTAATATTGCTCATCCAGATTTCAGAGATGAATTAATTAAAGAAGCAGAAAAGATGCATATTTGGAGAAGAAGTAACAAATAATAATCACAGCTTTGAATAAGATATCATATGTCGGGAAATTAGCTAAAAAGTAAAAATTTAAGGCAAGATATCAAGAAACCTCTCACACAAAAGATAAACAAACTGCAAGTTTGAGATGATTTTGTGTGGGAGGTTTTTTAATTTAATAAATATTTACAGCTAGAATGTTTTTCAAACACGCTCTAGAATATTTACAAGTAAATAATATTAAAAACAGTAGTGTAATAATTGTGGAAGTATCAATGTAATATTTATTTAGAATCTAATATGTTTATAAAGTTTATTCTGAATGTAATATTACTTTAAAACAAGATTATCAATATTTCTTATGATAATCGTTGATTTACCAGTTACATCTGTTTGAACTTCAAAGTTAGCCAGTTTGTTATAAGTTTCCATTGGAATAGATATTTCAATTCCGCTATCAGTTACCATGACCTGCTTTTCTAATTTCTTTACAGTACTTTCATTGGTGACAGTAAAGTTATCATATTGTAAGTCGTACTGTTCCATTTTTTCATCAAATTCTGATTTTTTTTCTGGACTTTTTCCGAAAAGTTTATTACCTATTTCTTCTATATCGAAAGATTTGTTATCAACGTATTCTTTTTGAAGAGCACTTTTTGTATCCATCTTTGTTTTTAAATCGGCACCATCGTATTTATTAGAAATATTATTAATAACACGAGTAAGAATATTTAACTTCTTTTTTGGAGGAATACTGGTACGGCAGACAAGAAAGTTTTCCGATAAATAATAAGCTTTCTCACCATTTATCTCATACTTTTTTTCCAAAAGCTTTATGTGATAATCGGATAAATTAATAACTACGGCCTCAGGTATTCTTGAAGTTGCAGAAGGAAGCAGAGAATGTGTTTTGATGATGTCTGTATTAATAACAGGATTATCAGGAGTCTCGGTGACTTCATGCGTATAGCTTTCCTTGTAATTCATTTTTAAAAGGGCAAGATAGATAATTCCTTCTGCCTGAAAGGTTACGAATAATAAATCGGCAGCGGGTATATCTAATCCCTCTCCCATGGCAATATAGAGTTTATTTGCAATGGCCTGACTGGTTTCAATGAAAGAAGTTTCATCTGATTCATCCCATGTTTCTAAGATGGAATAGATTGGAGAATATTCTGGGTCAAATTCACAGTTTTTGGTATCATCGCTGGAGACAATTTTATAAATATGGTTTCGAATAAAATCATGTAAATCTGGCCCTGGATCTAAGAGAGTATTAGAAAGAATACATTCTCCGCGATTGGTGTCTAAAATATGCAAAATAGCTTTTCTTATAACAATATCATCTTTTGCTATCATGAGGCAGCTCCTTTATTTTTTATTTGATTAAATAGTATACCACTTTAGGAGTAAAGAAGCTATGAGATTTTTAATTTTTATATACGGAAAAAGCAGGATGAAACGCACACAGCTTGTCAGCGATAAGAGGGCAGAGTGTCATATATTATTACCTAAAGATGATTTCTCTTTGGAAAGGACAGTATTTTTACAGTTTAAAAATATATCTGGAGAATGGTTTATCAAGGAAACAGACTGTTGTCATTTGAAAACAGAAGAATTTTTTCAGATGGGAAAACGGAAAAGTGATGAAGGAATATTTTACAAGTTGTCAATAGGGAGAAAGAATGAACTATCGGTAGGTGGGAAGAATCTTTATATACAGCTTATACGATATAGGAATGACTGGAGCATATATAAGAAATATAAACTTAGAGATTGTCGGATAATAAAAGAGAAAAATATATTCATAATGATGGAGAAAGCCATTAATAGAAAAAATAGTATGGGTATTTCATATGAGTATGGCAAATGGTTCATAGAGAAATGTGGGAATATAGAAATATATATTAATGAAATTTTGTTAGAGAAAAAGCAGCAATTAGAGTTTGGTGATGTTATATGTATTGGAACTATATATTTGTTATTTTTTGAGAACTATATAGCAGTAGAAGCTGGTGAGAGAAATACAGTATCAGATTATTTGGAAGAAGTAGTATTAGAAAATGAGATAAAGGGACAAGAGGATGTTAGGAAGAAGGAAAAAAGAGAGATAACTTTTCACAGGGCACCGAGAGTAATGGAAGAATTAAAAAAAGTATCATTAAAAGTTGATGCACCGCCCCAAGTGGATGTACAGGAGAAAAAATCTATATTTATGGATATAGGTACTATCATGAATCTGATGTTTCCAATGTTAGGAATGAACTTATTTTTAATTTATGGAATGAAATCAGAGCAGAATCAGGCAGGAATATATGTATATTCTGGACTGTTTATGGCAGTGATGTCAGCGGTATGTTCTATTTTATGGCTTATGATTTCGAGAAAGTATGAAAAAAGAGAACAGCAGAAGAAAGTTAATAAAGAGCGACTGGCTTATAGGAGATATTTGAATAAAAAAAGTGAATATATCAAAGTGCAGTATGAACGGGTATATAAGGTTTTACAAAGTAGATATTTACGGGCAGATACTTATTTAGATAGCCCATTATTAGATATGTATTTATGGAATCGAAATCTATATCATAAAGATTTTTTAATGTACAGAATTGGTATAGGTGACGTTGAGTTTCCTATGAAAATAGAATTTCCTGAGGAAGTGTTTGGCGATGAGGAAAATATTCTATGGCGGGAAGCAAAAAAGATAAAGGAACATTATGAGATTCTACATCAGATTCCTGTGTTACTCGACATGGTAAGGTATAGTCAGATTGGAATCATAACAAAAGATACGATAGCAGGAATGGAACTTGTAAGAAGTATTATTTTACAGATTGCGTTGTGTAATTGTTACACGGAAGTAAAGATAGGATGTATTTATAACAAAAATAAGGTTATTCAATCGCAGCAATGGGATTTTTGCAGGTGGCTTCCGCATATATGGGATGCCAATAGACAAAAGCGATTTATTGCAGGGAATGAGGTAGAAGCGAGGCGGTTATTCTATGATTTGTTGCAGATTTTTAAAGAAAGAGAAGAAGTATCTATATCCGGTAAGGCAGAAAAAATTTTGCCACATTATATTTTGTTTGTTGCAGAAGAACAATTTTTGGAAGGAGAAATGTTTTCTAAATATATCTTAGATAGAGGAAGAGAATATGGATTGACAGTTGTATGGCTGGACTCGATGAGAAAAAAATTGCCGAATACATGTAAAATGGTATTGGAAATAAATGGGGGATTTACTGGGCGGTATGAGATAGAAAGGCACAGTCAGAAGAAAGAGAAAATAAATTTTGATTATACGGAAAAAAATATTGCGGAGAAATTAATAAGGAGTATTTCAGGAATAAAAGTGATGGAAATTGAAGAAAAGGCTGGTATACCAGAAGTTGTTGATTTTTTAGGAATGTATGATGTGCACACGATAGAAGAATTACATATAAAACAGCGATGGGAAAAGAATAGAATTTTTGAAAGTGCAAAGGTTTTAATAGGTAAAAAAGCGGGAGATGAACCTTTTTATTTAGATATACATGAGCGATATCATGGACCGCATGGTTTATTGGCTGGAACGACAGGTTCAGGGAAAAGTGAAGTACTTCAGACATTTATTTTATCCATGGCAGTGAATTTTAGTCCGGAAGCGGTGTGCTTTTTGTTAATTGATTATAAAGGAGAGGGGATGTCAGCGCTATTTTCTGAATTACCACATATTTCAGGAAAAATATCGAATTTATCAGATGGGCAGGCATATAGAGCAATGGTATCAATAAAAAGTGAAAATAAACGAAGGCAAAGAATATTTAAAGAATGTAAGGTAAATAACATTAATGATTATACAAGGTTGTTTAATTCGGGAAGTGTAAACGAACCAATTCCTCATTTACTGATTATTATTGATGAGTTTGCCGAATTAAAAAAGGCGGAGCCGGAATTTATGCAGGAATTAATTAGTGTTGCTCAAGTAGGGAGGAGCTTAGGTGTTCATTTGCTGCTGGCAACTCAAAAACCAGGAGGTGTTGTTGACGATAAGATATGGAGTAATTCAAGATTCCGAATTTGTCTTAAAGTGCAGGAAAGGGAAGATAGCATGGATATGCTTCATAACATGGATGCCTGCCAGATTACACAAACAGGAAGAGGATACTTGCAGGTAGGGAATAATGAAGTATATGAGTTGTTCCAGGCAGGCTGGAGCGGGGCTTTATTTCAGCAAGAGGATACGGAAGTGGCAGCATGTCTGGTTCAAACAGATGGAACCATATATAAAAGAAGAAAGAATGCTGAGAAGAACAGAGAGAAAAAGATAACACAATTGCAGGCAATCAAACAGTATATTATACGTTTTGCAAAAGAAAAGGAATATCAAGAGGGAAGAAAATTATGGCTGGAGCCATTGGCGAAGTATATATATTTGAATGAGATTCACAAAGAAATGAATAAAGATAAAAAGTTAAAAGAGAAAAGGCAAAGAGTTGACATGAATAAGAACTTGGAAGTATGTGTCGGTATTTTTGATGATCCCGAAAATCAGGAACAGTCTATATTTTCCTTAAATCTTATGGAAAGCGGACACATAGCTATCTGTGGCAGAAGTGCTTCTGGTAAAAGTACCTTTTTTCAAACATTTCTATTTTCATTATTAAAAGAGAGTACAGCAGAAGAAGTATGTTTATATCTGTTGGATTTCAATGGAAGTGGTATGGACATATATGATTTAATGCCCCAGGTAAAACAGGTTATAAAAGAGGAAGAAGAGGATAAAGTAGAAGAATTATTTGAAAATATAAAAAAAGAAATGAAAAGAAGAAAAAAGAAATTTTCAGGGGGTAATTTTAAGCAATATAAAAATAAGAGCAAAAGAATTGAGAATAAGAGCAATGAAGATAAAAGAGATGTTGGAAAAGAAGATAACGTTTCACTAAATCAAATAGAAAATGAGAAAGAAGAGTTTCCGCTGATTTTAATTATAGTGGACGGGTTTGTTGAATTTTGTGAGGAAACATATCAGAGATATGATGATAGCCTGTATTTGATATTACGAGAGGGGGAAAAGTTAGGAATAAAAGTAATGATTTCGATAGAATCATTTTCTGGAATGTATATTTCTATGAGAATAGCAGAGCTTTTTAAAACAAAAATCTGTTTATATATGAAGGATAAGTATGCCTATACAGAAGTTTTTGATGTAATACAAATTTCTGTATTTCCTAAGGCGGAGATTCCGGGACGTGGCATTGCTTATTATGGAGAGAGAATTTTAGAATTTCAAACAGCATTGGCCTTGAATGTACATAATGATTATGAACGCCGGGAAAAGATAAAAGAAGTACTGAATAGGGGAGTTGCCGATGGTATATGTTGATGTTTTTGTTGCAGGTGTAGGAAAGTGGTATGAGTTTAAATGTGAAGAAACGGCATTGATAAGAGATATCATAAAAGAAATATATGATGTAATACGGGATAAGGAAAGCATTATTTGTGAGAAACAGATAGATCTGGAACTCTATCTGGCATGTATAGAAAACAAACGAATATTGCCTCTTGATTTTAAATTAGAGGAAAGCGGAGTAGAGAATGGAAATAGATTAATACTTTTTTGACGGATGTGATGGGGAGATGTTAAAGGCAGGTTTTGTGCTAGATGGAAAGTATAGAATTCTATCGGTAATCGGACAAGGGGGAATGAGTACAGTATATTTGGCAGTACACGAAAGACTAAAGCAAAAATGGGCGGTTAAAGAAATAAGTATGGAATATTGCGAGAATTACGAAATGATAAGCAGGAAGCTAATAGTAGAGGCGGATATTTTAAAAAGATTGGATCATCCAGGACTTCCAAAGATTGTTGACATTATAGAGAAAAAAGATGCTATTTGGATGGTAATGGAGTTTATTGAGGGAAAAACATTAAAAGAGATTTTAAATGAAAGAGGGCGGATTGAAGAAAAAGAGATTTTAATATGGGGCAAACAGTTATGTGAAGTTCTTTCTTATCTTCATTCGAAAAAGCCATCAATTATTTATCGAGATTTAAAACCAGAGAATATTATATTAAAAAAAACGGGAAGATTAGTTCTTATAGATTTTGGGACGGCCCGAGAATATTGTTATAAGAATACGGCTTGTGATGCAATGTATCTTGGAACGAAAGGCTATGCAGCACCAGAACAATATGGAGGTATGGGGCAGACAGATGCGAGGACGGATATTTATTGCCTGGGAGTCACGCTTTATAGCTTATTAACGGGATATAACCCGGAAAAGCCGCCCTATAAGATATATCCGGAGAAATATTGGGGAGAACATATATCTTTAGAAATGAAAAGCCTTCTTTTAAAATGTATACAATCAGAGCCTGAAAAACGGTATCAGAATTGCAGAGAACTTGCCTACGCTTTATCGCAAATAGATTATAAAAAGCAGAAAGAAAAGGAGAACGAGAGAAGGAAAATAATAAAGTTTTTGATTTTTATGATGGTAGGACAGTTATCTTTGATGTTTTGTATAGGGTGTAAAAAGGTATCATTTTGTTATAAGGAAGAAGCAGTTGTAAGATATATAAACATAGCAGAAAAAAGTGAAGATAAAAAGGAAGCCAGTCAATATTATAAGCTGGCATTAGAACTTATACCAGAGGAAAAACTGATTTATCAGAGCATGATAAAGTATTTTATTCGTCTAAATCATTTTCAGATAGAGGATGCAGTAATATTACTTGATCTTATAAATTCTGTCTGTGAAGAAGGGACGGTAATAGAGATCTTTCAAAAACACAATGCGTTGGGATATGCAGAATTTAGTTATGCTTTAGGCTTGGGATATTTCTATGATATGGGAAATATAACGGGAAAAGGAGCATCAGAAAAATGGTTTTGTGAAGCTATTGATACGATGACTTCGCAAGATGAGAATGAAGCGTTTGGCAAGCAAAAGAGAAAAAGAGCAGGTTTATATGCAAAGATAGCTAATTATTATAATACATTTTTGCTTAATGGAACAGATCAAAGTGGAGAAAGAGGAACAGGAGATTTTATGGACTTTTATAAAACGCTCCATTCTCTAAATCAATTTGAAGTGACACAAAAAAGTACAAAATCAGACCTTGCAGCAGCATATTTAATTTCACGGGAGATTACCATAGAAATTATGAATTATGCAGAGCAGTTCTTAAAGGATAGTTCAATAAATAAAAAAATGTTAAATAAAGAATTAGAAAAAATAGAAGCTCAAATAGAGTCACAATATAGTGTATTAAATGGTCTAAAAGAGCAAATAGTAAAAGTCGAAAGCAAAAAGACAAAACAAGAACAAGACATAGACGATTTAATAAACAGATTGTGGCAAGAATATGAGCTAACTCCTAACAATGCAGATGGTTATGCAAAGCCAGATAATGTTCAAGTCGCTCAAAAGAGAACAACAGAATTACGTAAAAATATAGCAGACTTAGGAAGCATAAATGTAGATGCAATAGAAGATTACAAGAAAATGCAAGAAAGATATGACTTTATGAACGAGCAAAGGCTTGATTTAGAAGACTCTATAACAAAGCTTAGAAACGTAATTTCTGAAATGACAACTACAATGCAAAAGCAATTTGATGAGAAATTCAAGCAAATAAATAAAAACTTCAACGAGGTGTTCATCGAACTATTTGGTGGAGGAAAGGCAGAGCTAATATTAGAAGATGAAGCCAACATACTAGAATGTGGAATAGACATTAGGGTACAACCACCAGGAAAGAAACTACAAAACATGATGCTATTATCGGGTGGAGAAAAAGCACTAACAGCAATAGCAATATTGTTTGCAATACTAAAAATAAATCCAGCTCCATTCTGCATATTAGACGAAATTGAAGCCGCTCTTGATGACGTAAACGTTGCAAGATATGCCTTATATTTAAAGAAATTCAGCACAGAAACACAGTTCTTAGTAATAACACATAGAAAAGGAACAATGGAAATTGCAGATACAGTTTACGGTGTAACAATGGAAGAAAAGGGAATAAGCAAACTATTATCGATGCAGCTTAAATAGATTTTCTGAGTTAAGAAGGAAAACAAAAATAAAACCAATATATTTTTCTCTAGCAGTTGAGAATAAGCAATTATTATTTATTGAAAGATAAGGTTTTACCAAAAGTGAAATTTGGAAAATAAATGTTATAGAATAATAGTAAAAAAGAATACTAACGATGCATGAAATGCACCCCATTTAGTAGACATAGAAAAAAGAATCTATGTTAAAATACTAAATGGAGGTGTATTTTTATGGCTAAAAAAGGTCAAAAATTTATGAGTTATGATAATGACTTCAGAGAACAAGTAGTACAAGACTATCTTAATAGTAATTTAGGATATAAGAAAATTGCTAAAAAGTACTTTATAGAAAGTTGGAAAACGGTTGAGACTTGGGTAAGAAAATATAAAAATATGAGAACAACTGACAATCAAAAACTGAAAAATAATGAAATTGATTATAAGAAAAGATATGAAATATTAAAAAAATACCTAGCCTTCCTCAGGGAAGAACAAGAGAAAAAATAAGATTTATAGATAGTTTTAGAAATAAATATAAATTAGAGGATTTATTTGATATTCTTAATATAAGTAAATCTAATTACTATAAATATAGAAATACTGTAGATAAAGACTATTCAGATTATCTATTAATCAAAGAAATATTTGACGAATCTAAAGGTACATATGGATATAGAAGAATTGAGGAAGGCTTACTACATAAATGGGGCTTATTAATGAATCATAAAAAGGTTCAAAGGATAATGAAAAAATACGATTTAAGACCAAAATATACAAGAAAAGTAAAAAATCGAGCATATAAGAGAATTGAGGAAAATGTAAAGCCTAATATTGTAAATAGACATTTTAATACAAATGCACCAAATAAAATTTGGACTACAGACATAACTTACTTGATATTAAATGGCAAAAGGGCTTATTTATCAACTATATTGGATTTATATGATAGAAAAATAGTAGCTTATAAAATTAGTAATAGAAATGATTTAAATATTGTTATAGATACACTAAATGAAGCAATATCAAAAAGAAAAGATGTAAATGGGCTGATTATACATTCAGATCAAGGTTACCAATATACATCCTTTCAATATAAAGAAATTTGTGAATCAAATGGTATAACAATTTCTATGAGTAGAAAAGGAACACCTATAGATGATTCACCAATGGAAAGTTTCCATGGTATTCTCAAAAAGGAAACTCTCTATAATAATGATATCACATCTTTAGAACAATATATAGATATTGTCAAAGATTGGTTATTATTTTATAATACAATTAGATTAAAATCAAATAAAAAATATGAGACTACAAATTAATGTAGTCCCATAGATTCTTTTTTCAGTGTCCACTATATTGGGTTCACTTCAAACTATACCAATAGCTCTTTTTTGAATATTTTGAGAATATTGATATTATTGAAGATATTGTGCTGATTAAAGCCATTACTACAGATACAATAGCTAGTTTAATTCCAGATTTTTTTAAA
>OLOI01002603.1_pt1 | contig 12633 bp, 9 predicted proteins | sample 1672131 | NCBI WGS metagenome assembly OLOI01 (sample SAMEA3136651, study PRJEB25190) | human gut metagenome | reverse complement strand
TTTTCAATTCCAAGGATCTCTGCATGGTAGAACATATGGAAGATATCCTTACCAGCGGTATTGACAGCCTGAAGATCGAAGGCCGCATGAAAACAGCTCTTTATGTGGCAACGGTAGCCAGAACTTACCGTAAGGCCATTGATGACTGTATGGAAAGTCCGGAAAAGTATCATGCCAATATGCCATGGTATCAGGAACAGATCTCAAACTGTACCTACCGTCAGTTTACGACCGGATTTTTCTATGGAAAACCGGATGAGAACACACAGATCTATGACAGTAATACCTATGTAAGAGAATATACTTATCTTGGATTTGCGGAAGAGATCGATGAGAGAGGTCTGGCAAGACTGACACAGAGAAATAAATTCTCTGTGGGGGAAACCATTGAGATCATGAAACCGGATGGAAGAAATATTCCGGTTACAGTGGAAGCCATTTATAACGAAGAAGGAGAATCCATGGAAAGTGCACCACATGCACAACAGAGAATTTATGTGAAACTGAACGAGACACCGGAGGTATTTGATATTCTTCGAAGAGGTGAGTAAAACAGATATTTAAGGGGAGAACGAAAAGAACGTTCTCCCCTTACTGTTTTTCGGGAAAAAGTGTTCGGAGTTTACGGAGCGCATTTTTTTCAATGCGGGATACATAGGAACGGCTGATGGAAAGATTTCTGGCAATTTCACGCTGTGTCAGAGGATCCTGACCGTTCAGACCGTAGCGGCAGCAGATCACTTCATATTCTTTTTGGGTAAGGATCTGAGGGATATGACTGAGAAGATGGGAAATACTGTCTTTCTGGAAACAGTCTTCCACAACATCTACGGGTGGACTTTCAATGATATCAAGAAGGCTGATCTCATTACCTTCCCGGTCTGTTCCGATAGGCTCATAAAGGGAAACTTCCCTGGATCGTTTTTTTCGGGCGCGGAGCATCATGAGAAGTTCGTTGTCAATGCAGCGTGCCGCATAGGTGGACAACTTGGAAGTACGGCAGGGATCAAAAGTAGAGATTGCTTTGATCAGGCCGATGGTGCCGATGGATATCAGATCATCGGGATCTTCGTCGCAACCCTGGTATTTTTTTGCGATATGGGCCACAAGACGGAGATTACGTTCGATGAGAATGTTTTTTGCCTCCGGATCGCCCCTTTGGAACTGCAGAAGATAAAATTTTTCTTCCGCAGCAGACAGCGGTTTCAAAAATGTTTTCAAAGATTCACCTCAAAGGGGATTTCCATACAGTTTATGAAATGGACGTGCTTTTCGTGCTTTTCCAACAGAATATTTACAGGGGTGTCATCCTGTTGCGCCAGTTTCTGATCTGGTGTATAATCATAAGACATGAGTGTTAATAATCAACGTACATTGACGAGGAGTATATATTTTGAAAAAGAGGATAGAACAGCTTCTTAACGGAAAATTTATTTATGAACAGCCGGAACTTCTGTTTTCCCAGGAGGAGATTTCCGTCACTCTGAAAGCAGGAGAAACGACGAAAGACGAACTTTATTTTGGCACAGATGACAATCGCAGGATCAGTGGATTTGTAACATCCTCTGATCGGAGACTGGTGCCTGGATTTGACCGCTTTTCAGGTACGACAGTACGTATGCCTTATGGCGTGGATGCAGAAGGAATGAAACCCGGGGAAAGTTTTGCGGGATGGTTGTGTTTTACTACCAGCATCGGAGAATACAGGCTGCCTTTTAAGGTAACAGTGCAGACAGAAGAAGTGAAGAGTTCAGGCAGAAAAGTGACTTCCATGGAAGAATTTATCCGGATCGCAAAGGAGGATTTCCATGAAGCATACAGGCTTTTTACGGAACGCCATTTTTCCCTGATCCTGAAAGAACAGAGTGAGAAGCTCCGTTCTCTTTATGAAGGAATGTCTCAGCAGCCGGTAACATACCAGCATCTGGAGGAATTTCTGATCACAGCCGGTGCCAAAGATAAGGTGACACTGGATCTGAACAGAGAAGAGGCGAATTTCTATGAGGTCAGTGAATCCATACAGGAGTCTTTTTATATTCACAGAAGCGGCTGGGGCCATCTGCGTGCAGATATTGAAGTGAATGGGGACTTCCTGGAAACAGGGAAACATGTTGTGACGGAAGAAGATTTTATTGGAAGTACCTGTGAAGTGGAATATGTGATCCATAAGGAAAAACTGGGAAAAGGTAACCAGTATGGTGAGATCATTGTACGGACTCCTTATCAGAAACTGGTGTATCATGTGTTGGCGTCCAGGGGAAACGGAAGCTCTGTCAATCTTGACCTTTTGGAGAAACAGTACCGCGTATCCATGCTCAGGGAGTATCTGACTTTTGCATGCGGGAAAACCGGCTTTCAGACATGGGCAGCCGAAGCACATGAAAAACTGGATAAAATGGGAGAGAGCGGACTGAAATATCCGGAATATCAGCTTCTGGAAGCGTATATTTTCCATCTGGAAGGAGAAGACCAGAAAGCAGAAGACATTCTGGTACGTTATCAGAATAAATCTTTTAATCATAATGAACTGGAACAGGCAGGGCTTTATCTGTATCTGTGTACCCTGACAGGACTGTACAGAGATGAGGAACAGGCGCTTCGTAAGATCCAGAATTTTCAGATGCAGAAAGAGGACAGTTACATTCTTCTGAAACTGGTATTTGAGATGGATCAGACTCTTTCCCCATCCAGAAAGATCTTTTTGATGGAAGAGCTTTTTGAAAGAGGATGTACCAGCCCGTTTCTGTATCTGGAAGCATGGAACAGCATCTGCCGGGATATGTCATTGCTTCACCGGATGAATCGTTTCTGGGCGCAGGTATTTCTTTTTGCCGGAAAAGAGAACATGCTTACAGAGGAACTTGTGATGCGGCTTGCTTATCTTTCCGGTTATGAGAAATCATTTAATGAAAGCCTGTACCGGGCTATGGTACTGGGGTGTGAGGCTTTTCCGTCGGATGACACAGTAGAAGCGATCTGTAAATATATCATGAAGGGAAATCCACGAAAAGCAGAATATTTCCGCTGGTTTTCCGCGGCAGTAGACCAGGGAATCCGGATCACACGTCTTTATGAATATTATGTAGAGACACTGGACACTTCTTACAGAAGAGTACTTCCGAAGCCGCTGCTTATGTATTTTACTTATAATAACAATAATCTCGGAGATTCCAAGAGAGCGTATCTTTATGCCTGCATCATCGCCCGGAAAGAGCAGGATCCGCAGACTTACGAAAGCTATCGGGACAGCATGAGAGATTTTGCCATGCGCAAGCTGAGAGAAGGAAGAATGAATGAAAATTATGCTGCTGTCTATCAGGAATTTATGCGCGAACCGGCAAATACGGAGGAAGCACAGGTTATTGCTTCAAGGATGTTTACGTACCGCCTGTATACAGATGATCCCAAGGTACGCAGCGTGATCATTCGTCACAGACAGATGAAACAGGAAGAAATTTATCCCTGTGTGCATGGAATCGCCTATCCGAGGATCTATACAGAAGATGCTGCAGTGATCTTTCAGGACGAAAAACAGAGACGCTATGCGTCAACAGTGGATTATAACATGACACCACTTTTTGACGACAGGGAAATGGTACCGACAGTGTTGGAAAAGGGCGCAGATGAAGCAGGTGTGCTGCTTTATTATTGCCAGACACAGGATATTTGCCGCACAAATCTGGGGATTTTTCAGAAGCTGGTCCTTTCATCTGCGTTTACAGGAGAATACAGAGATGCTGTTCGAAAACGGATCCTGGAATATTACAGGGATCATGTACAGGGAGAAGATCTGGATGCCTGCCTGGAAATGATGGACTATCGGGAATATGCTATGGTCGATAAGAAGATACTGCTGGAAATCCTCATCCAGAGAGGCTTGTTCCCACAGGCAATGAGCGTTGTGGAGGCATTTGGCTTTGAAGGAGTAGAGGAATGTGAGCTGCTGAAACTGGCAAGCCGGATGATCATTCGCTGTGACTGTACGGAAGATGAAGAGCTGATCGCACTTTCTTCCCATGTATACAGAAATGGAATTTATGATGAAGTGATCCTTCAGTATCTGATGAAATTCCGGTTTGGTCCTGTGGAAGAACTTCTGGATATCTGGAAAAGTGCCTGCGGTTTTGAGATGGATACGTACAGCCTGGAGGAAAGGATACTTTCGCTTCTGATGTTCACTGCAGATTACCGGGAAGAAGGCGAAAAGATCCTGAAATCTTATATCAGTCATTCCGGAAAGGAACAGGTGATCGGAGCTTACCTGACACAGATGGCTTATGGAATGTTTGTAAAGGGGATGCCGGAGACTCCGTGTCTCAGAGAATATCTCAAAATCTGCAAACGGAAAGAATGGCCAACAGACAGAATCTGTGACCTGGAACTTCTGAAAATACTTTCCGAAGAAAAAGCATCCGATGAGGAAGAACTTGCTCTGGAGGAAGAAATTCTGGCTTCCTGCGTAAAAGATGATATGGTATTTGAGTTTTTCCATGATCTGGATCAGAGGATCCTGCGCCCGTATCAGCTGGATGATAAAACTTTTGTAGAATATCATGCTTCGCCTGAGACTTCTGTTACTTTGTATTATTTGTTGGATACAGGACTTGGAACCATGCCGGAATATAAGAGCGAGCCGCTGCGTAATGTCTATGAGGGAATTTTTACCAAGACGTTTACTCTGTTTTACGGTGAGACTCTGCACTATTATTTTCAGACAGAAGATGAAAACGGTGTGCACAGGACTGAAGAGAAAATGCTGACCATGAATCTGACGGATGACAGAGCTTCCAGTAAATATCAGCTGATCAATCAGATCCTCTGTGCAAGAAAACTGGAGAAAGATCCGGAAGTGAAGGAGAAACTTTCACAGTATCTCCGGCAGGAACAGTACGTCAATGAAATGTTTGTCATAGAGAAGGAACCGGAAAGATGAATGAAATTCGAGATTTGCTGATAGGAATCGATATTGGAAAAGAATATACACAGATCTGCTATTATGACAGAAAAGCAGAAGAGGCCCGTTCTCTTTCCATGAAAGTGGGAACCAGCCAGTATGAGGCTCCGGGCTGTATCTGTTACCGTACAGAGCAGAACGATTACTGTGTGGGCCTGGAAGCACAGTATTTTTCCAGAGAAAAAGGCGGGATCATGCTCGGAAATATTTATGATATCTGCCAGAAGGAAGAAAGCATACAGGTGGCGGGAAAGGATAAGGAGCCGGCAGAGCTCCTTGCTCATTTCCTGAAAGGAATGCTGAAATTTCTTGGAATTCAGGACATTGTAAAAAACACAAAGTGCATGTGTATCACTTCTCCTGAGCTTGATGCCATACAGGTGCGTAATTATCAGAAGGCCTGTGGAATTGCCGGTTTTCCGGCAGAGAAATACATGCTTATGGATTACGGGGAAAGTTTTTATTACTATGCATTGGGCCAGAAAAGAGAAACCTGGAACCGAAGTGTGGCCTGGTATGCGTTTGATGGAGATAAAATTGCGTTTCGTAAGCTGACGATCAATGCTGCATCCAGACCTATACTTGTCAATCTCGAAGAACCGGTGAGTACAACGCTTGAAACGGAGGATGAGATCCGTGATGTGGAGTTTTGCCGTTTTATAACAAAAACTCTTGGAAAAGAACTTTTTTCCAGTGTGCAGATCACAGGAGAAGGGTTCGACCAGCAGTGGGCACAGCAGTCAGTAAAGCTTCTGTGTCATCAGGGACGCAAAGTATTTTACGGAAACAATCTCTTTGCAAAAGGAGCCTGCATCGCCGGTAAGGACAGACTTGAAGACAAAAAATTAAAAGGGTACAGATATTTAAGCGATTCCCTGGTTACTGCGGATGTGGGAATGGATATGCGGGTGATGGGTTCTCCTGCGTATTATCCGCTGATCGAAGGCGGCAGCAACTGGTATGAATGCAATGCAGAGTGTGAACTGATCCTGGATGATACGGAAGAATTGGTCTTTGTAGTAAATCTTCCGGATGAAACGGAGAGAAAGCGGGTGGCAATGGCGCTTAAAGGTTTGCCAAAACGACCAAACCGGACGACCAGACTTGCACTTACGTTGAAATACGTATCATCGAAAGACTGTGAGATCACAGTAAAGGATCTTGGATTTGGGGAAATGTATCCATCCAGCGGGAAGACATGGAAAGAACTGGTACGCTGGGATGAGACAGAAGAAAGGAAACAGGTATGAGCGGATATATTTTATGCCAGGTAAAGAAAGCAGAGAAACCATTTTACATTGAAAATATCAGCACGAATATTTATTCCATAGAAGAACTCTGCTATTATCTTTATAATAATCTTTACCTTGTGGATCATTCTCTTATCAGTAATAAGCTGTGTACCTGGCTGGATGAGGAACTGAAACTTCCAAAACTTGCGGCGAAGCTTCGACCTTTCATTGGAAAAGAGGCAGGTCTGGAGGAAATTCTGTATCCGATATTTAAAGAGATCAATTATCTGGCTTATGAAGAACTTCGTATCCTGAATGGAAGGATTGAAAGAAGAAATAAGGAATCCGAGGAGATACGGGAAAAGAGAAAAGGGGATGCCCTCATGGAAAACCGGATGTACGTGAACGCAATCCGTGTTTATCAGAAGCTTCTGGAAAAAGATTCCAGAGAAATCTCCAGAGAAATGAGAGAGCGGATTCTGCATAATCAGGGATGTGCTTACAGTTATCTGTTTCAGATGGATAAGGCACTGGAATGTTTCTTTGCTGCATGGAAGGTAAACCAGTCAGAAAAGGCACTGAAGATTTATCTTCTGGCTTACCGAAGTGTGCATACACCGGAAGAATTTGAAAAGATACAGGAAGATCTGAAGGCAGAGAATTCCGTAAAAAAAGAAACTGCCAGAGCTCTGGAACAGTTTATCAGCCTCCCGGAGCAGAAGATTGCACCCGGAGAGACTGACAGGATATTGGAGGATCTTACAAGAGAATATCACAGAAGTACAGGCTCTTAAAGCTGTTCAAGAAGTCCCAGCAGGATCTGCCGGGCTTCTTTTTTTGTGTAGACAGCTTCTTCTTCGGAAAGAGAAGAGAGATAGTCGTCCAGAGCCTGTCCGATACTGGTTTCTTTCAGATAAACGCACATAAAAGTATCTTCTTTGGAAAGAAAACAGAGAAAAACAGAATAATCGGACAGAACTTCAAGATGGATTCCCGTTTCAGGGAGGACAGAATGCTTAAGGATCTTGCATTTTTCACCGCCCATATCTGTGTCAAGAATGTGCTGGATCGATTTTCTCCGTTCTTCTTTTGGAAGTGGTGTCTGATGATAGGAATATGGACCGTCCAGAAGACCGGTCTGTGCAAACTTCCGGATTCCATTCAGGGTGAAATAGTTACAGGAAGTGTCGTTTTCTGTAAAGGCAAACTGCGGCTGTTTTAAAATAGAAACCAGTTGTGTATAAACAGAGTTGGAATGATCAATATCTCTGTTTTCAAAGAGGGCCTGTACAAAGTCGGGTCCATAGGACATCAACGCAAGACATGGATGAGACTCCAGCGCAAAGTTTGTTGTAATATTGGTGTTCATAATGGAACCGAAAATCTCCAGGATCTGTGAAGGAGAATCCGACTGCTGGAAAAAACGGCTGGAGTTTTCCAGGATTTTCTGAAATTCCTGCTGATAGGAATGTATAACTTCCGGATTTTCTGTAGATATGAAAGTTGACATATCAGAAGAAATAAGCAGGAGTTTCTTTTCTGTAATAAAGAAAAACGGAAACAATTCATAACAGGAAAGTTCTCTTCCGGCCTGGGTGTAATAATAGTAGGGCTGATAATTGAGAAAGCCGCACAGGATCGGAAGAATGGTACACAAAAAAGTTTCCAGGTTCATATTATAGTCCGGTGATGCGGTAGGATTCTGGTGAAGCGGAAGAATCTGGATAACAGGAGGAAGCTTTTGATATTCCGGATAGAGATGTGCAGAAACTTGTACAATAAGCCGACAGTTTGCAGGAATGTTGGTGCAGATCTTTTCGTCGGAACCGGAGAGCAGGATATCTTCAAAAAGGTTTAAAACTTTTTTTTCCACATCAAGTGAAAAGTCTCCACTGTAAAACGGAAGAGAAGTAAGACTGTGAAAACCAGAGGAGAAAAGCATCTGCTGGTTGCTGATCACACGGAGAAGTTCCTGGATGTATTTCCGATTATAGTAAATTTCTTTTCCAATTTTTTCGATTTTATATAATTCAATCAGTTCCTGACGCTGGGATGGATTAATCCGGATCGAATCGCAGAACTGACGGACAAAATCCATTCCAGGCAGACGTTTGCCTGTGATCATACGCTGCAGAGAGGTACGGTCAAGGCCTGAGGATGCAGATAACTGGTATACCGTTTCTCCTGTATTTTTTAGATATTCACGGCATTTGCTGCTGAAGTCAGACATAATAATTCTCCTTTTTTCATACTTGTGGCATTATTATACAAAAACAGATCAGGAATTGCAATTATTTGTAAAAAATCCGAGCACAATTGGTGGCACATATTGCGAGACAGTTTTTTTGAAAATAGAATAGATCATATCAAGAAAGAACAGGGCGGAGGGAACCAGAACCATGGCAGTGATAACTATTGCGGTATGTGATGAAATACGAAAAGATGCTCAGAAGCTTTACAGACAGCTTTCAACGCTGCTTCCGGATGCAGAGATCCTGATATACCGTAGCAGGCAGAGCCTTCTTGACGGACTGACGGAAGGGCATAAGATCTGTAATGTGGTATTTATGGGGCTGGATGGTGAAAATGGAAAGAGCCTGGAGACAGTCCGTGCGATACGGCTTCGGGGAAATTATATTCCGGTCATCATGGTAGCGGAAAATGAGAAATTTTATAAAGAAGCTTTTGAGGTATTTGCTTTTAATTATCTGACGAAACCTGTAGAAAGCGGAGAACTGGAGCATGTGCTGTTACCTATCCTGACCACCTGTGAAAGAGAAGGCGGAAAGGCGCTGCATTTTCATTACAGAACTCAGGTTTATACACTCCAGCATAACAGTCTGGCGTACATATCCAGCAGCCTCCATAATGTAACCTTCCACCTTACCGACGGAAAGAAACTCAGCTGCAGAGCGCGTCTGGGAGATTTTGCGGGACAGCTTTCCGACAGTAATTTTATGAGATGCCATCAGAGCTTTTGCATCAATCTGGAGAAAGTGAACACACTCAAAAAGAACAGTTTTGTAATTGGACAGACTGAGATCCCTATTTCCAGGGCCTATTTAAAAACCGCAAGAAAGAAATACAAAGATTATCTGGCAGAGCAGAAGGTTTGCTCTTGACAGCTCCTTTTTGGTATGTTACTATAACCATACGCTTTCACGTAGTAGAGTGACCACGTGATAAAGGAATAACGAAAAAAAGGAGAACGATCATGAAGAAGAGAACAGTTGCAGTAGTAATGGCGGCAGCGATGACAATAGGAATGATGGTAACAGGAGTAAGTGTACAGGCTGGTGTTGAGGATAAGACACTGATCGTCGGATTTGACGCAGAGTACCCTCCATTCGGATATAAGGATGATAATGGAGAATATGTGGGATTTGACCTTGACCTGGCTCAGGAAGTATGTGATAATCTTGGCTGGGAGCTTGTCAAGAAGCCGATCAACTGGGATTCCAAGGATATGGAGCTGAATTCCGGAACCATCGACTGTATCTGGAACGGATTTACCATTAACGGCCGTGAGGATGATTATACATGGAGCGATCCTTATATCAACAATGAGCAGGTGATCGTAGTTGCCAAGGATTCCGGAATCGAGAAACTTGCAGACCTTAAGGGTAAGAACGTAGTTGTACAGGCTGCATCCGCTGCACTGGACGCACTGAATAACGACGATAATAAGGATCTGAAGGACAGCTTTGCATCTCTTACAGAGAACCCGGATTACAACACTGCATTTATGAACATTGATTCAGGTGCTGCAGATGCAGTTGCAGTTGATATCGGTGTTGCCAATTATCAGCTTTCCCAGAGAGGCAAGGATAAATATGTGATCCTTGACGAGCCGATCCAGAATGAGCAGTATGGCATCGGATTTAAGAAGGGTAACGATGAACTGAAAGATCTGGTATGGGATGAAGTCAAGAAACTTGACGAGTCCGGTGAAGTTGACAAGCTTGCAGATAAATATGAGCTGGATAAGAGTATGCTCTGCATCAGCGAGGATAAGGAGGACTCAGATTCCGATTCCACAGAAGCTGACACAGAAGAAAGTGCAGATAGCACAGAGAAAGAAGCGGATTCTGAATCTAAGTGATCCAGTCTCAGATTACAGCAAAAACTGTGAAGATATTTTTCAGAAACTATTAAACAGCAGGAGAAATAAGAAACATAGCAGAAGTTTTTGAAGCTTTTGCATAAAAAGGAAATGAGGGTGCTTCGGCATTGGAAGAGCTGCCGGGCACGCTCATTTCCTGTTGTTTACAGGAATTACAGGTATCAGTCCGATAAATGGGACAGATACTCCGAACCAGGAGGAAAAAAATGAGTTTTAGTGTAATGCTTCAGCAGCTGGCAGGAGGAATGCTGGTCTCCATTGAGATCTTTTTTGTAACTTTGCTGTTTTCTCTGCCGCTGGGACTTCTGATCTGTTTTGGCAGAATGTCCAAAAACAAAGTGATCCGTGCCATTGTATCCGCTTACATATCCATCATGAGAGGAACTCCTCTGATGCTGCAGCTGATGGTTGTATATTTCGGTCCATATTTTATCTTTGGAATCCGTATTTCCATGGGATACAGCCTGATCGCTGTATTTATCGCATTTGCCATCAACTATGCGGCCTATTTTGCAGAAATCTACCGTGGCGGCATTGAGTCCATGCCGGTTGGACAGTATGAGGCTGCAAAGATCCTCGGATACAATAAAGTGCAGACGTTTTTCCGCATCATCCTTCCACAGGTGATCAAAAGGATCCTGCCATCCATTACCAATGAAGTTATTACACTGGTCAAGGATACTTCCCTTGCCTTTGTTGTGGCAGTAGCGGAGATGTTTACCATTGCCAAGCAGATCGCAAGTGCACAGACGACCATGATGCCCTTTGTGATCGCTGCCGTATTTTATTATGTATTCAATCTGATCGTGGCAGTTGTGATGCAGAAGGTTGAAAAGAGCATGAATTACTACCGTTAACCGGAATGGAGAGTATATAATATGAAATTATTTGAAATGAAACATATCAAAAAAAGCTTTGACGGACTGGAAGTCCTCAAAGATATCTCTCTTGATGTGGAAGAGGGAGAAGTGTTAAGTATCATCGGTCCTTCCGGTTCCGGCAAGTCAACCATCCTGCGTTGTGCCACAGGACTTGAGACACCGGACAGCGGCGAGATCATCAAAACCGGAGATGTGGGACTGGTGTTCCAGCAGTTTAATCTGTTCCCGCATTTTTCCGTAATGAAAAATATCGTAGACGCACCCTTAAAAGTGCAGAAAAGAAAAAAAGACGAAGTCTATGCCCAGGCAAGAAGTCTTCTTAAAAAAATGGGTCTTGCAGATAAGGAAAATGCGTATCCTTTCCAGCTTTCAGGAGGACAGCAGCAACGAGTATCCATTGCCCGTGCCCTCTGCATGAATCCGAAGATCCTGTTTTTTGATGAACCGACATCTGCACTGGATCCGGAGCTCACCGGGGAGATCCTGAAGGTTATCAAGGATCTGGCACAGGAGCATATCACCATGGTGATCGTCACCCATGAGATGAATTTTGCAAGAGATATTTCCGACCGCATCATCTTTATGGACAAGGGTGTGATCGCGGTGGAGGGAACCCCACAGGAGGTATTTTCTTCCGATAATGGCAGAATGAAGGAATTTCTGGGAAAATTCCATCAGGGTATGGAGTAACAAACGGTTGCTTTTGAAGAGGCAATGTTATATAATTTCAAGAGGCGTGAATTAACCAGATCCGGGCAGATAACGGATCATTCGCCATTCCGGCCCGGATGTATGTAATCAGGAGGATAATAATGAATACAGACAGATATGTAAGCCCGCTGTCAGAGCGGTACGCAAGCAAAGAGATGCAGTACATTTTTTCCCCGGACATGAAATTCCGCACATGGAGAAAGCTGTGGATCGCACTTGCTGAGACGGAACGTGAGCTTGGCCTTAACATCACCCAGGAGCAGATTGATGAGATGAAAGCTCATGCGGATGATATCAACTATGATGTGGCTAAGGAGCGTGAGCGTCAGGTTCGCCATGATGTAATGTCTCACGTGTATGCGTTTGGTGTACAGTGCCCGAAGGCAAAAGGCATCATCCATCTGGGAGCAACCTCCTGTTATGTAGGAGATAACACCGACATTATCGTTATGACAGAGGCACTGAAACTTGTCCGCAAGAAACTTGTGAACGTGATCGCGGAGCTTTCCAAGTTTGCAGCACAGTATAAAGATCAGCCAACTCTGGCATTTACTCATTTCCAGCCGGCACAGCCCACAACCGTAGGTAAGAGGGCAACTCTCTGGACACAGGAATTCCTGATGGATCTTGAGGACCTTGAGTATGTATTAAGCACTATGAAACTTCTTGGTTCCAAGGGAACAACCGGTACACAGGCAAGCTTCCTGGAACTCTTTGACGGAGATCAGGAGA
>OLOI01002600.1_pt1 | contig 12640 bp, 9 predicted proteins | sample 1672131 | NCBI WGS metagenome assembly OLOI01 (sample SAMEA3136651, study PRJEB25190) | human gut metagenome | reverse complement strand
TGGATTCCAACGATCTGGAACGCGAGAAGGGCATCACCATCCTCGCCAAGAACACGGCCGTGGAATACACCGGTCCGCTGGCCGCCAAGTACGGCCACCCGGAGGGCATCACCCTCAACATCATCGACACCCCCGGCCACGCCGATTTCGGCGGCGAGGTCGAGCGCGGCATCTCCATGGTTGACGGCGTCGTGCTGCTCGTGGACGCCTCCGAAGGCCCGCTGCCGCAGACCCGCTTCGTGCTGCGCAAGGCCCTCGAAGCCAAGCTGCCGGTCATCCTGTGCGTGAACAAGGTCGACCGCCCCGACGCCCGTATCGAAGAGGTCGTCGGCGAAACCTCCGACCTGCTGCTCGGCCTGGCCGACGACGTGCAGCACGAGGGCATCGACCTGGACCTTGACCAGCTGCTTGAAATGCCGGTCATCTACTGCGCCGCCAAGGCCGGCTACGCCTCCGTGAACCAGCCCGCCGACGGTGGCCTGCCGGACAACGACAACCTCGAGCCGCTGTTCGAAACCATCATCTCCACCATCCCGGCCCCCGAATACGAGGAGGGCGCCCCGCTGCAGGCTCACGTGGCCAACATCGACTCCTCCGACTTCCTCGGCCGACTCGGTCTGGTCCGTATCTACAACGGCACCCTTGAGAAGGGCAAGACCTACGGCCTGTCCCGTGTGGACGGCTCCCTCGAGAACTTCCGCGTCTCCGAACTGCTGCGCACCCAGGGCCTCGAGCGTATCCCGGTCGAATCCGCAGGCCCCGGCGACATCGTGGCCGTTGCCGGCGTTAACGACATCATGATCGGCGAGACCATCGTCGACCCCAACGACCCGAAGCCGCTGCCGCTCATCCATGTGGACGATCCGGCCATCTCCATGACCTTCGGCACCAACGACTCCCCGCTGGCCGGCACCGAGGGCAAGGACCACAAGCTCACCGCCCGCATGATCAAGGACCGTCTGGACCGCGAGCTCATCGGTAACGTGTCCATCAAGGTGCTGCCCACCGACCGTCCCGACGCTTGGGAAGTCCAGGGCCGTGGCGAGCTGGCGCTGGCCGTGCTTGCCGAGCAGATGCGCCGCGAAGGCTACGAGCTGACCGTCGGCCGTCCGCAGGTGGTCACCAAGAAGATCGACGGCGTGATCAACGAGCCGATGGAAAACACCACCATCGACGTGCCGGAAGAGTACATGGGTACCGTCACCCAGCTCATGGCCGACCGTAAGGGCCGTATGGATGGCATGACCAACCACGGCTCCGGCTGGGTCCGTCTGCAGTTCACCGTGCCGTCCCGTGGTCTGATCGGCTTCCGCACCGCGCTGCTTTCCGCCACTCGTGGCACCGGCATCTCCTCCTCCATCTCTGCCGGCTACGCGCCGTGGGCTGGCGCCATCACCATTCGCCAGAACGGTTCCATGGTTTCCGATCGCAAGGGTATCGCCACCCCGTACGCCATGCAGCGTCTGCAGGCCCGTGGCAACTTCTTCGTCGAACCGCAGTCCCCGGTGTATGAAGGCCAGGTCGTGGGTGTGAACAACAAGCCCGACGAGCTGGACGTGAACATCACGCTGGCCAAGCACATGACCAACATGCGTTCCTCCACCGCTGACGTGCTCGAAACCCTGACCCCGCCGATTAAGATGAGCCTTGAGGAGTCCCTGGACTTCGCCAACGAGGACGAGTGCGTGGAAGTCACCCCGGAGTCCATCCGCGTGCGCAAGATCATCCTCGGCCGTGAGGACTGGTACAAGTGGCGCGCCAAGCAGCGCCGCCAGAACGCCGCCCAGCAGGGTAAGTGATTTGGTGCGGCTGTAGCCGACCATTCTCTCTAGCTCCCCTCTCTGAGGGGAGCTAAGTTTATTCCTCACCAAGTCATATCCCCACCTATACTGAAACGCATGACTGTGAAGAGCACTACTGAATTGCGTCCGTGGTCGTATCGCCAGAACGCGCTGGTCAAATCGTTGATCACGATTGCGGCGGGCGTGGCTTCCGCCTTTGTGGGCACGTTCGCCCACCGTATGGGTGCGGAACTGAATATTCCGTATGGTCTGGTGCTGGCGTTTCTGCTGATCGGCCTATCGACATGGTGCGCCCGTTCGCGCATGGGCGCGGTCGGACTGGCCCTGCACCTCATCGCCTCCTCACTGACCGCATGGGGCATGGCGCTGACCACCACATCCGGCAAAGCGCTCATCGTCGCCGGATTCCAAGGCGACATGCCGTTCTTCTCCCAACATGCCGGCTACATCTGGCTGTACGGCCTGATACTGGTCCAAGTCGTCCTGCTCATTCTTCCCGCCCGCTGGTTCGTCATTCCCACTCATTCTGAATCGCGCGCGTAACTATATATGGCGATACATTCCCGGGAATGCGTCGCGTATCGGCGGGCGTAGGGGATTACGGCCGCTACCATAGAACTTTATGGCACGCATGAAACTGTTTTACTTGGGCCCGGAGGGCACCTTCACCCATCAGGCGGCAATGACGGCCGCCGACCAGTTCGCCACACTCGGCGACTTCGACCTCATCGCTCTGCCCGACGTGCCCGCGATCATGCAGGCCGTACAGTCGCGCCAAGGCTGGGGCGTCATCGCATGGGAAAACAACGTCGAAGGCTATGTGGTCCCGAATCTCGACGCGCTGATCGACGCCCCCAACGCGGCCGGCTTCGCCCGGATCAGTGTGGACGTGGCCTTCAACGCCTTCACCGTGCGCGGCCACAGCATCTACGACTGCACCGGCAACCCCGTCAGCGCCCACCCGCACGGTCTGGCCCAATGCACCCGGTTCATCGCCGAACACCATTTGCAGCCCGAACCCGCATCCTCCAACGCCGCCGCCTGCCGCGACCTGAAGCCCGGCCGCGTGGCGCTCGGCCCCAGCATCTGCGGCGAACTCTACGATCTCGACACCCTCGCCGAACATGTGCAGGATTTCGATGGCGCGCACACCGAATTCCTTGTCATCGCCCCGCGTGATGTGGTCCAGGAACTCAACGCCCGCGCCCACAGCAATGACGCCGGCGACTTCGAAACCATCATCACCTTCATCCCGCTGGTCACCGGCCCCGGCGTACTCGCCGACCTGCTGGACGTCCTGCGCGATGCGGGACTGAACATGACCAGCTTCATCTCGCGCCCGATCAAAGGCCACGACGGAACCTACAGCTTCATCGCCACCCTTGACGCCGCCCCCTGGGAGCCGAGATTCCGCACCGCACTGGAAGAGATCGCCGGACACGGCGACTGGGCAAAAACCCTGGCCGTCTACCCACGCCGCGAACGCCCGAACCCGCCGGTCGACGCCTGGATGCTGCCCGAGGGCGGCGTCCACATCACCAATCGCGCGCCGGAAGGCTGGCAGTACACCGAGGAAGCAAGGAAGGAACTGCTGTGGTAGATACAGTCGGAATCGTCGGACTCGGATTGATCGGCGGCTCGCTCGCACGCCGCCTGACCGAGCGCGGCGTGCGCGTCGTCGCGTGGAACCATCGCCCGCACCCCTACGCCCAGGCCGAAGCCGATGGCATTTTCTGCAAGAGCACGCTCTCCGAACTCATGGATGCCGAGCCGGATGTGGTCGTGCTGTGCAATCCGCTCAAGGCGATGCCCGCAATCCTCGCCGCCCTGGCCCCGCTCATGGGCGACCATCCGAACACCACGCTCACCGACGTGGGCTCGGTCAAGGGCATGGTCCGCGATCAGGTCAAGGCTGCCGGGCTGGGGAAGTGCTACGTCGGCGCCCATCCGATGGCCGGCAACGAACTGTCCGGCTGGCAGGCCGCCGACCCGCATCTGTACGACGGTGCCCTATGGGCCATCACCGTGGACGAGTCCACGGACTACCGCCGCTTCCTCGACGTCGCCGCGATGATCACCAAGGACGTCGGCAACCGCGTCATCGTCGTGGACGACGAAACGCATGACAAGGCCGCGGCGATGATCTCCCACATGCCGCATGTGGTGTCCACCGCGCTGATCAACGAACTGGTCGCCAACCCGGACCGCAACATCGCCGCCGCGCTGGCCGCCGGCTGCTGGAGGGACATGACCCGCGTGTCCCTGACCGACCCGGACCGCACGCGCGCGATGGTCGAGGAAGACTCGCTGAACGTCGAAGCGCTGCTGCGCCGCATGGCGGCACGTCTGACCGATATGGCCGACCAACTGCACGCTGGTGCCGCCGGCGAGCAGGATGTGATGGGATTCTTCGCCGAAGGCGACCCCTTCCGCCGGTACAAGGCCGCCGTGACACATGCCGGCATCACCGCTGCACAAGACGGTACGGCCACCGCTGCGCCGCAAGCCGGCACAACTGCCGCCGGATTCCCGGAACGCGAGCTCGCCGTCCCCGAAGCCGGCTGGCAGCAGACCCTGCTGTTCTCCGCACGCCGAGGAGAAGCCATCACCGGCTTCGTCCATCCACGTCAGGCCATCATCCAACTGCGCCCCGCCATGTAACTGCGTACCGCCATGTAGGCCCGTGCGCAGGTTCCCCTCGCCGCCTGTCACGAAGAAGGCCGCGCGAGGGGGATGAAGTTCCCGCTTGTTTTCGTGAGAAGACCGTGTGGCTCCGCTGTTCGAAAGGCTCAAAGGAGTAAGGTAGTCTGTACCGTTTTTCGGGGAAACGCATCGAAGTTGATGCGGCGAATGGTTAAGGGGGATGATGACGTATGACGTTACCAAGGCAGATTCCGGCCGGTGCCCGCGTGGTGGTGCGCATCACCGACGGCATTGACCCGGTCGACCACCGTATGAAGTTCCGCGACTATGTGGGTCACGTGGTTTCCTGGGACGGATACACGTTGGAGATGGTGCGTGACGCCGCCGCCAATGGTTCGCGCCCGGCCCAGAACGTGACCATCCATCAGGAACAGATTGCCACATTGAAACCCGTGCCGGAGCGGCGCAACACGCCACCCCGGCCGTAACCCAAGGCCATAAAGAATTCGGAGGAGAACGAGAGTGTCATCTACGCAGTTCGACGGCGATATCGACTCCTTCGTCTCCTATCTGAAGTCCAACCGCGGCCTGTCAGCGAATACGCTCAAAGCGTATCGCGCGGATCTCACGGCATGCCTGCACCTGTTCGAGCTGCGCGGCGTGACCGATCTGAACGAGATCACGCTGGATGATCTGCGCAGCTGGATGGCGGTGGAATCGCGCGATCACGCCCGCAGCAGCATGGCCCGCAAAACCGTGGCCGTGCGCGGGTTCTTCGCGTGGGCCTATGAGCATGGGGTGACCACCACCGACCCGGCCGCCACACTGATGACTCCCTCGATTCCCAGCACGCTGCCCGCGGTGCTCACCGAATCCCAGGCCGAGCAATTATTGGATGTCGCTGAACATGCCGTTGCAACAAACCAGTACAAGGACGATGGGGGAGCGGCAGCCGCGTCCGGCAGCGGCAGCGGCAAGACAGCTGATAAGTCGGCCGATACCGTAAACCGCAGTGAGGCACCCGCCCGTGCAGACAAGCGCGACAACGCCCGAGTCACCGCCGAATCGCAGCGCAACGCCGCGATTCTCGAACTGCTGTATGCCACCGGCATCCGTGTCGCCGAACTGGTGTCGATGGATATCGCCGACATCGACTTCTCCAATCGCACCATCAAAGTCACCGGCAAAGGCAACAAGCAACGCGTGGTGCCGTTCGGACTACCCGCCCAGCGTGCGCTGGAGACTTGGCTGGAACAGGGGCGGCCGGTACTGGCCCGTACGGCAACGGATGCAGTCAAGTCCCGTGCTGCCAACGCCCTGTTCCTCGGCGCACGAGGCGGCCGTATCGACCAACGCATAGCCCGTGACATCGTACACAGAGCGGCCCGAGAGGCCGGCGTACCGGACATCAGCCCCCATGCGTTGCGCCATTCGGCGGCCACGCACATGCTGGACGGCGGTGCCGATCTGAGGGAGGTGCAGGAGATGCTCGGGCATTCCTCCTTGAAAACTACACAACGCTATACGCACGTCTCCATCGAGCAGCTCAAGAACCGTTACGGACAGGCCTTTCCCCGGGCATGACCACTATGTGGGCATTGGTTAACAAACTTAGCAAAGACTGAACCTAGCCGGTAAAAGCCCCCGAATTTTACATGGGTGTAACAAAAATACGCTGCTTGTCTCCCAAGTGCGCAAAAATGACAGGTAACAGCAACGGGGTTGGGTGTCCGAAGCGGCGGGAAGCGTAAGTGTCCCGACGATGAGGAAATCCGACCCCGTTCGCATGAGGCGAGGCTGAAACGCTTCGCAACCTAATGAATAGGAGAAATCATATGAAGAAGAAAGCTCTTGCTTTCGCTGCCATGGCTTGCTCCGTGGCCATGCTGCTGAGCGCCTGCGGCGGCTCCAACAGCAACGCTGCCTCCGGTGACACCGCTGGCTCCAACATCATCACTGCGTACAACTCCGAACCGCAGAACCCGCTGATCCCGGGCAACACCAACGAAACCGGCGGCGGCAAGCCGGTCGACCTGCTGTTCTCCCGTCTGGTCTCCTTCGACAAGGACGGCAAGGCTTCCAACGAAGTGGCCGAGTCCATCACCCCGAACGATGACGCCACCCAGTACACCATCAAGATCAAGTCTGGCTGGAAGTTCACCGACGGCACTCCGGTGACCGCTGAGTCCTTCACCAAGGCCTGGTCCTACGTGGCCAACGCCAAGAACGCCCAGAAGTGCTCCTCCTTCTTCTCCGCCATCGCCGGCTATGACGATCTGCAGAAGGATGGCCTCAAAGGTGACGAGCAGCTCTCCGGCCTCAAGGTCGTGGACGACACCACCTTCACCGTCGACCTGAACCAGTCCGACTCCGTGTTCCCGATTAAGGTCGGCTACTCGGCCTTCGCCCCGCTGCCCGAGTCCTTCTACAAGGATCCGAAGGCCTTCGGCGAGAAGCCTGTCTCCAATGGCCCGTACAAGCTGGACCACTGGGATCACAACAAGGAAATCGCCCTCGTCAAGAACCCTGACTATAAGGGTAACGAGCAGCCCAAGAACGACGGCGTGACCTTCAAGGTCTACACCGACGACTCCGCCGCTTACCGTGACATTCAGGCCGGCAACCTCGACGTGATGGAATCCGTCCCGGCTGCCTTCACCAAGACCTTCAAGACCGACAAGAAGGTCCAGGCTTACTCCGAGGCCGGCTCCGTCATCCAGACCTTCACCATCCCGTCCTCCCTTGACCACTTCAAGAACGACGAGGAAGGCCAGCTGCGTCGTCAGGCCATCTCCATGGCCATCAACCGTGACCAGCTCATCGACAAGGTGCTCAACGGCAACGCCACCGCCGCCACCGAGTTCACCTCCCCGAAGACCCCGGGCTACTCCGACTCCCTCAAGGGTGCCGACAACCTGAAGTTCAACGCCTCCAAGGCCAAGGAACTGTGGGCCAAGGCTGACGCCATCTCCAAGTACGACGGCCAGCTCACCTTCTCCTACAACGCCGATGGTGGTGCCAAGCCGCTCTACGATGCTATCGTGAACCAGCTCAAGAACAACTTGGGCATCGACGCGGCCACCAACCCGATCCCGACCTTCCAGGAATTCCGTGACGCGGTCACCAACCGTCAGATGAAGGGCGCCTTCCGTACCGGCTGGCAGCCTGACTACCCGTTCGCCGAGAACTACCTGTGGCAGCTGTACTCCACCGCTGCTGCTGATGGCAACGGCTCCAACGATGGTGACTACAAGAACCCGGCCTTCGATGACCTGTGCAAGCAGGCTGCTGCCGCTTCCAGCACTGATGACGCCAACAAGCTGTACCAGCAGGCTGAGGAAATCCTCCTCAACGACCTTCCGGCCATCCCGCTGTACTACTCCAACGCCTCCGGTGTGGCTTCCCTCAACGTGAAGTCCGGCTACGCCTTCGATTGGCAGAACCTCCCGACCTACACCGAGATGTCCAAGAAGTGAGTCTGACTCACTGAACGGATACCGTTAGGTAGTTCGGAAATAAAGGGCGAGGATCGCAAGATCCCCGCCCTTTTTGTTGTGTGAGGGGTGCTTGCTCACGCCATCGGGAACCAAGTTAGAGTATCCACTATCCGACCGCAACCATGGACATATCCACCAACATTGCCCAATCTCAAACCTTGCGTTAACGCAAATTTACATATCACAGTCCGGGCATGCGGTAAACTGTCGGAGTATTTATCGACCGGCGGGGGCGTACTATACCCTTTCTGGCCGGTCTAGGAAATAAGGAGCAACCGTATGGGTAAGTATCTTCTGCGACGCATTCTGCAGATGATTCCCGTGGTTCTCGGTACGACTCTTCTGGTATATGCCCTTGTATTCGCCCTGCCGGGCGACCCTGTCAAGGCCATGTTCGGAGACAAGCCCGTCAATGAGGCCGTCGCAGCCCAGATCCGCGCAGAATACCATCTCGACCAGCCGTTCATCGTTCAGTACTTTATCTACCTGAAGAATGCACTGACCCTGAACTTCGGCGATACCTTCGCCGGCCAGCCCGTTCTCGACGAAATCACCCGCGCCTTCCCGGTCACCATCAGGCTCGGCTTGATGGCGTTCGTGTTCGAGGCGATTTTCGGTGTGGTCTTCGGCATTATCTCGGGCCTCAAGAAGGGCAAGTGGTACGACACCGTCATCCTGATCGTCTCTCTGCTGCTTATTTCCGTGCCGACCTTCGTCACCGGCTTCGTCATGCAATATGTCTTTGGTATTCAGTGGGCGATATTGCCGGTGACGGCAGGCGCCGACCCCGGCTTCCTTGATCTGCTCATGCCGGCCATGGTGCTCGGTTCGGTGTCGATGGCCTATATCATCCGACTGACCCGCTCCGAAATCTCCTCCAACATCGCCGAGGATTACGTGCGCACCGCACGCGCCAAGGGCATGTCGAACGGTCAGGTCATGCTGCGCCACGTGTTACGTAACTCCCTGATTCCAGTCGTCACTTACCTCGGCCAGGACATCGGCGCCCTGATGGGTGGTGCCATGATCACCGAGCAGATCTTCAACATCCACGGCATCGGCTTCCTCACCTACCAGTCCATTCTGAAGGGCGAGGCAAACCTGGTGGTGTCCATCGTCACGTTGCTCATGCTGATTTTCGTAGTGTGCAACCTCGTTGTCGACATGCTGTACGCGGCCCTCGATCCGCGTATCCGTTACGCGTGATAGGGAGGAGTGAGTCACATGGCAAACGAAACCACTGAAAACGAGCTCAACGAGACCGGCGAGCCAGGAACCGAATACTTCATGGAAACCCTGCCCGGTCAGGACCGTTACGTAGCTCCTCTCGACGAGACCCCGTTGCAGGACGTCGATTCCGTCGACGAATCCGCACCGGCCACCAGCATGTGGGCCGACGCATGGCGAACCCTGCGCCGCAATCCGCTGTTCATCATCTCCGGGCTGCTGATCCTCTTCATCATCGTGGTGGCCATCGCCCCCGGTCTGTTCACCAAGCAGGATCCGAACGCCTGCGATCTGGGCAACTCCTTGAGCCCCGCCTCCGCCGGACACCCCTTCGGCTACGACCTGCAGGGCTGCGACGTGTACACCCGCGTGGTCTACGGCACCCGTACCTCACTGTCCGTCGGCGTGCTCTCCACGCTGCTGGTCGTGATTGTCGGTACCCTGATCGGTGCCGTCGCCGGCTTCTTCGGCGGTTGGGTCGACGCAGTGCTGAGCCGTATCACCGACATCTTCTTCGCGCTGCCTATGCTGCTTGGCGCCATCGTGGTGCTTCAGATGTTCAAGACCTCCAAGTCCATCTGGAAGATCGTGCTGGTGCTGACGCTCTTCGGCTGGGTCGGCGTATGCCGTATCGCCCGAAGCGCCGTGCTGGAATCGAAGAACCTCGAATTCAACACCGCCTCCACGGCCCTCGGCTCCACGCCTGCCAGGAATCTGTTCCGCCATATCCTGCCGAACTCCTTGGCCCCGATCATCGTCATCGCCACCACTTCGCTGGCCTCCTACATCGTGGCCGAAGCAACCCTAAGCTTCCTTGGCGTCGGTCTGCCGACCACCACGGTGAGCTGGGGTGGCGATATCTCCAGCGCACAGACCAACCTGCAGACCGATCCGATGGTGCTGTTCTACCCGTCCGCCGCACTGGCCATCACCGTGCTTGCGTTCATCATGATGGGCGACGCCGTCAAGGACGCCCTCGACCCGAAGAGCCGTACGGCCTGAGTGAGGGGAGTGGAGAATCATTATGACTGACAACACCAACGCCAAGATGCTGGCCATGCAGAAAGAACATGGTCCGCTGCTGGAAGTCCGGAACCTGGCCATCGACTTCACCACCGACACCGGCAAGCCGGTGCATGCGGTGCGCGACGCCAACTTCACCGTCTACCCCGGCCAGTGGGTGGCCATCGTGGGCGAATCCGGCTCCGGCAAATCCACCTCCGCCATGGCTGTGCTGGGCCTGCTGCCCGGCACCGGTCACGTGGTCAACGGCTCCATCAAGCTTGACGGCGAGGAAATCGCCGGCGCCAAGCAGAGCGAGTTCGACAAGCTGCGCGGCACCAGGATGGGCCTCGTGCCGCAGGACCCGATGAGCAACCTCAACCCGGTGTGGCGCATCGGCACCCAGGTCAAGGAGGCGTTGAAGGCCAACAACATGGACGTGGACCATGAGAAGCGCTCCGCCCTCGCCAAGGCCCTGGCCGGCGACGAGGTCGAAGTCAAGGGCAACGACGACGAGACCTTCCTCGGTGCCAAGGAACTGCCCGAGCTCATGACCGAGGCCAAGAAGGCTTTGACCGAAGCCGGCGTGTCCGGCGAGGCCTTCGACAAGGCCGTCGTCCGCTTCACCAACGAATGGGTTCCGGGCTCCGAAACCCGTTGGCGCGTGGCCGACGACCTCATCAAGGCCGGCGTGGCCGACGACCAGGCCTGGTATCTGGCTAAGAAGTACGTCACCGGCTCCACAATGGATGACCGTATCGCGGGTCTGCTGTCCGAGGCCGGTCTGCCCGACGCCGCTACCCGTGCCCGTCAGTTCCCGCACGAGTTCTCCGGTGGTATGCGCCAGCGCGCGCTCATCGCCATCGGCTTGGCCTGCCGCCCCGATCTGCTGATCGCCGACGAGCCGACCTCCGCCCTCGACGTGACCGTGCAGAAGCGCATCCTCGACCACCTGCACATGCTCACCGACTCGTTGGGCACCGCCGTGCTGTTCATCACCCACGATCTGGGCCTTGCCGCTGAGCGCGCCCAGCACATTGTCGTGATGTACAAGGGTCAGGTCGTCGAATCCGGCCCATCCCTTGAAGTGCTCCAGCACCCGCAGCACCCGTACACCAAGCGACTGGTGGCCGCTGCCCCGTCGCTGGCCTCCCAGCGCATCATCTCCGCCAAGGAGCGTGGTGAGGATGCGGACGCTCTGCTCGATCACCACATCGCCGGCGAAAGCACGCTCGAAAAGAGCGAGCACATCATCACCGTCGACCACCTGACCAAGGAATTCAAGCTGCCCCGCAAGAAGGAGATGTTCAAGGCCGTCGATGACGTGTCCTTCTCCGTCAAGCGTGGCACCACACTGGCCATTGTGGGCGAATCCGGTTCCGGCAAGTCCACCGTGGCGAACATGGTGCTTCACCTCCTGAAGCCCACCTCCGGCAAAGTGTTCTATGAAGGTCGCGACACCTCCACGTTCAAGTCCAAGGACCTTCTGGGCTTCCGCCGCCACGTGCAGCCGGTGTTCCAGAACCCCTACGGTTCGCTCGACCCGATGTACTCCATCTTCCGTTCCATTGAGGAGCCGCTGCGCATCCACAAGATCGGCGATTCCAAGTGGCGAGCCAACCGTGTCAAGGAACTGCTGGACATGGTCGAGATGCCGGCTTCCGTGATGGGCCGTTACCCGAACGAGCTTTCCGGCGGCCAGCGTCAGCGTATCGCCATTGCGCGTGCGCTCTTGGCCGACTGCCCAGTGCTGGTGCTTGATGAAGCAACAAGTGCGCTCGATTCTGAAAGTGAAAAGCTGGTTCAAGATGCCCTGGCTACCCTCATGGAAGGTCGTACGTGCATCGTGGTTGCGCATCGTCTGTCCACGGTGGCCAGTTTGGACAGGATCGTGGTGCTTGATGGCGGCAAAATCGTCGAAGATGGCCCCCATGATGAACTGGTTTCCCGGGGTGGGGAATATGCTCATCTGTGGAGCCGTCAAACGGGAGCCTATCTGGAATAACGCTTCTATGGTTACAAGATGGAGATTGTCCCGTAGTAAAGCTGCGGATGATATACTAGTTGAGTTTTATTGTGTCCAAAGTGGAAAGAACAACCTTATATGGATCTCGCAAAGCAAGCACAGATTATCGGCAACATCCATGACACGCTTAGCCAGTATGTAGGCCAAAAGCTTCGCGTTCGCGCAAACATGGGACGCTCGAAAATCGTTGAGAGCGAAGGCGTGCTCATGCAGGTGCATCCGCAGCTATTTATCATGGAAGTAAAGCGTAAGCGCGGTGCTTCTGCTCGTCAGTCCTACCAGTATGTAGATGTTCTTACTGGCATGGTCGAGCTCAGTCAGGATGGCCAGCCTCTGTTCGGCAGCTTTATTGAAGAAGAAGTTACCGAAGAGCCTGTAGCGGTTGAGGCAAACGCCGAAGAATAAGGCCCGAAAACCAAGTTAGAAAGTAGAGCCCGCTCAGT
>OLOI01002589.1_pt1 | contig 12679 bp, 10 predicted proteins | sample 1672131 | NCBI WGS metagenome assembly OLOI01 (sample SAMEA3136651, study PRJEB25190) | human gut metagenome | reverse complement strand
AAACGGATAGCCATACGTGTATCTTTGTTAGCGCCGCAGAATGCATCTACTACGAAAAGTCTCTTGTTGGAAAGCTCTTTCTTAGCAAGATCTTTAACTGCAGCCCATGCTTCCTGAGTTGCCGGATGGTTATCGTTTTTGTACTCATCGGATGTCCACCAAACTGTGTCTTTGGAGTTCTCATCCATAACGATATATTTGTCTTTAGGGGAACGTCCTGTGTAGATACCTGTCATTACATTGACAGCACCAAGCTCGCTGACCCGACCAATCTCAAAGCCCTCAAGCTCAGATTTGGTCTCTTCCTCGAATAATACATCGTAAGAAGGATTGTACACGATCTCAGTTGTTCCGGTAATACCATACTTTGTTAAATCGATTTTTGCCATCTTAACATTTACCTCTCTTCTTTAATAGTAATTATGATAGCCACCTACTTTTGCAGGTTTTTGTCATCCTGCCATAGGAATTGGTCATTCCAACATCCCTATCCACAATTATACATAAATTGTACGTAAAAGCAACCAAAAAAATTCATTTTACGCAAAAAAATGATAAATCTTTAACAGTGACGTTTTGGTGCTGTCAGATTTTATTTCATCTACACTTGACTTTTTCAGAATAATAGCTACAATATATCTGATTATAGTTATTATATATATTTATAATAGCAACTATATGATTTTAATATATAGAAAGAAGTGATTTCTATGTCAGATATTCTGATCAAACGTAATCATATGGAAATCCCCTGGCACAACTACGTAAGCGCCAGGAACAGCCAGCCCATCACCGAGGCTTCTCTTTCCGAAAAAGCTTCCCTGATCGGCCGTACAGGCATGATGCTTCTCTCCTGTGGGACCGGTGCCTGGCGGGTACGGAGTTCCATGAATACATTGTCAGAAGCACTTGGCATCACCTGCTCCGCAGATATCGGACTAATGTCTATAAGCTACACCTGCTTTGACGGTGAGAGCAGTTTTTCCCATGCACTTAGTCTGACTACCACCGGCGTAAATACTTCCAGACTGAACAGGCTGGAACATTTTGTCAGTGATTTTCCTGCGGAGGGTATCCATATGAGCGGTGAAGCACTGCACAGTCAGTTAGATGAGATCGAGCGGATCCACGGGCTTTATTCCCCTGCATCCCTGGGACTGGCTTCTGCACTGGCCTGTGGTGCATTTACTTTTCTTCTGGGCGGTGGCCCGCTGGAAATGATCCTGGCTTTTGCAGGCGCAGGCATCGGAAACGCCATCCGCTGCAAGCTTGGCAAGCATCATTTTACTCTGTTTATGTGCATTGCAGTTTCTGTTTCCTCCGCCTGTCTTGTATATGCAGGCTTCCTGAAGCTGGCAGAGCTTCTGTTCCACATTTCCGTCCAGCATGAGGCCGGATACATCTGTTCCATGCTGTTTATCATTCCGGGCTTTCCGTTTATCACAAGCGGGATCGACCTTGCCAAGCTGGATATGCGTTCCGGTCTGGAACGACTGGCCTACGCCATTATTGTTGTAATGGTGGCTGCTGTCTCTGCCTGGCTGATGGCACTGCTTCTTCATCTGAAGCCTGTGGATTTCCTGCCTCTGGAGCTTTCGGCAGCTCAGAGGATCCTGTTCCGGCTTCTGGCAAGCTTCTGCGGGGTATTCGGCTTTTCGGTCATGTTCAACAGCCCTGTCCGTCTAGCCGCAGCTGCCGCCTTCATCGGCGCACTGTCCAACACTTTACGTCTGGAGCTTGTTGATCTTGCCGGTTTTCCACCTGCTGCCGCGGCTTTTTTCGGAGCACTGACAGCCGGACTTCTGGCCTCCCTCATCAAAACAAAAGTGGGATATCCCAGGATTTCCATTACCGTGCCATCCATTGTGATCATGGTTCCCGGACTTTATCTCTACCGGGCGATCTACAATCTGGGGATCATGTCCCTAAATGTTTCCGCCTCCTGGTTTGCAGCTGCGATCCTGATCATCGTTGCTCTTCCCCTGGGCCTTATTTTCGCCAGGATCCTTACGGACAAAATGTTCCGCTACTGCACCTGATGGGCATACAAAAAGGACTGCTTTCTGTAGCTTCCGGTCATCAACTATCCTTCTGATAACCGGAGCAATACAAAAGCAGTCCTTTTTTGTACACTCTATTTCATTACGATCTCATCAGCGATCCCGATCATTTTTTCCAAGCGGTCCGCAAATTTATGGATGGGGAGAAAAACGCCCAGTCCGTCATAACGTTTTCCACCATCCTCCACAGAATCCTGCCCATAATACACAAAGGCTCTTGGAAGCTTCTTCTGGATTGCCATCATAATATCCCATACAGCTGCATAGGCCTGTGCCTCCGTTTCCTTTTCCTTTACGCTGTCCGGAAGCTCATACACCAGCAGCACTCCGATATGTTCGCCCATTTTGTACTCTTCTACTTCCATGGTAGCTTCATCATAGGCATGTCGCTTCCGGTAGCCATACGCCAGATACATCTTTACGCCCGGTTTCTCCCTGTATATCCTACGGAACCGATCATAATCCCTGTCACTTACATGGATTCCCTTTTCCCGCAGAAAATTTCCATTTTCATCCGTGAGAAGCACCGGATTCTCCTGTCCGTCTGCATTGAACCTGAACGGTGCCAGAAAAGAATTTCGCAGAAGATCAAACATACTGTTCTGGCAGATTGCCATAAGGAAAGCTGTCAGATCACGGTTTTTATATGCGTCCAGCAATGCATAGGCGAATTTTTCCGGAGGAAGATATCCGCATTCTATGTCTGTATCCGCATCCATGGATTCATAGAAGGTCTCCGTCAGCCGTCTGCACGCCTCCGGATCCTTCAGGATCTTTTCAAATAAAAGCTCCGCCTTTTCCTCTCTTGGGAATAATGTGCTGTTTTCCACAATTCCTCACCCTTTCTAATCTCTATGTTTACTGGAAAACATCAGAATAAAGCTGATCAGAAGCAAAACATCCGATACCCAGATTGCCGGGATCCCCAGCCTCATGGACAGATTTCCTCCGCCACCGGCTCCAATGGCAAAAAAGAAAATTATTCCGAAATAATAAAGAGCCTGCTTCAGCTGTTCCGGACGTTTTTCACGACAATACACGGACAACGCCGCCGTGCCGCTTCGTAAATTTCCGATGCACATAGTGCTTGCATAGGAATAACCGCCCACCTTCCGGAAGGTCTGTACCTGCATGGCGCAGGAAAAGGATACCAGTACGGTTGCCAGCATATCCAATTCTCCCGGCATAAATCCCACCGCAAAAAGGATCAGGATCTCGATCAGCAGGATCATCTGCCTCCAGTGAAGTTTTTTTGCATATTTAAAGGTATTCTGGATTCGCTCCGCCGCTACAACACCAATGGCAAAGGCTAAAACAGGGAACAGGTACCTTAAACCGTCTCCCCACTGTCCTGTCATAAAATTATGGCTCATCAGAACCACGTTGCCTGTCTGGGCGTTGGAAAACACCTCATCTCTTGTAAAGTATGTGTAGGCATCCTGAAATCCGCCGGACATTGCCAGAAATACACTTGTGATAAAAGCTTCTGACATCTGCCGGTCCGCATTTTGCAGCTTTCCGCCTCCTGAAACCACTCTAAATCACTCCTGTCATTGATTTTTTTCCTCGGGTGTATTATAGTTTGCTCAGAAGCAAATGTAAAAAGTATTATTAATATCGTAAACATATTAAAATCATATCACAGGATGGAGACAATACATGATCACTTACGACTACTACCGGATCTTTTATTATGTAGCCCAGTATAAGAGCTTTACCAAGGCAGCAAGAGCTCTTCACAACAACCAGCCAAATATCACCCGCTGTATGAACAACCTGGAGCAGGAGCTGAAATGTACGCTCTTTCTCCGCTCCAACAAAGGAATCGCACTTACACCGGAAGGCCGCCAGCTTTATGAACACGTTGCCCTGGCTTTTGAGCAGCTGTCCATCGGCGAGGAGGAAATCTGCCAGAACGGAGAGCTGGAGCATGGTCTGGTTTCCATCGGCGCCAGCGAAAATGCCCTGCGTCTGATCCTTCTGGAAAAGCTGGAGCTGTTCCGCGAGCAATATCCCCATGTTCGCCTGCGCCTCTTTAACCATTCTACTCCTCAGGCAGTACAGGCACTGAAAAATTATGCGGTGGATTTCGCTATTGTCACCACTCCGATCTCCATCCGCAAGCCTTTACAGAAAAAAAGTCTCCTGCGTTACCGGGAGATCCTTGTATGCGGAAGCAAATATAAGGATCTGACCACTGCCCCTATCAGCATCCATGAGCTTCAGGATCTGCCCTTTGTAGGTCTTGCGGAAGGGACCAGCACCAGAGAAATGTATATGAATTACTTTATGGAAAACCGTGTTTCTTTTCATCCTGACATCGAGGCAGCAACTACAGACCAGGTCCTTCCCATGATCGTCCACAATCTGGGAATCGGCTTTTACCCCGAGCCCCTTGCCCGGGAAGTGATCAATGACGGGAAGATTTTTGCCCTTCAGCTTAAAGAGCCGCTCCCCCAGAGGGAAGTCTGCTTAGTCACAAACAGCAGTACTACCATGAGTACTGCTGTCAAAAAAGCCATTGAATTTATTGTGTAAATCTCTGAGACTGATCAGCCATTTATGCTTATTGTTCCACTGTCCTCTCAATATGCATGGCAAGATAACCAATTTCAATAGGATCCAGCTCTTTACCCAGGCTTTTGCCCAGGCTCTCGCAGACATCCTCTGCGATCCTGTAGGATTCCGGATATTTTTCTTCTATATATTCATTCATATCCAGCTTCAGTGTCTCCCCTGTGGAGACACGGGCTACCATATATTTGATATGGTTCATCATACGGTTGTAGGACAGGGAGATCACATCGATCTTTCTTCCTGTGGCCATCTCGATCATGGCGATGCATTCCCGTACCGTTCTTGCTGTCTGCATGGCAATAGACACCTTTTCATCTCCAAGTGCTGAGTGAATATGAAGTGCCACATATCCCACCTCATGCTCGTCGATCTCAATATCCATCCGCTCCTTCAGGATCTTCTTCAATACCTCCGCCACCTTGAATTCGCTGTAAAAAAGCACCTTGATATCCTCAGTCAGAGGATTGCTGATCTGCTCATGATTCCGGATACGTCCCACTGCAAAGGAAATATGATCGGCAAGGGGAAACAGGATCCTTCTGTCTATGGTATCCCCAAAGGTCTTTTCAGCTTCTCTCAATATCTCATCTGCGATCTCCAGAAATTCCGGTGCTACGCTCTTTGCCAGTTCTTTTGCTGAGCCACGTTCTGTCTCCTGAGCCAGCCTGTAAATGGTACAGTCTGCCGGAGCCTCAAAACGCTGGCTGACCTTCTTTCCAAATCCCACACCTTTTCCCAGAAGTACATATTCCTGGTTTTCTTCCATATTTATGGCAATGATGCCGTTATTGTTCAATACCTTGCTCACTCTGTACATCTTTTTCCCCACCATTTTTATATATCCTGCTGCTTTTCCACATTCCACCACTGTCTGCCCCGGATTTTCAGTCGACATTTTTGTCTGCAACTGTTGATTTTCTTTATCGTAACAGAATCTTTCTTTTGTGTAAAGCCCTTCTGATAGACAGTTATTTTCTTTGCCACAGGAAAAGCGCGCCCGGGCATTAGGCGCGCTTTTCACAAAACCAATCCTCTATATTATTGCTGAAAAATTTCCTATTCTTCCACAGTCTCTACTGCGAACAGCGGCTCTCCTGCCTTGATCTCTCCATTGGCAAGAAGGCGTACTCTCTGATTATCCTCGATCTCTGTGCAAAGGATCGGAGAACATAAGGACGGAGCGTTTTCTGTAAGATACGGGATGTCAATCTTCATCAACGGCTCGCCTTTTTTTACATGCTGTCCCTGCTCTACCAGGATCTCGAAGCCTTTTCCTTCCAGCTTTACAGTATCAATGCCGATATGGAGGAGCATAGGAAGATCTGTATCTGTCTGGAATCCGATGGCATGCTTTGTGTCAAAAATAAACTCTACCTCGCCGTCTTCCGGAGCACAGATCACCGGGTCCTTCGGTGTGACTACAGCACCCTCTCCCATCATTCCTTCCGCAAAGCCTTCATCCGGCGCTGTGGAAAGATCTGCGGCGATACCGGTTACCGGGCTGTAGACAATCGCTGTTCTGAGAATCTTTTTCTCCGGCTGCGTGTTGGCTTCGGATGTCGGAGCTGTGTTCTGAGCAGCCTCACCTGTACTTTCTGCTGTACGCTCTGTATCAGACTGAGCCTGATTTTCCGCATTGTCTGTTTCTTTCTCATTTGCACCTTCAAAATATTCATTCGGCGCTGTCTCCAGATAATCCTCCAGCTTGGATTTAATCACAGTTACCTGCGGACCGTAGATGATCTGCACGCCCTGGCCTTTTTTCACGATTCCTCTGGAGCCTGTTGTTTTCAGAATGTCGTCGTTAACTCTTGCTGCATCATGGACGGTGATACGGAGTCTTGTTGCACAGCAGTCCACATCACTGATGTTTTTCTTTCCGCCAAGACCGGCTGTGATGGCTTCACTTACCGGGTCTGCGGATGTACTTCCTGCTGCTTCACCGGCTTTTCCGGCTTCTTTTCTCGCGTTTACATCTGCTTTTGTATAAAGCTTTGTTTCTGTGTCGTCATCCTCACGTCCCGGAGTCTTGAAGTTGAACTTTTTGATCAGGAAGGTGAAAATCACATAATAGAGAATAAAGTAAATGATACCTACCGGGATAATCCTGAGCCAGCTTGTCTTTGCATTTCCCTGAAGGATTCCGAACAGGAACAGATCCAGGAAACCGCCGGAAAAGGTAAGTCCTACTGCAATGTTCAGCATATGTGCGATCATATAAGCCGCGCCTGCAAGAACAACCTGTACCGCAAACAATGCAGGAGCTACAAACAGGAAAGAGAACTCCAGTGGCTCTGTGATTCCTGTAAGCATACATGCAAGGGCTGCGGAAAGAAGAAGTCCGCCTGCTGCTTTTTTCTTCTCAGGCTTTGCACAGCGGTACATGGCAAGAGCTGCTCCCGGAAGACCGAAGATCATGAAAATGAACTCTCCGGAAAAATATCTTGTTGCATCTGCGCTGAAATGCGCTACATTTGCGGAATCTGCAAGCTGGGCGAAAAAGATGTTCTGTCCGCCCTGTACCATCTGGCCTGCAACCTCCATAGTCCCGCCAACGGCTGTCTGCCAGAATGGCATATAAAATACGTGATGAAGTCCGAAGGGGATCAGCGCACGTTTGATAATACCGAAGATCAGAGTTCCGATATAGCCGCTGCCTGTTACAAGACCGCCCAGAGCATAAATACCGTTCTGGACTGCCGGCCATACGAAATACATCAGGATTCCCACAAACATATATACAATGGTGGAAATGATGGGCACAAATCTGGAACCACCGAAGAAGGAAAGTGCGTTTGGAAGCACGATCTTATGAAAACGGTTGTGCAGTGCCGCAACACCAAGGCCGACGATGATACCGCCAAACACACCCATCTGTAAGGACTGGATGCCGCAGACAGAGGTTACAGTACCTTCCAGAACGCTTTTTGCGATCTGTCCGTCTGCTGTGATCTTACCATTTACTACCAGCATACCATTGATGGCTACATTCATAACAAAGTAAGCGATCAGTGCAGAAAGAGCTGCTACCTCTTTCTCTTTTTTTGCCATACCGATGGCCACACCTACTGCAAAGATCAGCGGCAGGTTATCAAATACCGCGCTTCCGACTTTGTTCATAATGATCAGGAGTGCATGTAAAATCGTTCCGTCTCCCAGAATCTTCTGAAGTCCGTAGGTTGCAATGGTTGTTTCATTTGTGAAGGAACTGCCGAATCCAAGAAGCAGGCCTGCCACAGGAAGGATTGCTATGGGAAGCATAAAGGAACGTCCCACTCGCTGCAAAACTCCGAAAATCTTGTCTTTCATGTTTTCTCTCCTTTTCTTTCGACGTTTTGGAGCGGGAGTCTTTTAAGTGGGCAACAAAAAAAGACACCAACCCCCATAAACGTCAAATAATAACATTTATGACTGGTTAATGCCTGCTTATCAGTTACACACCAAATCTGAAATACACTATACGGGTTTTGTTCTTCTATGTCAAGGAGTAATTTGATTTTTTCCCAAAAATATATCTCCTCATATCACTATCCGCTCCGTTGCCAGCAATCCCTCGCGGAATATTCCCTGTGAACAGCAGCCATATAGCTTCTATTCTCAGAAAGTATGCAGAAACGAAACAGACCTGAAATTCACTTATCTTGACTTTATTCTTACTTATGATAAGATGAACATAGAATGTCCGGCAGCAATGTTTTTTGCCCAGACAACACTATACATTTCATAAAAACGGAGGTACTTTTCCGATGAATACCATCAAGAAATTCATCCACTACTACGGCCCGTACAAAGCGGTCTTTTTTATTGACCTGATCTGTGCAGCCGTTATCAGTCTGGTAGATCTTGCTTATCCCCAGATTCTTCGTACTATGACAAAAACTCTCTTTACACAGGATAAGGATATGATTCTTCATGCCCTCCCTGTGATTGCAGCTTCTCTTTTTGTTATGTACATTGTGCAAAGTCTCTGCAAATATTATGTCACCTATCAGGGACATATGATGGGCGCAAAGATGGAGCGTGATATGCGCCGGGAGCTTTTTGACCACTATCAGGAGCTGTCTTTTTCCTATTACAGCAGGAATAATTCCGGTCAGATGATGAGTAAGCTGGTCAGTGACCTTTTTGACATTTCCGAGTTTGCACATCATGGACCTGAGAATCTTTTTATCTCTCTGGTAAAAATTGTCGGTGCTTTTATCTTCCTGTTCTTTATCAACAAAAAACTTGCACTGCCGCTGATCCTCCTGGTGATCGTGATGTTTGTGTTTTCCTTCCGCCAGAATGCAAAAATGCAGGAGACTTTTATGGAAAACAGGCGCAAGATCGGTGATGTGAACGCAAGTCTTCAGGATACCCTTTCCGGAATCCGTGTTGTGCAGTCCTTCGCAAATGAGGACATTGAGCGTGAGAAATTTAAGAAAAGCAACGAGGCGTTCCTTGTTTCCAAAAGGGATAACTACCACTGCATGGGAAGTTTCATGAGCTCCAATCTTTTCTTCCAGGGAATGATGTATCTGGTAACTCTGGTTTATGGCGGATATCTGATCGCCCAGGGTGAAATGCAAACTGCAGATCTTGCCATGTATGCCCTGTATATCGGAATCTTTATCAGCCCCATCCAGATCCTGGTGGAACTTGTGGAAATGATGCAGAAGGGACTTTCCGGTTTCCGAAGATTCCTGGATGTGATGGAAACAGAATCCGAGATCAGGGATGCAGACAACGCTGCGGAGCTTACGGACGTGAAAGGACATGTGCGTTACGACCATGTTTCTTTTCATTACAACGATGATGAAACTCCTGTGCTTTCCGATATCTCTATTGATATCCCGGCTGGAAAATCCATTGCCCTGGTGGGACCTTCCGGAAGCGGAAAAACCACGATCTGCTCTCTCCTGCCCAGATTTTATGATGTGACCGGCGGTTCCATTACTGTAGACGGAAAGGATATCCGCGGGCTGACTCTTAAGAGCCTTCGAAGCCAGATCGGTATGGTACAGCAGGATGTCTATCTTTTTGATGGAACCATCAAGGATAATATTGCCTACGGAAAGCCCGGAGCTTCCGATGAAGAGATCATCAAAGCCGCCAAATGTGCGAGTATCCATGACTTTATCATGGAGCTTCCGGATAAATACGACACTTATGTCGGAGAACGTGGCACACGCCTTTCCGGCGGACAGAAGCAGCGGATTTCCATTGCACGTGTATTCCTTAAGAATCCTCCGATCCTGATCCTGGATGAGGCCACCAGCGCTCTGGATAACGAAAGCGAACGTTGGATTCAGAAGAGTCTGGAGGAACTTTCAAAAAATCGTACTACCATTACGATCGCGCACCGGCTTTCTACGATCCGTGATGCGGATGAGATCATTGTGATCACGGAGGAGGGTATCGCCGAAAGAGGCACTCATGCTGAACTGCTTGAGAAGAATGGATTGTATGCTGCATATTACAATATGTAGAAAGATACGAGGGAGGCGCTTCGCTGTCCCACTGAGATTTTTATAGGGCAAAATAAAAGGCTGCTGTATACCTTATCAATAGTGATATAGATATATAGCAGTCTTTTTATTTGTCAATTACTATCTTTTCAAAAAATTCAATCAAAGATTACAGCAGATAAACCGGAAGCTCGTCTTTAATTCCTACTGGCTGGTTGTTGTCCGGCTCATCTTTCTTTGGGGTGAGGAATTTGGCCTGGAGTTCGTCGGCGTTTCCTCCGCTGATCACGTTCTGGGCTACAGTTCCTGTTGTTTCTGCTGCAGCTGTTTTCTTTGCTGCGGTTTTACGTGCTGTTGTTTTTCTGGTAGTGGTTTTCTTTGCTGTTGTTTTTGTTGCGGCTGCTTTCTTTGCTGTGGTCTTCTTTGCAGGAGCTTTCGCTGCTGTTTTCTTTGCTGTAGTTTTTTCTGCCGCTTTTTCAGCTGTTTCAGCTTTTACCTCTGACGGCTTCTCTGCTGCTTTAACCTCAGCCTCTTTTACCTCTGTTTTTGTTTCTGTTTTGGATGCTTTTTCTGCATTTACTGCTCTTGCGATGCTTGCTTTACCTACTGACACGATTCATTACCTCCTCTGCCAATGCTATGTACTCTTTTGCGCTGCGGCTGCTTTTTTTGAACTCCACAACTGGTTCACTGCTGTCCTGGGACCATTCGATGGAGCTGTCTACACGGATAAAAGATTCGAAAAGATAGATTCCTTCCATTTCTTTCAGTGTTTCCATAGTCTGTTTGAAATAATTCTTTCTGGCATCTGCCTTGGTTACTACGATTCCCAAAACCTTTAAATCCGGAGCGATCTCCCTGACTTCATTGAGGAAATCAAACATATTTGCAAGACCAAACATACCCCACGGACTTGCCTCTACCGGAACAAGAACATAATCGGATGCACATAAAATATTCATCACCCAGCCGCCAAGAGTAGGCGGTGCATCAATGAGAATGTAATCGTACACTCCGGAATCTTTAACCTTCTGCAGACATTTCCGCAGGATAAACTCTCTCTGCCATTTTGTAAAAAGCTCATATTCCACGGAGCTCATCAGCGTAGACGACGGAACCAGATCCAGATTCTCATACTTCGTATGCACGATAAAATCGCTGAGATCCGACTGATGACCGATAGCATAGTAGAGATTCTTTTCCCCTGCTGCCATCTCAAGCACTTCTTCCTCCGAAAAAAAAGAAAGGGAAAGATTCAGCTGCATATCACCGTCTACCATCAGTACCTTCTTACCCATGCCGGCCAGTGCCGCTCCCACATTGGAACAGCTGGTGGACTTTCCGCTGCCGCCCTTATTATTTGCAAAACAGATCGTTACTGTATTTCCCATTACAGCCTCCCGACAACATAATTTCGTATTTTCTGTCACTTGCCCTTATTATAATATAACGTTCTCCTAAAAACAAGCACATCCCCCATAAAACCACGAAAACCGACAAAATAACCTCACATAAAACAACAGTATATACACCCAAAAACAGCAGGTTCCGGATCACTCCGAAAACCTGCTGTCCTGATTCGCTGACTATTATTATTTTACGATAAAAGATTTTCTCTTGCTGACAACATCGAAGATAACCGCTGCCAGAAGAACCATACCTTTAACAACCTTCTGGATATTCTGGTCAATACCCATGATACTCATGCCAAGATTCAGAACACCCATCAGAAGTGCACCAATGATAACACCAGGAACTGTACCGGTACCACCATAAGCAGAAGCACCACCAATAAGTCAATCACAGTCCTTCTCCTGTATGTTTTTCCTTACTGCTCGAATCTGCCCTTCATCTTCACTTCCTGCTCCCACACAGCGACCTTGCCGCGGGCAAACAGGCTGTTGATGTTGAGATTCTCATCCAGTACCAGAAGGTCTGCGTCTGCGCCTTCCGCTACACAGCCCTTGATTCCTTCTTTGCCAAGGAGTACGGCCGGAGTGCTGGTCAGAAGCTGTAAGGCATCCTCCAGCGGCATGCCCTCTCTTACCAGGATCTGGATGGTACGGTGCAGATACTTCGGGGACGCGTAGGTCAGGCCAATGCACTCGCCCTCTTCGTTGAAGCGCGGCTGGCTTCCGAACGCGTCACTGGACATGGTTACATGATCCAGGCTCACATCTTCGCGGTGCAACAGCTCATAGAGCTTCAGAGCATCGGATTCGACCTCCACATCATCGGCGCCGGCGGTGCAGTCAATGTAGCCGCCACGGCGCACCAGATCCGCGCCGGCATCAATCAGTCCAGGATTGCGTAAGATGTGGGTCGGCAGCAGGTTCTTGGCTGGAACGTCGGAATGATCCAGCACATAGAAAATCGGATCCAGTCTTCCCTCTCCGTCACCCATGTGCATGGTTACCAGGCCAGGGGTATTGCTGAGTAAGCCGGCTCTGCGCGCTGCAGTAGCCAGCGCGATCAGCTCTTCTCCGCCTGGGTTGGAGCTTCTGTGGTCCGATACCGCTACCTTCACACCGATCATCGGTGGAACCAGGATGATATCGCGCTCTACGCTTCCGGTCAGGGTGGTCGGCGGGTAAC
>OLOI01002587.1_pt1 | contig 12692 bp, 11 predicted proteins | sample 1672131 | NCBI WGS metagenome assembly OLOI01 (sample SAMEA3136651, study PRJEB25190) | human gut metagenome | reverse complement strand
TCGGAGGTGTCGATGGTGACGGTGTTCTTATCCGACTCGCCGGTGATGACGGTCTCCCCCTCATCCTTCTCGAAATCCTTTTCACCCTGCTTGACATTGTTATAGTTTCCGCTTTCATCGCTCGCACCTTTGACCGTAATGTCGCCGTCGGCGATGTTCCATGTTTTCGCATAGGCCGGGATGCCGGAGCTCACCACGATGCCCGCGATGACGGCGGCGGCCACGCCCCGCCGGAGTGCGCTCTTCAGTCTCATAGTCTGTCCTCCTTTGGTCTGTTCGTCTTTTGAAGAATCAGCCTTTTCTGACACAAGCTTACCAAAAAATTCAGAGAATGTAAATAAAATCTGCGCGAATCGTGGTGTTTTCGGCGTGAGTGGCGCAAAAAAGCCCTCCCGAGCGGGGAGGGCCATAGCCTGTCTTATTCAGAGTAGTGCGCCAAAAACTGCTTGGTGCGCTCCTCCTGGGGGTGGTCGATGAGCTGGCGGGCCGGGCCTTCCTCCACCACGACGCCGCCGTCCATGAACAGGATGCGGTCGGCCACGTCCCGGGCGAAGTGCATCTCATGGGTGACGATGATCATGGTGGTCTTTCGGTCGGCGAGGTCCCGCAGGACACGGAGGACTTCGCCGGTCAGCTCCGGGTCAAGGGCGCTGGTGGGCTCATCGAAGCAGAGGATGTCCGGGTGGAGCGCCAGTGCGCGGGCGATGGCCACCCGCTGCTGCTGACCGCCGGAAAGCTGGTGGGGGTAGTGTCCTTCCCGCTCCGACAGGCCCATCTGGGCCAGCAGGTCACGGGCCTGTGCTTCCAGCTGGGCGTGGATGGCCTTTTTGTTGGCCTTGTAGTCGGGCTGCTCCTTCGCCAGAAGCTCCCCCGCCAGCATCACGTTTTCCAGCGCGGTGTACTGGGGGAAGAGGTTGAAGTTCTGGAACACGAGGCCGAAGTGGAGGCGCTTTTTCCGCACCTCGCTCTCCCGCTGGGTGGCAGGGTCGGCGGCGTCCCACATGGTCTCGCCGTTCACCCGGATGACGCCGGTGTCGGGACGCTCAAGGAAATTCAGGCAGCGCAGCAGCGTCGTCTTGCCCGAGCCGGACGAGCCGATGATGGCAAGCGCCTTGCCGCGCTCCAATGTAAAACTGATGTCTTTGAGCACCTTGGTAGAGCCGAAGTTCTTATAAAGGTGCTGTACCTCCAGAATAGGCATAACGGCTCCTCCTTATTTAAAGTAATCCATTTTCTTTTCGATCCAGCCGAACAGCAGGGTCAGAATACCGTTGAACAGCAGGTAGAATACGGCGGTGTAGAACAGCGGCCAGATAATGCCAGGGTTCTTGACGAACTTTTCGCCTGCCCACAGCACCTCGTACACCGCGATGGTACGCGCCAGTGCGGTATCTTTAACAAGGTTGATAAATTCGTTGCCCATCGGCGGGATAACGCGCTTGATGACCTGCAGCAGCGTTACCTTGAAGAAAATCTGGCTCTTGGTCATGCCGAGCACCTGACCGGCCTCATACTGACCGCTCGGGATACCCTGAATGCCGCCGCGGAAGATCTCCGAGAAGTAGCAGGCGTAGTTGATGACAAAGGACAGCAGAGCAGCGCTGAAGCGCGGCAGCTTGATTCCCCACACCAGAGCAGGGCCATAGTAGATAATGATGATCTGGAGCATAAGCGGCGTGCCGCGGACGATCCAGACGATGATTTTGATGAGTGCGCGCAGCGGAGTAATGCGGCTCATCGAGCCGAAGCTGATAAGCAGGCCGAGCGGCAGAGCGAATACCAGCGTCAGGCAGAAAAGCTGTACGGTGGTAACAAAGCCACCCATCAGGCTGAGTGTTACATTGGCAAACATGTCGTTTCCTCTTTTTTACTTTGACACATAAGGCAGAAGACGGTAGTCCGCCTTCTGCCTTATATTGAACTGGGGGATGGGAGATTAAGCCTCCGGATCTACGATTGCTTCCTGTACGCCGTACTTCTGAGCGAAGGAAAGAACAACGCCGTCCTTGTAGGCAGCCTTGTAGAAATCGTTGAATGCTTCGGTCAGGTCAGAACCCTTGCGGAAGCCTACAACGTAGTTCTCGTCCTCCTCGCCGTTGGCCTCGTTGAGGTTTACGGTGTAGGTCAGATTCGGGTAGCTGGTACCCTCGCCGATCATAGCGCCTGCCATCAGCAGGTCGATCACGCAGGCATCAGAGGTGCCTGCGGCAACCTCCATCAGTGCGTCAGCCTGAGACTGAACTGCGGTTGCATTCAGACCGGCAGCCTGTGCAGCAGCTTCACCGGCGGAGCCGGACTCAACAGCGAAGGTCATATCCTTGATGGACTCGATGTCCTTGGCAGCGTCAGCCTTGTCGGACGGAACAACAACAACCTGTGCGTTGGTTGCATACGGGTCGGAGCAGTTCATGGAGGTCTTAACCTCATCGGTCAGGGTCATGCCGTTCCAGACAGCGTCAACGCCCTTGGAGTCCAGCTCCATGATCTTGTTGTCCCAGTTGATCTCGATGAACTCAGCTTTTACGCCCAGGCTCTCAGCAAAAGCCTTTGCCATGTCCGCGTCAAAGCCGACCCACTCGTCCGAGCCGTCTTCCTTATAATCCATCGGCGCGAAATCCGTGATGCCGATAACCAGCTTGCCGTTGCTCTTTACATAATCCACATCGCTCTCAGCGGAAGCCGAGGTGTCAGCCGCATCGGCACTCGAGTCGTCGGTCTTGGCAGCAGAGCCGCCGCAGCCGGACAGCACGGATACACTCATTGCGCCTGCCATCAGCAGTGCGAGAAGTTTCTTCGTCTTCATTTTTAGAAAACCTCCTGTAATTCGGTTCATATCTTGTTTACTATTATAACACTTTAGCGCAGAAAATCAACCCCTGATTTTCATGCAGATTTTCAGCATTTTTGAAGGATAATCGGGCGGTATTTTGTGCAAAATCTAAAATAACAGGGTGAAATATATGGAAAAGAGGGCGAGGAGCGGTTGGGGCGGATTCTCACTCTTTTTTGCGAACCTGTGTTGACCTGTACAAAAAAAGAGATTATAATCATAAGTAAGCATGATTGTTAAAGAATAAACAATGAAGAACAAGTAAGACGGAGGGAATCAGCGTGGATTATACTGCACTGTATCAGCAGAAGCTGACAACGGCGGATGAAGCCGTTAAGGTTGTTAAATCGGGTGACTGGGTAGACTACGGCTGGTGTACGGGTACGCCTGTTGCACTGGACAAGGCACTTGCTGCCCGCATGGGTGAGCTGGAGGACGTAAACTTCCGCGGCGGCGTACTCATGCGCCGACCGGCGGTATTCGATATTCCGAATGCAGCCGATAAGATCACCTGGAACTCGTGGCACATGTCCGGCATTGAGCGCAAGGCATGCATGGAGGGCTTCGGCTTTTACAGCGCACTGCGCTACTCCGAGATGCCGCGCTGGTACCGCGAGAACGTCCGTCATGTCAATGTAGCCATGATTCAGGTGGCGCCGATGGACGCACACGGCTGGTTCAGCTTCGGTCCGCAGGCTTCGCACCTGAAAGCCGTCTGCGATGTATCCGATGTTATCATCGTTGAGGTCAACAAGTATATGCCGCGCTGCCTTGGCGGTTTTGAGGATGCCATCCACATTTCGCAGGTGGATATGATCGTTGAGAGCGACACCGAAATGCCGCAGATGGGCGCAGGCGGCGAGCCGACCGAGGTTGATAAGGCGGTTGCAAAGCTGATCGTGGAGGAAATCCCGAACGGCGCGTGCCTGCAGCTGGGCATCGGCGGCATGCCGAATACCGTAGGCTCGATGATCGCGGAGTCTGACCTGAAGGACCTCGGCGTTCATACTGAAATGTACGTTGACGCATTCGTTGACATCTCCCGTGCAGGCAAGATCAACGGCTCGAAGAAGGCCATCGACCGCGGCCGTCAGGTGTTCGCGTTCGGCGCAGGCACCCAGAAGCTGTACGATTTTGTAAATGATAATCCGGAGTGCATGTCTGCACCGGTATCCTATACTAACGATGCGCGCACCATCGCACAGATCGACAACTTCATTTCCATCAACAATATCGTGGATGTGGATCTGTTCGGCCAGATGAACGCAGAAAGTGCCGGCATCAAGCAGATTTCCGGTGCAGGCGGCCAGCTGGACTTCGTTCTGGGCGCGTATCTGTCCAAGGGCGGCAAGAGCTTCATCTGCTGCTCGTCCACCTTTAAGAAGAAGGACGGCACGCTCGAGAGCCGTATTCGTCCGACGCTCGAGAACGGCTCGGTCGTTACCGATGCCCGTCCGTGCGCGCACTGGTTTGTCACCGAGTATGGCAAGGTAAACCTCAAGGGTCTGACTGCATGGCAGCGTGCGGAGGCTCTGATCTCGGTTGCGCATCCGGATTTCCGTGAGCAGCTGATTCAGGAAGCGGAGAAGATGCGTATCTGGAAGCGCTCCAATAAACGCTAAAATGCTGTCGGCGGAACTACAGTTCCGCACGGTGTTTGCTACTGTTTATAAGAAAACGCTCTGTGAAAACAGAGCGTTTTTTCTTATGCGATTATTAAAGTGAAATTCGCAGGATAAACTGCTGATTCCTGACCGAAAAGCTGTATACGCCGCCGTATCGCTCAACGATGCTGCAAATGCTGTGCACGCCGATGCCGTGTCCGGCGCGGTCGGAGACCGGCACGCCGTGACTGAACTGCACCGGCTGCGTGCAGTCGTTGACAACCTGCAGGAAGAACTTTCCGGCTTTTTCGTATGTCTGCACCTCGATGTGTCCGGGAATGCCGTCCGCGCGCTCGCTGCATGCGTGAATCGCATTCTCAAGCGCGTTGGAGAGCAGCACGCACAGGTCGCTCTCGGCAAGCGGCAGCTGATTGGGCAGCACGGCATGCACCGCAAGCGGGATGCTCTGCGCCTTGGCGCGGTCGGCAAACGATGAGAGAATCAGGTTTGCGGCCTCGTTTTCGCAGTAAACGGTCACGCGGCTGGCTTCGATTTCCTCGCTGATGGAGTGAATGTACTGCAGTGCCTGCTCGTACTGCTCATTCTCGATGCAGGCGGTGATGTACTGCAGATGATGCCGCAGATCATGCCGGTAGGCGCGGGTTTTCTGCTGAGAGATGCGCAGTGCTTCAATCTCACGGACGGCCTGATGCACCTGCAGGTCAAGATTGCTTTTCAGCTCCTCCAAACGCAGCCGTGCGTGCTGCTCTTTGGAAATGTGAATCAGGAACAGCAGGTACGCCGCACTGCACACGAACGGCATGAACTCCACGACTACGGCCGAACCGGAGAACAGCAGGTCGGTATAAACGCGGGTGGCATAGTCAAACGCATAGTACACCGCGGGCACAATGCCGAACTGACACTGCACCGCTCGCGAATACTGCGACACCGACCGGATGGCAGGTGCGGCCTTGAGCAGCAGAATGAGCAGCGGCACGGTGACGATTATTTCCACAGCGTACTGCATGGTGTCTCCGCCGGAGAAGATAGCGACCGCGATCAGCGCCAGCCAGCGCCGCAGCTGACAGCACAGGTACGCCGTGAGCACGGAAATCACCGGCCACAGGCGTTCGTGACTGAGCGAGCACAGCGCGAGCACAAGCGGCAGGTGGGTGTGAAGCGGATACAGATAGCGTCCGAAGCCCGGGTCCACACCGAGGTAGGCGATGCCGGACAGGCAGAAGATCATCAGCGTGTACAGCAGCATGCGCTTTTTCGCCTTGGGCGTCCAGTGGATATTGCAGAATGCCGCAGAGAGCGCGATGCCGAACAGCGTAACGGCAACGGAGTTGCAAAGGTCAACGGCGAGTGCAATCATGTCAGGAACACCTGCTCTTTCTGGAAGGCGTGTTCAAGGTACGCGTCCTTGATGTCGTTGAAGCGTCCGCGCGGAATGGGCAGCTCGGCGCGGCTGGACATGACGAGCGTTTTCGGCATGATCGTCTGGATATGCTCTAAATTTACAAGGTAGGAGCGGTGAATGCGCAGAAAATTCCTGTGTTCGGCAAGGCTTTCGCACAGGCTGTCCATGCTGCCGGCGGCTTCGAGCACGGTGCCGTCAGTCTTGTGCAGCAGCAGGGAACGGCGGATGACCTCGCAGTATTCCAGCTTGTCCAGTTCAACGCGCGTGATGCCGGTTTTGCAGCGCAGGATCAGGCTGACGCTGCTCTCGCGCGAGCAGGCGGCAATGACCGAATCCATCAGCCGGAAGAAGCTCTCCGGCCAGATCGGCTTGAGCTGATAGAAATACGCGCCCACCGTATACGACTGCACGGCAAACTCTGCGGATGAGGTGAGAAAGATGATCTTCACGTTGGAGTCGTACTGACGGATCTCACGGGCGGCTTCGATGCCGTTTTCGCCGGGCATGAGCACATCGAGCAGCAGAATATCAAAGCGTGCGCCCTTTTCGATGGACGCCAGCAGCTCGAACGGGCTTTGGAAGGCTGTCGGGGCAATATCGGCGTTGTGTTCCGCACGGTAGCTGCCGAGCAGCTCGTGCAGTTCATCGAGCACGCTGGGATCGTCGTCGCAAAAGCCAATCTGGATCATGGTTCTCGTCTCCTTTCTTTTTATAAAGGGAACAGATCATTTGTAATCGCGGCGGGTCTTGTCGGGTTCCCAGCCCTCGAGCGGGTAGCGCTGCATGGCGCCGAAAATGCGCTCGCGTACACCGGGCATGGTCTTTTCGAGACTTTTCAGCAAATCCTTGATCTCCTGTCGCTTGGTGTTGCCGTCCGCCGGACACGGATTGTGCACGATAGGCAGCTCGTGCCGTTTGGCGAACGAGCGCACATAATGCTCCGGCACATACAGCAGTGGACGAATGAGCGTGATGTCGGCGCGGTCGAGGTAGGTTACCGGCGAAAAGCACGAAATGCGGCCTTCATAAAATAAGGAAAGCATGTAGGTCTCGACTACATCGTCAAAGTGATGGCCGAGCGCAACCTTGCTGCAGCCTGCCTTGCGGGCGGCATCGTGCAGAGCGCCGCGGCGCAGCTTGGCACAGAGCGAGCAGGGATTTTCCTCGTGGCGGATATCAAACACGATAGGGCCGATCTGGGTGGGGACGCGGATGTACTCGACGCCCAGCTTGTCGCACAGCGTCTGTACAGGGGAGAAGTCCATCTCATCATAGCCCATCTCCAATGTAATAGCCACGACTGTAAAGTGGTGCGGATAAAAGCGGCTCAGCTGACTGAGTGCCACGAGCAGTGCGAGCGAGTCCTTGCCGCCGGAAACACCGACCGCAATCCTGTCGCCCTCATCTATCATATGGTAATGGTCCACCGCACGGCGGACATAGGAAAGCATTTTCTGCATAACAGTCTCCTTTTTGATCGTACATATTAAAATTTATCAGAAAACGTCAAAAATCGCAAATGTAAAAAATGAAATGCAAAGTGAGTATTCGAGAGTATGAGAGAGAATAGAAGCGAAAACGAGAGAATGTATTGGATTGAAGATATTTTTTCAAAATTTCGCTTGACTTGCGCAAAATGATGTGTTTTAATAAATATGCTCGTTTCGAGCGATCAATCAGTTGTCAAAGTATTTTTAGGATAGCATAACAATGGGCGCAAGGTCTCAAAGTACTTTTGGCACAGGGCCTTGCGCCCTACCTACGCACTTGTATTCTTCGAGCAAATGAAATATAATAGAGAGGATTGTTGGAGGTATGGATATGGATTATATGACGCTCAGAGAGGCAAGTGAAAAATGGGGCATTTCCACCCGTCAGATAAACTATTATTGCACGGAGGATCGTATCCCTGGTGCTGTAAAAATGGCTGGTGTCTGGCTAATACCCAAAGAGGCGGAAAAGCCATCAGATAAAAGGAGAAAGAATCCGTGATGAATATGAGTTGTAAAAGTGAAACAATAGTAATTGTTGATGATGAACAGGAGATTGCCGATCTCCTTGAAGTATATTTGAAAAATGAAAGCTATGTAGTCCGCAAATTTTATAATCCGCTGGATGCACTGGCTTGTATTGAAAAAGAACCTGTTAGCCTTGCAATATTGGATGTGATGATGCCGGAAATAGACGGTTTCTCTCTCTGTCAGAAGATACGCCAAAAGCACTTGTTCCCGATTATTATGCTAACTGCCAAAATCGCGGATATAGATAAGATACAGGGACTTACATTAGGGGCCGATGATTATATTGTCAAGCCATTCAATCCACTGGAAGTTGTAGCCCGAGTAAAAACACAGCTTCGGCGCTATAAACAGTATAATACAAATCAAAGTGATCCTACCGCAGAACCCGCGGAATATGATGAAAAGGGACTTTACATCTGTCCAGCTAGCCATAAATGCACTTTGAACGGTGTGGTGTTACCGCTTACTCCATTTGAATTTAACATTCTATGGTACTTGTGCAAAAATCATGGCCGTGTGGTATCTGCGGAAGAACTTTTTGAAACAGTATGGGGCGAGAGGTTTTTTGAAAGCAATAACAATACTGTTATGGCACATATTGCCCGTATTAGGGAAAAGATGAGCGAACCAGCACGAAAGCCTAAATATATCAAAACAGTTTGGGGGGGTGGGCTATACCATTGAGTAAGCAGAAAGAACAAGGAACTGGAAGCAGGCTTTTTCACAAGCGCCTTGCCATAAAAACGACAATCCAGTTCATTACTATCATCATTCTCTTTGAAGTTGCCTATATCCTACTCAATTTACTTTTTTTAATCATTATGGGGGCAACTAATCTTGACCAGACGGAAGCATTTCAAGCCTTTAAGCCCTTTCTCATCCCTATTATGGTTGTAGTGTCGATTGCAGGGTGCAGTTATATTTCTTATCGTTTTATGTTGCGGCCTTTGGAACATTTGGATGAGGTGGCGGAGGCGGCGCAAAAACTGGCACATCCAACTGATGCCCCTATCATATTGTCAGGCAACTTAAAAAATATGGAGGACGATTTGAACCGGGTGAGAGAACAAACATTGCAAAGTCTGAAAAACGCACAGATAGCCGATCAGCGTAGAGATGATTTATTGGTATATCTTGCCCACGATCTGAAAACACCACTGACAAGTGTTCTTGGATATTTGAAACTGATTGAAGATGAACCAGAAATTACACCGGAGCTGGTATGTAAATATACTGGAATTGCCCGGAAGAAAGCTCAACGATTAGAGGAACTTATCAATGAGTTTTTTGAGATCACTCGTTTCAGTACACAGAAATTGTCATTAGAGCTTACACAAACTCATCTTAGCCGGATGCTCATGCAGATTACTTATGAATTTAATCCAATCCTTGCAGAAAAAGGGCTGGAATGGGATTTGCAGATTGCAGAGAACATTGAAATAATGTGTGATGCAGATAAATTAGAACGGGCCATTGATAACTTGATACGAAATGCAGTCAATTACAGCTACCCTAACACAAAAATCTTTTTTTCGCTAACACAGATAAGTGATGGTATTCGTATCTGCGTTCAAAACAAAGGACAAACCATACCGCCCGAAAAGTTGGAACGGATATTTGAACAGTTTTACCGACTGGATGCGGCTCGTTCTTCTGATACTGGAGGGGCAGGTTTGGGGTTAGCAATTGCAAAGGAGATTATTGAACTGCATCATGGAACGATTGCAACATATAGCGAAAATGAAAATATTCAGTTTATTATTCATCTTCCATTTGGCAGTCAGAAAATCGTAAGAAGTTAGTCAGAAAGAAATCATACGGCACGCAGAATAAGCGGAAACACTTTTCCCCTTGTCTTGATATACTTTATGTATCAAGACAAGGGGAATTTTTTATTGTTAGGAGGTATGCAAAATGAAAAAGCTAATGACATTTTGTTTTATCATCCTCTTTAGTGTCTTATCAGCGTTGTCCTGCTTCAATTTTGCCTTTGATGCGCTTGATCGGATAGAGAGAGATAAAATCACAATCGTCATTGAAAAGCCATCAAATATCAGTGCTACAGATTTTCTGGGAGAGATAGAGCGTGTAACAGAAGAACTCCACACGGACATCATGTTGCGCTGTGTGGAGAATAGAAACGGGAAAGCTCACTATCAGTATTTCAAAACCAGTCATACCGCAGATTTTTTGAAAATCAGCACCAGTAAGGGAAATGCTCAATTAGGAAACGGCGAATGTATATCCACGATAACCCCTGCTGGATATAATGTTCATCGGCTAAACGCATCGGCGCTTATGCAGGATATTTCCTTTTATCCGTTAGGCGATGCGAAGCAATATGACCTTTCTGCGGCTACCTATTATGTGAGAATGGGGCAGCAATCATCCATAATTGATGCTATAACACAACTGGGTTATGTTGTTACAGTAAATCCGACATCCTATATTTCCGGGCAATTTTCTGTATTACTTTTCGGTTTTGTTCCTGCATTTATGCTGGTGGCAAGCATGGCATTTTATATTCTTTCAAATGGCAAGAAAAATGTTTTGAAAAAGATGGAGGGTTATACTACGCATGATGTTCTTGCGGATGAAGTCAAAAGTATATTCCCGATATTCGCCATCTGTTTTTTAATCATTGAAGTTGTAAGTCTAATTGTAGCGGCAGCTCTGTACCAAACTGCATTACTGCAATACATTCTGTTTTCTCTGCCAAACATTGCTGTACTGCTTATGGTCGTGCTGTGTGGATTTGGACTTTCTGCGCTGCTGGTTTGTAGACAGAACAGCGCAGAACACATAAAGGGGCGTGTTCCAAGGAGAGGGATTTACTTTACTACCATTCTTGCGAAAGGTGTATTTGTTGGGTTTATTATTTTTTTCTTATCCATCGCTATTAGGAATGTCACAATTTCTTATCACACAATGCAGACATCTCAATTTTTTGCAGATAAAGTGTCCGGGTATGTAACTGTCCCTGTTAATACAAGTAATGCTTCGATGCAAAATCTGAACGAGAACTACAAAGCGTTTTATTCCGCTACGGTAAACCGCTATAACGGTATCTTGGTGGATGCCAGTAATTATGAATATAACTTGATTAACGGACGCACACCTGCGGAAGAATTTGGGCAGACCTCTATTACGGTCAATCGCAATTATTTAGACTTCAACCCGATCTATGGAACGGACGGAAAGCAAATCTCTGATACTCAACTTTCGGTTACCGATTTTAATGTGCTTCTTCCCGTATCAAAAGAGGGGGAAAAAGAAAAGTGGTGTGAATTTGTTCAGACAGCTTACGGGATGAAAGCGAATTTTATCCCCTATGACGGGAGCAACAATAAAGTCTATTCCTACAATGCCAACACAGGAACTGGCGATCATGGGGCGTTGGATGAACCTGTAATCTTGGTAATTGAGGAAGAACAGCTTGAGGGGATCTTTGTTATAAGCTATTGTTCCAAAGGAGCCTACTTTTTGAATGTACCAACAGAAAACGCTTATGCAGAGCTACTTCCAACTTTACAGGAAACAGGGATCGCTTCTGTTACGCTGGAAACACCTCCCGTCGCTTCCAGTTTTTTAGAAACAATCAACCATCAACGACAAATGCTGCTACTATATGGTACACAATCGGTTGTTCTGCTAATTGGACTGTTTTGCTTGATTATATTCAGTGCGAAACTGTATTGCGAAAACTATAAAAATAAGATTGCCTGTTGTTTGATAGAAGGGTATTCTATGTTCCACTGCATCCGAAATCATTTGATTGTAACGGTTATCTATTATGTAGTTGTCGTGGTAGGCTTGCGATTTGTGAGTATGACAATGCAAGTATCATTAAACTATTTACTTCTGCTGGTAGCATTTATCGGAGAACTGGCAATCACTTTGAGCGTTAGCCGAAGATATACCAAAAATAACCTTTATCAAATAGTGAAAGGAGCTGAATGATATGGCAGACATTATTTTATCAAATATTTGCAAAAGGTTCGGAGAAAAGACTTTGTTTGAAAATTTCTCTTTGAAAATAGAGCGAGGAGAATTTCTTTCCATTATGGGAGAAAGCGGTGCTGGAAAAACAACTCTGCTGAATATGATGGGTTTGCTTGATCGCCCAGATAGCGGAACTGTCGTCCTATGTGGCCAGAAGAACCCGGCCTTTTCTTCCCGTACAGCAGTTAATCTGCGCCGCCGCCATATTTCTTATTTATTTCAAAACTACGGTTTAATTGATACAGAAACCGTAGAAAACAATATGCGGATAGCAACTCATTTCAAATCTATTAGCAAGAAGAAAGAGCGTCGTCTGATTGCTGACGCATTGGAGCAAGTTGGTTTGCAGGGATATGAGAAACGAAAAGTTTATACATTAAGCGGTGGTGAACAACAGCGTGTGGCGTTAGCAAAAGTGATTGCTAAGTCACCACAAATTATTTTTGCGGATGAACCAACCGGCAGCCTTGATGAATGTAATAGAGATTATGTGCTGGAGATTTTGCAAGAGCTGAACTATCAAGGAAAAACGATTGTTGTTGTCACTCACGATCCCCATGTAAACGAGTGTGCCCAGCGTCACATTATGCTAAAGGCAATTCAGAAAAGCAAAGAAGCAGAAGCATATACACGGGCGATGAATACCATTCGATTTTCATCGGAGCAAAAAGCACACATTATTAAATGTGTGGCAGATGAGAAAGAACAATCCAACAAGTCGTAACTAATATAAGTTTTATCTATATCTGCCGGGCGACGGCAAAAGAAAAAAAGCCGTCGTACAGCAGACACATTTCCACGCGCCTATG
>OLOI01002565.1_pt1 | contig 12810 bp, 12 predicted proteins | sample 1672131 | NCBI WGS metagenome assembly OLOI01 (sample SAMEA3136651, study PRJEB25190) | human gut metagenome | reverse complement strand
CTCTTGCAAGCAAGCTTGCATCGGCTTTCTGACCTTTTGACCCTGGTATCATCATATAACTAAACGGAGGGAAAAAAGAAAATGGAACTCAGACAGCTGGAATATTTCCGGGAAATCGCGAATACGGGAAGCATCAATGAAGCGGCGAGAAAGCTCAATATGTCACAGCCGCCCCTCAGCTATCAGATCAGGCAGTTGGAAAATGAACTGAACGTGCAGCTGTTTGAGCGTACCCATAAAGGGGTGATCCTGACGGCGGCAGGTAAGCTTTTGTATGACCGTGCGGCGAGCCTTCTGGATTATGCCAGATCGACAGAGCTTGAGGTGTCCCAAACGGGTAAAAAAAGGGTTCTGAGAATCGGGATCACGCCGACGACGGTCGGCACAGTCATGCCGTTTATCGCAGAATTTTCAAAGAAAAATCCCGACGTGAATTTTGAGGTTCACGACGGGATCACGTATACGTTATATGATTATCTTCAGGAAGGGATCATCGATATTTCGGTTGTCCGCACGCCGCTCCGGCTGGATGATGTGGAGTCCGCAGTCCTGCATTCGGAGCCGATGATCGCTGTCTCCAATCCGGAGATGCCTTCAGAAGGACGGAAATCGCTCATTCTTGAAGATTTAGTCCACAGACCGTTAATTCTCTACCGGCGCTATGAAAAGCTGATTATGGATGCATTTCACGCGCAGAATCTGGTTCCGGAGGTGTTCTGCCTGTGTGATGATGCCAGGGGCGCTACCCTTTGGGTGAAGGAAGGGCTTGCCACGGCGATCTTCCCGCAGTCCATGGAGCCGCTTTGCGAAGGGCTGACTTGTCAGGTGCTTGATGAACCGGATCTGGTGACGAAGATCCTTCTGATCTGGCAGAAGGGGCGGAAGCCGACGGCGGTAGTGCAGGATTTTATGGATGTCTGTCTGAAATAATTTAAACCGTATCAAAAATAATAATCCTTAGTTTATTTTTGATACGGTAAGTGAATTGTAAGACGGATTCTCCATGTTCTGGCAGGTGGAAGCGATAAACATCAGTATGATCGATTTACGAATTGTTTTTCGATTATACTGCTTTTTCAAAGTCTGCCCCTATACCCATTTTCACTTCAAATGTCGTTCCGCTATGCTTATTTGTATAAACTTCAATCGTTCCGTCATGAACCCGCACAACTTCTCGCACCATCGCAAGGCCAAGCCCCACACCTCCGAGTTCCCGGCTTCTTGACTTATCTACCCGGAAGAACGGTTCGAAGATCTGCTCCCTGAATGCTTCATCAATTCCATTTCCTGTATCCGAAACCGTCAGAACAACTTCGTTCTTCTTCCTTATTGCCGATACCGTAACGGATCCATTTTCCCGATTATATTTAATCGCATTTTCCACAAGATTATATAGCATTCTGTAAATCAGAATATCACTCCCTGTCAAAAACAATTCTTCATCAGCCTTTGCTCCTGTTCCCTGTGACTTCTGTATCAGTTCAACCTTTTTTTCCTGTGCCAGCGGTTCCAGATCTGTCAGCACTTCCTCGATCAGACTATGGAGCTCAATTCTGTCATTTCGCGATACGGTCTGTAATTCGCTCATATCCAAAAGCGTTCGGACCAACTTGCTAAGACGTTCATTCTGCTCCGTTACCATCTGAATTGTCTCTTCTGCCACTGCGGTACTCTCCGGATGTTCTGTTGTATGGTATAGATCCAGTTGTGCCTGGATTAAAGCCAGTGGAGTACGTAACTCATGTGCTGCATTTCCCGTAAACCGGCGCTGCGTCTCGAATGATTCCGAAAGCCGTATAAGCATCTTATTGTAAGATATGCGAAGTCTGTCCAGCTCTGCAATCTTATTCTCTTCGATCGTATAATCTTTCAGATTCTGTGCCTGAACTTTTTCCACTGTCTCTGAAAATTTCCTGAGTGGTTTCAATGCCCGTCCACTGATAAAATAAGTTGCTGCGCCGCCAAACAGCGCTACAATAGCAGTAATCAGAAGGCTTCTGCTTCTATAATCTGATTTGGAGTTATAAACCTTCATGGAAAACTGTGACACAAAGTCATCCCACTCATTATCCGGAATATCAATGTACACCGATTCCGGCTCTGTGCCCTGATCCGTGATAGACTCCTGAAGCGTATCGAAATAATAGACTCCGTTTTTATATAAGAAAAAGGTAAGACATCCGCATAATATGGTGATCAACACGGTTGTAAGAAGTGTTAATTTCCACTGGAGTGATATTTTCTTCATGCTTTGCTATTTCCCCCTATCTTATAGCCCTCACCGATTTTGTTCACGATTGGATCATATCCGAGTCCTGCTTTCAGTTTTTTTCTCAAAGAAGACATATGCACTCGGATGGAACCGCTAAAACTATCCACAGAAGAATCCCAGACATGCTCGATCAGTTCTTCCTGACTGACCGGTCTTCCCTGATTTAAAAGGAGATATTCCAAAATCCCATTTTCTTTTCTTGTCAACGCAACCGGGTTATCGTCTGCATATGCAACCCTTTCTCTCGTATCAAATCGAAGTTTTCCGCATTCCAGACAGATATTTTTTTGTATAAATTTTCTTCTTGTCAGGCTTCTCACGCGCGCTTCCAGCTCCTGCAGGTGAAATGGTTTTTCCATATAATCATTTGCACCGGAATCCAATCCTTCAACTTTATCTGCGATTTGACTTCTCGCAGACAGGATTAATACTTTTGTCTCTTCATTTTCTTTGCGAAGTTCCCGAAGGATCTCCATCCCATCCACCCCAGGCAGGTTAAGATCAAGCACGATCAGGTCATACAGTTCCGCATAGATCATCTCCAGTGCCTGCTCTCCGTCATTACACATATCCACCTCATAACCTGCCAGATGCAGACTTTTCGCGATCATATCACATAATTTCTTTTCATCTTCAACAACTAATAATCTCAATTTACTTTTCTCCATTTTCTTAACAGGAAATTTACATCCCATATTATATAATGTAGTCACTGAACGGTCAATAAGCCGACTTTGAGCAATAACATTGAAAGGAGCAGTTACTATTTACAGTAACAAGTGGTATCTTAATGAAATCAGAAAAAGCAACACAAATTTTTTTACTTGCAGCCGGTCTTGTATTTTTCCTTGCCGGGATTTACCGTGGAGAAGCTGCAACTGTACTCAGTAAGGCAATAAAATTATGTATGGAGTGTGTCGGAATTGGATAAGAAATTAAAATCAAACAAGAACTTCCTGGTTCGTTTCCGCGGATGGTTTCAGGCAGCTGCAACACTGCTGACCAATCTTCATATTCCGAATCTGTTTAAAGGGAAAATTTATCAGGGAAAGGTAAAAACAATATGTGTACCCGGACTGAACTGCTACTCTTGCCCGGCTGCCACAGGTGCCTGTCCGATTGGAGCTTTCCAGGCTGTAGTCGGTTCATCAAAATTCAAGTTCACCTACTACATCACCGGATTCTTTATCTTGCTGGGAGTTCTGTTAGGACGATTTATCTGCGGTTTTCTCTGTCCGTTTGGATGGTTTCAGGATTTGTTGCATAAAATTCCGGGTAAGAAACTGTCTACTGCAAAACTAAAACCCCTGCGGTATCTGAAATACGCGGTTCTGGCCGTTTTTGTTATACTGCTTCCGGCATTTGTGACTAATTCGTTGGGGATGGGCGATCCATTCTTCTGCAAATACATATGTCCACAAGGCGTACTTGAAGGTGCAATTCCACTGGCACTTGTTAATTCGGGAATCCGCGCGGCACTCGGGAATTTATTTACGTTTAAGTTTACAATCCTTGTACTTGTAACCATCTTAAGTATTTTGTTTTACCGCCCATTCTGTAAGTGGATCTGCCCGCTTGGTGCCATCTACTCGCTGTTTAACAAAATATCATTACTTAAAATTAAGGTGGATCCTGAAAAATGTGTTAACTGTCAAAAATGCAGCCATGCCTGTAAAATGGATGTAAATGTAGTAGACACACCGGATCACCCGGAATGTATCCGATGTGGAGCATGTATGAAAGCCTGTCCGACAAATGCGATCTGCTATCATTACGGATTTTCAGGCAAGAAACAGGCTGACAATAAATAAGCAAAAATGAATCAAATGATATTCAAAAGGAGATTAAAAATCATGAAAAACAAAACAAGTAGAACAAACTCAATGAAATTAAAAAAAGTAATTGCGGCATCTCTTGCCGTTTTCATTCTTTTTGCATTCACAGGTTGCAAAACTTCATCCGGTTCCGCAACAACTGAAAGCTCAAAGCAGGAAGATACTTCCACAACAGATTCAAGCAGTTCGGGTGATCTGAATGAAAAGCTGAATGACCTTTACCAACAGGAAAACCAGATCTTTGCAGATCACAAAGATGTGTGGGACAAAGCATTTGGCTTTATGAGCAAGAACATTGACGATGATACCAAGAATGAAAACTATGCGGACTTTCTTGCAAATATAATAGAATCAAATAAAGATTCTTTCTCCGAAGAAGAATATGCTACTCTGAGTAAAGACATTGAAACGATCCGCGGTATTGAAGAAGAAATTGCAAAACTTGAAAAAGAAATTGCCGCAGCTGATCCTTCCAGCAGTAGTTCCTCCGGCACAGATGACTCTACAGGTGTGTTTCACGGTTTCAAAGGGAAAGACCTGGATGGTAACGATGTAGATGAAAGCCTTTTCGCCAAAAATAAAGTTACGGTTGTAAACTTCTGGTTCAGTGGATGCAAGCCTTGCGTTGAAGAACTTTCTAAACTGAATGAATTAAATGATACAATTAAGAAAATGGGCGGTGAAGTTGTTGGTATCAATACAGATACATTAGATGATAATCAGGATGGAATCAAAGAAGCGAAAGAAATCCTGAAGGCCCAGGGAGCTTCCTACAAAAACCTGACTTTCGATTCCGATTCAACCGTCGGAAAATATGCAGGAAACATTATGGCATTCCCGACAACAGTTCTCGTAGATAAAGACGGAAATATCATTGGCGAACCTTTCATGGGCGGAATCGATGATCAGTCAAACTACGATCAGCTGATGAAGCAGATTCAGTCCGTACTGGACCAGAAATAATTCATTTACTGAAGATGCATAGTAATAGCGAGGGCATTCAAGTCCTCGCTATTACTATAATCGTCAGCTCATTTACTTTTCTTGTTGCCTTATGATTTCCGATAATATCGACAGCATGTTATCAACCTGGATTGGCTTTGCGATATGACCATTCATTCCAGCTGCAATAGCCTCTCTCTTATCTTCTTCGAATGCATTTGCTGTCATTGCAATGATCGGTATACACGCTTTATCCTTATCCGGCAAATGCCTGATTGTCTGTGTTGCTTTATAACCGTTCATTTTCGGCATCTGAATATCCATGAGGATCATATCATATGTTCCTGCCGGCATTTCCATTATTCTGTCCACACACTGAATACCATTCTCCACGCGTTCTATCTTAAGACCGGCACGTTCAAGTATTGCCTCTGCAATCTCTGCATTCAGATCATTATCCTCCGCCAAAAGGATATTTCTGCCTTCAAGGATTTCACTTCCTGTTCCAGGCTCTTCAATATGCTTGTTTATATAATAGCTTTCATCCGCTATCCTGTGTTTTAATGTAACGGTAAAAGTACTGCCCTTGCCAAGCTCACTCTCTACATCTATTGTTCCACCGAGCAAATCAACATATTTTTTTACGATTGACATTCCAAGTCCGCTTCCTGCGATTTTGCTCTTTGTAGTATTGCGCTCACGTGTGAATGCGTCGAAAATCTTTGTCAGATACTCCTGGCTCATACCAATTCCGGTATCGCTAACTCTGGTTCTCGCTATCATGTACCCAGGCTCATCACATGCTAATTCGTCTATGTTTATCATAACAGAACCACCGGATGGCGTATATTTTATGGCATTGCTCAGGATGTTGACCAATATTTCTTTTACCTTGGTAACATCTGTCAGTATATGCTCATGTTCTACACTTATTGTGTAATGAAGTGCAAGATTCTTTTTCTCTGCTTCATCCTCAAATATTTCAAATAGAGTCTGCCGGATATCTTCAATCCGGCCATAGTTCTCATCAATTTCCATCCTTCCACTCTCAATCCGGGCCATATCCAGTACATTATTTATGATTGACAAGAGAAGATTTCCGGACTGCTGCAGTTTTTCTAAGTATTCTGAAGCCTTAGGCAGATCCTTTTCATTCAGTTCATCATCCATAAGCTGTGCATAACCCAGAATTGCATTCATAGGAGTACGGATGTCATGTGACATATTGTTAAGGAAACGGGTCTTTGCTAGACTGGCATCCTCTGCTTTTTTCAAAGCGATTTCCAGTTTATCATTAAGCTTTTGTGTATCACTTGCTGCAAGCTTTGCGGCAGCTTCTGATTTTCTTGCCTTTCGTAAAAGTACAAGGATAATAACAATAATGCTGAGTGCAAAAAATCCTACTGTGGCAAAAAAAACAAGCAGATTGTCTTTCACAAAGTCAGAAAATGTTACTTTATCTGCCGTACTGTCATAAATCGCAAGTGCACTTGTAAGCATGTCAGACGGCATGGCCTTCAAAGTTTTATTCAGTATCGACAAAAGGGTTCCCTCACCGTCTCTTACTGCAAAGCATGCCTCCATTGTTTTTGTAAGTGGAACGCTCTTGAAATCACGATTGTTATCATATATCAGTGCCTGACTTGCTCCCATGAGGAAACAGTCTGCTTTCTCATTAGTGACCATATCTGCAGCATCAGTAAGCGAATCGTAATCTACCAGTTTCCATTGAGGATAACTGAAAACAATATGCTGTTTTAAGGCTTCTTGTTCTTTTGGCACAGCTACTGTATACGACTCATCCTCATTGAAATATTTCTCATCAGTTACTGCCATCAGACTGTAGGTCCAGGCTGTGTTTGTAAGTGTATATCCTTTCTTTTCTGCAAGATCAGAATTTCTGCCGGCATAAAAAATCATATCAATTTCATGTTCCTGCAGCGCCTGAAGCATTTCGCTGTAATCATCATATTCTTGTATATTAAATTTCAGTGTCTGATTCCCCAGGCAGTCTTTGGCATAGGAAATATATTCTGCCAGCGTACCGGTGAGTTTTCCAGTTGCATCGTCCATGGAAAAAATTGCCGGATCATTATTTAAAAATCCTATCCGAATGTCACCATGTTCTTCCAGCCAGGATTTTTCTCCGCCTGTAAGACTCTGATTATAATCAAGCGTAAAATACTTCTTATATAGGTCTGCCTTAAAAAAAGGACTATCCTGATCCAGCTGATGCATAGCATAATCCAGTTCCGTCTTGATATCGCTGCGCTCTTTATTTATTGCAAAATACATGCCTGACTTGCCAATCGTGGTAACGGATGCTATTCCCTGTTCAGACCAGACGGATTCCTCCAGAGATACAAAAGCATCAATCTCATGATTCGCTAATTTCTTTTCGACATCATCATTATTATACACATTTACATGCTCTGTCTGTATGCCATTCTTGTTTTCCCATTCTGTCAGCATGATTTCTGGTTCTGTGCCTATGAGCACACCTATACGTTTCCCGTCCATAAACTTGAAATCAGACGTCCCATTATCTATATTGGACAAATCAGCATAAAGGATATATTTTTCTTCACCCATCGCTTCATCCGAAAAAAGCATCTTTTGTGCACGTTCATCGGTGTAAGAGATACCACCCATGATATCAATCTCACCATTTTCAAGCTTATCAAAACAGTTGGACCAGTCACATTTCACGTACTCAAATTTCCATCCGGTATAACCTGCCAAAGCCTGCATGAGTTCATATCCATATCCCCGTCTGACACCGTTTTTGTCAACATAATTAAAAGTATCCTCAAATGAACCGACACGAATGGTCTGGGGCTGTTTTTCATCATTATTATTTTCAGCAGCCAAGCAATGTACTGATAATATCATCCACATTCCTAAAATAACAAATATACCTGCAAATAGTGCGGCTGATTTTTTTCTGCTTTTATCCATTGTTCTTTTCTCCAAAAATTACCAGGTTACTACTTTGCCGACGAATCTTTTTTTGTATTATATTGTACATTTTTCATTGAAGCTGTCTATTATAAATATTTCATCATTGTTGGCACAAGAATGTTCATATCAACAGGCTTTGCAACATGAGCATTCATTCCAACAGAAAGAGCCTTTTGTGTATCTTCTGCGAAAGCATTGGCCGTCATCGCAATAATTGGGATACTGGCTTTTTTCGTATCCTTCATCTTTCGGATAGTTAATGTAGCGTCATATCCATTCATAACCGGCATCTGGATATCCATAAGGATCATCTTGTAATAATCAGCATCAGCTTTTTCAATCATATCGACGCATGCAACACCATCATTGGCGGTCTCAACAATACATCCTTCTTCCGTCAATAGTTCCGTTGCGATTTCTGTATTGATCTCATTATCTTCGACTAATAAGATTCGAACACCGTTCAAGCATTTTTTCTCGCACAGATTACTATTTTTCTTCACCAGAGAATCGGCTTCTGACGCTTTTCTGCAAGGAATAGTTACTGTAAATGTGGAACCTTTACCCTGCTTACTTTTCACTTCTATTGTGCCATCCATGAGCTCTACAAGCTTTTTCGTAATGCCCATTCCGATGCCACTGCCCTCAATATGACTGGATGTAGTGTTACGTTCTCTTTCAAAAGTTTCAAAAATACGCTTTTGGAATTCTTCAGACATACCAATCCCATTATCGGTAATGGTAATGATCATATTGCACCAGTCTTCTTTTTCACAGGATTTCTGTACAACATTACAGGATATCCTGCCTCCTGTATTTGTATACTTTATTGCATTGCTAGTTGTTCAAAGTATATTAATGGGAGCAACTATAGACTATGCAATTGTATATACTTCATATTATATAGAATCAAGAGAAAAATTAAATGTTAAAGAATCAGTAAAAAATGCTTATAATAAATCAATACACACAATTCTTACATCTTCTTCAATATTAATTATTGCAACATTATTGGTAGGAAAATTTTCTAGTGGTATTGTATCAATGCTATGTAACACTTTATCACAGGGAGTATTGTGTGCAACAGTTTTAATATTAATTATATTACCTGCCACAATTGCTTGCCTTGATAAATTTGTAGTAAAGAGAAAAAATAAACAATAACTTAATATTTATAAAAGATTAACAACATTTTAAAATAAATATAAATTCTTTGTCACTTTTATATCTTTAAAATAATCTAAAAAGTAGTATTAAAATAGGAGATGGATTATTAATGATATTTAGTAGCTTAGAGTTTATATTTATTTTTTTACCATTATTTTTAATTTTGTATTTTGTATCTCCTACGAAATATAAAAATTATGTTTTGCTAATAGGTAGTATAATATTTTATATAATAGGTGCATGGGAACATCCGCATTATGTCTTACTTTTGGGAATTGCAATCTTATTAAACTATATTATAGGAAAAAAACTAGAAAAAAATAAAAATAAAAAAATCTTAATAGTTGGAATTATATATAATTTAATATGGTTAATATTCTTTAAATATTCGGATTTTATAATTTCAATTATATCAAACATAAGTGATGTTTATATAGAACCATTAAACTTATTATTACCTATAGGAATAAGCTTTTATACCTTTCAATCAATATCATATATAGTTGATATATATAATGAAAAATGTAAGCCAGCAAAATCTATAATTAAATATGCAACGTATGTACTTATGTTTCCACAATTAATATCAGGTCCACTAGTATCATATAACGATATAAGTAGACAATTGGATGATAGAAAAAATAACAAATCAAATATTATAATCGGAGTAAAATATTTTATTTTAGGTTTAGGATTTAAAGTATTATTAGCAAATAGAATAGGATGTCTATGGAATGATATTTCTATGATTGGAATTGAAAGTATTTCTACAGTTCTTGCTTGGTTAGGTGTAATAGCATATTCTTTACAAATATATTTTGATTTTTGTGGATATTCTTTTATGGCTGTAGGTCTTGGGAAAATTATGGGATTTAAACTTCCTATAAATTTTGAGACGCCTTACTTATCAACAAGTATGACAGAATTTTTTAGAAGATGGCATATAAGTTTGGGAAATTGGTTTAAAAATTATATATATATTCCATTAGGAGGTAATAGAAAAGGAAAAATAAGAACTATTTTAAATTTGTTAGTAGTGTGGATTCTTACAGGATTATGGCATGGAGCAAATTATAATTTTATATTATGGGGCTTATTTATATGTTTAATAATTGTTATAGAAAAGTTATTGATAAAGAAGTATTTAGATAAATATAAGTTTTTTGGACATTTATATATGTTATTATTAATCCCAATATCTTGGTCAATTTTTGCTATAACAGATATAAAACAATTAGGAATAATGTTTAGTAAGTTATTTACATGGAGTGAAGGTTTGTATTTGCTGGATTTTGTTAAATATGCAAAAATTTATGGAATTCTAATAATAGTTGGAATAATATGTGCTACTAAATTACCAGAAAAACTATTATTATCAAAACAAAATAATTTGTTGCAGAAATTAATATTATTAACCATTTTCTGTGGTTCAATCTATTACTTATATATAGGCTTAAATAATCCATTTTTATATTTTAGTTTTTAGAAGAAACTTAATAATTTACATTAAACTTTTCTTATGCAATCATTTATTTAATGTAAATTAAACTTATAAAATTGATTGTAAATATAGTATAAGAGGAAGAAAAAGTATGAAAAAAGAAAGAATAGTTATAATTTTAATAGTCTTAATTATAGGAGGATTTTTTTTAGTAAAAAGCATAAAAAGTGATTCAATTGCACTTTCAAATAATAATATATTGAATGAAACTAAAAAAGAAGATAAAATAAATAATGTAGTACAATATCAAGAAGATAGTAAGACAAATATTACAAATGAAAATATAAAAGAAAATAAAGAAGAGTCAAACATAAGTAAAAAACACTCAGTAGAAAAGTCATATTTTAATGATGCTTTATTTATAGGAGATTCTAGAACAATAGGAATATCAGAATATGGGGATTTGAATAATGCTACATTTTTTGCATATACAGGAATGAGTGTATATAATGTATTTAGCAAGACCGTCTCTGTTCCAAAAGTAGGAAAACTTAATCTAGAACAGTTATTGAGTTCAAAGAAGTTCGGAAAAATATATATAATGCTAGGTATAAATGAATTAGGATATAATACAAATCAAACTTTAGAAAATTATAAAAAATTAGTGGATTATATAAAAGATAGTCAAAGTAGTGCTATAATATATATACAAGCAAATTTACATGTAGCATCGAAGAAATCGGATAAAGACAGTATAGTAAATAATACAAATATAAATAAATTTAATGATCAAATTTCTAAATTTGCAGATAATAAAAGAATTTTTTATATAGATATAAATGAGAAATTTGATGATGACAATGGAAATTTAAATTCAAATTATACGAGTGACAATGTTCATATTTATGCAAAATACTATAAAGAGTGGAGTAATTGGTTATGCCAAAATGCAGTAGATTAAGGAGGCAAATATGTTAATAGTAGACCAAAAAGAATGGTTTTGTAAAAATATTAAAGATTTAGAAAATGGTATGTATAGACTTTCATATAGTATATTAAAAAATGAAGCGGATGCAGAAGATGCGGTTCAAGAAGCTATTTATAAGTCTTATAAAAATTTAGAAAATTTAACAGATAAAAGAAAATTTAAGCCTTGGATATATAAAATAGTAACCAATACTTCTCTTGAAATATTAAAAAACAATAAAAATTATGTAGATATAGAAGAAAATATCGAGGCTGATAAAGAAGATATAGATTCAAATTTAACTCTTTGGAATGCAGTACAAAAATTAAATCAACCTTATAGAACAACAATAACATTATTTTATTATGAAGATATGTCTATAAAAGAAATAAGTAAAATAACTGGTACAAATGTAGATGCAGTTAAAAAGCAATTATCAAGAGGTAGAGAAAAAATTAAGGAGGTTATAAATATATGAATTTTTTAGATGATCGAAAAATAAAAAAGATTGCTAAAGATGAAAATATAAAAGCACCTAATAAATTTTACAAATCTATAGATGAAACTTTAGAAAACTTAACAGATAAAAATGAGAAAACTAATTTTAATTTAGCTAGGAGATATAGTTTAAGATTTGCAATAGCATTGATTTTATTAACATTTATAGTACTTCCTAATATAAGTCCTAAAATATCTTATGCTATGCAAGAGTTACCTATAATAGGAAATATTGTTAAAGTAATTACAATAAGAAATTATTTTGATAAAGAGGGAAATAGTGAATTAAATGCTGATATACCTAGCATAAAAGATGCTGATAATACAATAAGTGAGTCTAATGACCTTATAAATGAAGATATAAGAAGACTTACACAGAGAATTATTGATAAGTATTATTCAGAAAAAAATCCGCAAAATCATCTTTCAATAAGAATTAATCCAGAAATAATAACAAATACTAATAATTGGTTTACATTAAAATTAACAATATCTCAAGTAGCAGCTAGCAGTAGCCTCGAATATAAATATTACCATATAGATAAAAACACTGATAAAATAATTAAAATATCGGACTTATTTGAAAATGATGGATATAAAAATGCTATAAGTGAAGAGATAAAGAGACAGATGATTTCCAGAATGGAAGAAGATGAAAACATTGTATATTGGTTTGATGAAGAATCAAAAGATTGGAGTTTTAGAAAAATAGATGATGACCAAAATT
>OLOI01002559.1_pt1 | contig 12834 bp, 10 predicted proteins | sample 1672131 | NCBI WGS metagenome assembly OLOI01 (sample SAMEA3136651, study PRJEB25190) | human gut metagenome | reverse complement strand
CCGTTGTTGCTGGAGGTCACATCGCTGTCAGTGGAGGTGACCGTGCCGGTCAGCGTGCCGTAGGAATACTCCGACAGGCCGGTGATGGCGATCTTGCAGGGGTCGCCGACATGCAGTAGGGGGCGGTCGTTCACCGTCACCATGGCCATGATCTCCAGATCATCGTTCTCGCTGGCAACGGTAGCCAGTGCAGAACCGGCACTCAGCACCATGCCCTCCTTGTAAGGGCTGTCCATGTGGATCACGCCGGAGGTGGGCGCATAGATGAAGTAATCGTTGGCACCAGTGTTCAGGGAATCCAGCTGCGCCTGCAGGTTATCCACGTTGACCTGTGCACTGGTAATGCTCTGGGAGATGGACTGCATGGTAGAGTAGTACAAAGACTCCAGCTCGCTCTGGTTCTGCTCCATCAAAGCCTTGATCTGGGTGTCGGAGTAACCGGCAGCCTGATAGGTGGTGGCGTCAAAGGTCTTTTGCGCTACCTGGCTTTTGTAGGTCTGGTACTGGTAGTAGTAGGGCTGGTCCTCGGCATTCGTCTCGTCGAAATAGTTGGTGTCGTCCTGAATGCATTTGAGCAGCTTGTTGTACTGATCCAGCTGCTTCTGGTAGATATCCAGCTGGCTTTGCAGGTTATCCTTCTGCATATCCAGATCGGTGCTCTTCAGCCGGGCGATCAGGTCGCCTTCGTTCACATAGCTGCCCTCAGAGACATACAGTTCGGTGATGGAGCCGGAGTAGCTGGACATGATGTAGGTCTTGTTGGCGGCCTGCACCGAGCCGCTGGACTGACTGACGTAGGTGCGGTAGTTTTTGGTGCTCCACACCACGAGGAAGAGGATGAGGGCAGCCGTCAGGAGAATGAGCGCGTAGCCAAAAGGCGGCAGCTTTTTCTCCATCATGATGCGGCGGTCCTGCAGCTCGTTGATGTCGCGGATGGTCGTCGTCATATTACTTTGTCTCCATAAAGGTATCCACAACGCCCTCGTCATCATCCTGATTGACAAAGATGGTGTAGACAGTGCCGGTCAGCTCGAGCTCGTGCTCAAAAGCCATGATGTTCAGCTTCTGGGAGGCAAGGCCGCTCTGGCTCATGGGTCCGACGTAGTGGGCGTACAGGCAGTTGCGCACGCGGAGCACAGCGTCCATGGAGTAGCCGGCCTCCATGCGGGGGATGAGCTGGGTGGCCTGCTGCATCATATAGACTTCGGGCTGAGGGTTGGGGCCGGCGGGCAGTTTGATGCACTGCACGAGGGGGCCGAGGGGCTGTGCGCCGTTGCTCTTGATAAAGTTGTGCATCTGGGTCAGCACGATCTGCATATTGTTGAACTCTTCGGGCTGGATGCGGCGGCTGACCACATTGGTCAGCTTGAGGGTTTTGTTTTCTGCGGTCTGGATCTCTCTCATGATTTTATACCACCTGTTCTTGGTTTCATTGCTTGTAATAGGCAATAACAAAACGTGAAGTTAGAGGCTGAAGCCTGACCTTCTCGCAAAGCCTCTCCCAAAGGGAGAGCCTTGGGCGAAGAGGCGAAGCCTTACGGAATATCCAAAGCCTCTCCCTTTGGGAGAGGTGTCACCGAAGGTGACGGAGAGGGCAAGCCCGGCAGGAAAGAACCGCTGCGCAGCGATGGGCAGGCTCTTTGTCAGAGCGATACTATCGCAGCGTCTGGGATTCGCCGTCAGCATCCTTGCCCTCTCAGTCGGGCTTACGCCCGCCAGCTCCCCCAGAGGGGGAGCCATTGGCATGTCGGTCAGGCTCTCCTTCGTACAACCTCTCAGTCTCGCTTCGCTCGACAGCTCCCCTGGTAGGGGAGCCTCTGGCGAAGAGGAAAAGCTTTCCGGTATGCCAAAGCCTCCCTCCTTGAGGGAGGGGGACCGCGTCAGCGGTGGAAGGAGTTCTTTTCCCTCAGCAGACCGCGCCCGGCTGCGGTTTTTCAGCCGTCTGCGGCAGGGCCGCAGCCTCAGCGGGCTTTACCTTCCTGGTGCGGGGGTGGCCCGCAGACACCGTCTTGGGCTTGAGGAGGGCTGCGGCGAGGACCTGCGACAGGTTGGACATGGGCAGGAACTCGATGTTCTTCTTGACCTCGTCGTCCACCTCGTACAGATCGGACAGGTTGTCCTTCGGGATGAGGACGGTCTTCATCCCCTCGCGGTAAGCGGCCATGCTCTTCTCGCGGAGGCCGCCGATGGGCAGCACATTGCCGTGGAGGGTGATCTCGCCGGTCATGGCCACATCGCCCCGCACCGGGATGCCGGACAGGCAGGAGATGAGGGCCGTGGTCAGGGTGACGCCGGCAGAGGGGCCGTCTTTGGGGACTGCACCCTCCGGGGCGTGGATGTGCAGGTCGCACTTCTTCAGCCGCTCGGGGTCGATGCCGTATTCCTCGGCGTGGACGCGCACCCAAGTGACTGCCAACTGTGCGCTCTCCTTCATCACATCGCCCAGAGAGCCGGTAACGGTGATCTTGCCGGTACCGTTGTCCATGACCTGCACCTCAATGGGCAGGGTCTCGCCGCCTACGCTGGTCCATGCCAGACCGTTGGCAATGCCAACGGCGTTAGTGCGGTTGAGGAAGTCCGGCTTGACGATGCGGGGGCCCAGCAGTTCCTCCAGCATGGTGGCGGTCACCGCCACGCTTTCCACCTCGCCGGCGGCGATCTTGCGGGCGCACTTGCGCAGCACGCTGGTGATGGTACGCTCCAGATTACGCACACCGGCCTCGCGGGTGTAGCCGTCGATGATGCCGTAGAGGGCGCTCTGGGAGAAGGTGACCTTGCCGGTCAGGCCGCAGGCATCCAGCTGCTTGGGGACCAGATGCTTCCGGGCGATGTTGTACTTTTCCACCCGGGTGTAGCTGGGCAGCTCGATGACGTCCATGCGGTCGCGCAGCGGGCCGGGGATGGCGCTGAGGTCGTTGGCCGTGGTGATGAAGAGCACATGGCTCAAATCAAACGGCATATCGATGAAATGGTCGTTGAAGGTGCTGTTCTGCTCGGGGTCGAGGGCTTCCAGCAGAGCGGCCGCCGGGTCGCCCCGGAAGTCGCCTGCCAGCTTGTCGATCTCGTCCAGAAGCATCAGGGGGTTCGAGCTCTTGGCAGAGATCATGGCGTTGATGATCTTGCCGGGCATCGCGCCGATGTAGGTGCGGCGGTGGCCGCGGATCTCGGCCTCATCCCGCACGCCGCCGAGGCTGATGCGGACATACTTGCGGTTCAGGCTCTCGGCGATGGAGCGGGCGATGCTGGTCTTGCCGACACCCGGAGGGCCGACGAGGCAGATGATCTGGCCCTTCACGTCGGGGGCCAGCTTGCGGACGGCCAGCACCTCGAGGATGCGGTCCTTGACCTTCTTCAGGCCGTAGTGGTCCCGGTCCAGCACGCGCTGGGCCTTGGCGATGTCCAGATCGTCCTCGGTGAAGGTGTTCCAGGGCAGGTCGAGGCAGGTGTCCAGATAGGTGCGGATGACCGTGCCTTCCTGATTGCTGCTCTGCATTTTGGAGAGGCGGTCCACCTCTTTGAGAAGCTTCTTTTCCCGGTCCTCGTCCAGATGGAGGGCCGTGATCTTCCGGCGGTACTCCTCGGCCTCGGCGGTGGTATCGTCGTCCTCGCCCAGCTCCTCGCTGATCATGTGGAGCTGCTCGTGGAGGTAGTAGTCGCGCTGGTTCTTGTCCATCGCCTCGTCTACCTTCTGGGCGATCTCCTTATCGATCTCGAGCATCCGGCGCTCCCGGTGCATCTTCTCGATGAGCAGATGCAGACGGCCCATCAGGGTGCCTTCGTCCAGAATGGCCTGCTTATCCTCGAAGCGGAACAGGAGGTTGGCCGGGATGTACTCGGACAGGAAAGCGGCGTCGGTGCTGGTGGTGATGGCAAACACCACGTCCTTGCCGATGTGGGGGTTCAGAGCCAGCAGGTCGTCAAAGCTCTTTTTGACGTTGCGGACGAGGACGTCCGCCTCCGGCAGTTCCTCGGGCTTCGCCATCTTGACCGGGGCCGGGCGGACGGTGGCCAGCAGGAAGCTGCCGTCGTCCTCCATCTCGGAGAGTTTGGCGCGGTATTTGCCTTCGACCAGGATGCGGACGAGATCGTCCGACACCCGCATCACCTGCTTGACCTCGGCCACGACGCCGTAAGTATAGAGGTCGGCGGCCTTGGGGTCTTCGACCTTCATCTCTTTCTGTGCCACGAGGAAGACGTCAGAGTTGTTGCTGACGGCCCACTCCACGGCGGCGATGCTCTTCTCGCGGCCCACCTCGAAGTGGAGCAGATTGTTGGGGAAGACCACCAGCCCGCGCAGGGCGATGGCCGGAAGGTGGAGGACGCTCCGCTCCACCTTGACCGTAACTTTTTCAGACATAGTACAAAACCTCCCAGCCGTCCCTCGGATGCGAGTCATCCATAAGGGCGGCTTTTTTGTAGGGTCATATCAAATCTATCATTTTATTATAGCGAAAAATGTTTGCAGATGCAACTGTTCAGCGCTTTTCCCGGGTGTTGTAGCCCAGTCTGCCCAGTGCGGGCAGGATGGCCCGGAGGGTCAGCGACGTGAGGGCGCCCATGACAAGGCCCAGCACCAGCATCACCGGCGCATAGTACAGCGACATGGCCGAGGACAGGATGAGCCCCGCGCCAAGCAGCTGGCCGATGTTGTGGGACAGTGCGCCGCAGACCGACAGGATGAACCATGTGGGCCGGAACGGGAGCTTATAGTAGAGCACCCACATCACCAGCAGGGACAGCAGTCCGCCGCAGAGCGAGAGGAAGCCTGCCGTCCAGCCGGAGACGAGAAAGACGAACAGCGCCTTGAGCAGGTCGAGATAGAGCGCCTGCCGCGCCCCCATGAAGAACAGTGCATACATCACTACGATATTCGCAAGGCCCAGCTTCATGCCCGGCGCAAGGCCCGGGATGACCAGTGTGCCTTCGATGAAGGAAAGCGCCATCGCCAGCGCGAACAGCAGGCCGGAAAGTGCGATCTCGTGTGTTTTCTTCGGGTCATGGTTTCGGTTTGCCATCGGCTCTCCCCCTTTGCTGCATCGGTCATTCTTCGCCGCCGGCGGTCTGCTCGTACTGCTCCTGCTCTTCGACAGCGGCTTCCCATGCGGCGAAAAGCTCGTCCTGATGGAAGCGCAGATCGCTGAGCTCGTCGCTCTTTTCCCGCAAAAGCTGGGGGTCGTTGTAGACTTCCGGCGAGTTTATCTCGTTTTCCAGCTCCACTTCGCGGGCGCCGCAGGCTTCCATCTCGTCCTCGCAGGCTTTGATCTTAGCGCGCAGCTCGGCCCGGCGGCGGCGCTGCTCTTTGCCGTAGCCCGCCTTGGCGGGTTCGCTGCTCTTCTCGGCCACGGGGGCGGGAGCGGCGCGGCCCATCAGGGCGTCATAGCTGGGGTAGATGACCGCCTTGCCGTCCTCGAGGTAGAGGATGGGGCAGGCCAGACTGTTCATCAGGTGGCGGTCATGGGTGACGAGGAGCAGCGTGCCAGTATAGGCCATCAGCGCCTCGGTCAGGTTCTCGCGGGTGTAGATGTCCAGGTGGTTGGTGGGCTCGTCCAGAAACAGCAGATTGGGCCGCTCCAGCACGATCTCAGCAAAGCGCAGGCGGGCCAGCTCTCCGCCCGAAAGTGCCTCGCAGGGCTTGAACACTGTCTCGCCCCGGAAACCCAGCTTTGCCAGATGGCTGCGCACTTCCAGCTCCGTCATCCGGGGATACTTGTTCCAGATGACATCGATCACCCGGCCCTGTCCCAGACGGTTCTGCTGCTGGGCAAAAATGCTGGGACGCGCCCCGGTGCCCAGCCGCACCATGCCGCCGGAGGGGCGGCGCTTGCCGTCCAGCACCTGCATCAGGGTGGATTTGCCTGCGCCGTTGGGGCCGGCGATGATGAGCCGCTGGCCGCGGCAGACCGTATAGGTGAAGGGCTCCAGCAGGGTGCGGTCGCCGATCTTAATAGTCAGGTTCTTGAGCAGCACCAGCTCATTCCACGGCTCCACGTCGTATTCGAAGCGGAACTTGAGCTGGTTGGTCTCGTCCTGAGGGGCCTCGGTGATCTCCAGCTTTTCCAGCTGCCTGCGGCGGCTCTGGGCCATCTTGGTGGTGGAGGCGCGGACGAGGTTGCGGTCGATGTAGTCCTGTAATTTTTCGGCCAGCGCCACGTCGGCGTCGTGCTGCTTCTGGCGCAGGGCGTCGGCGGCTTCCTTCTGGGGCAGATAGGCCGAGAAGTTGCCCTTATAGGTGGTCATGGTCTGGAACGAGACTTCCCAGATCTTGGTACAGACGTTGTCGAGGAAATAGCGGTCGTGGCTGACCACCAGAACGGCACCGGAGTAGCCCTTGAGGTAGTTTTCCAGCCACTCCATGGTGGCGAAGTCCAGATGGTTCGTGGGCTCGTCCAGAATGAGGACGTCCGGCTTCTCGAGAAGGAGCTTGGCCAGACGGAGACGGGTCAGCTCACCGCCGGAGAGGACTCCCACGTTCTTGCTCCAGGTATCCTGCGCAAAGCCCATGCCGGACAGCACCTTCTTGATGTTGACGTCCATGTTGTAGCCGTCGGCGGCGTCGATGATGTTCTGCAGTTCGTCGTGCTTTTCGAGAAGGGCGGCGTCGTCGGGAGAGGCCGCCATCTTCTTTTCCAAGATCTGCATCTGGGCCATGGCGTCCAGCACAGGGGCGAAGGAAGAGCGCATCTCCCCATAAATATCCAGCGTGACATCGAGCTTTGCGTTCTGCTCCAGATAGCCCAGTGTCACGCCGTGGGTCACGCTGAACTCGCCGTCATAGTCGGTGTAGACGCCGGTCAGAATTTTGAGCAGGGTCGTCTTGCCTGCGCCGTTCTGGCCCACGATGCCGATGCGGTCTTCTTTTTCCACGCTGGCGCTCACGTCGTGCAGGACGACTTTCTCGCCAAAGCTCTTTCCGAGTTTTTCCAAATGAATCAGCATATCGTTCTTCCGTGTTCTTTTCCAGTAGGGTGGATCGAGACATTCCCGCCGTTACAGCTGATGACGGCGGTGCTTGAGGCCGAGGTTCGCCAGCTCTTCCGGCTCCATCACCAGTGGGTAGAGCTCTTCCAGCGAGGCGATCTCGTAGGTGGGGCTCACCTTGCCCGGGTTCTCGGCGTGGCCGGGGTTGAACCAGCAGGTGTCGAGGCCCGCGTTCACGCCGCCCTGAATGTCGCTGGTGAGGCTGTCGCCCACCACCAGGACGTGCTCCCGGTTCTCCACGCCCAGAGCGCGGAGGGCGGAGTCGAAGATGCGGCGGCTGGGCTTCTCGCTGTCCAGCTTCTCGGAGACGAAGACGTCCTCAAGGTAGGCCCCGATGCCGGATTCTGCCACCCGGCGGCTCTGCACCTTCTCGAAGCCGTTGGTCACGATGGCCAGCGTCGCCACCTCGGAAAGCTCCCCGAGGACGTCCAGCACATTGGGGGTCATCAGGTCGGGGTGGGAGGACAGGTGGTCGAGGTAGCAGCGGTTCATCTCCACGCCGTCCCCGGCTGCGTTGATGGCCTTGAGGAAGCGGGTGAAGCGCTCCCCCATCAGCTTGTCGCGGCGTATCTGGCCCTTTTCCAGCTGACGCCACAGCTCCGAGTTGATGTCCCGGTAGGTCTGCACCGTCCCGGCGTCCGGCTCGATGCCGTATTCCACCAGCGTCTCAGCCAGCGCCTTGTTCTCGGCGGCGTCAAAGTCCAGAAGCGTATTGTCTGCATCGAAGAGGATGCAATAATATTTTGCCATGTTTCTTTCCCTTCTCTATCATGTTTCGAGCCGCCTGCTGCCTTGAGCGGGCGCGGCTGCGGTGCGGTTTGAGAACAGCGAGAAGCCAGCCCCGCCCGGCAGAGCTGGCTTCTCGTATTTTTATCATTCCAACGTCATTTCATAGGCTTCATCGTCGGACTGGTCCGGCAAATTTCCGCTGCACTTACAGCGCGGCGTGCAGGCGCACTCTTTTGCGATGCACTTTGCCATCTGCTCCTCCGTCACGCCGTTCTCGACGTTTTCCCAATCCATGTCGTAGTAGTCCACGCTGCCGTCGGTCACATCTTCTGCGCCGGGCAGGCCGAGGACTCGCATTTCTTCACGGAACATCCGCTCGCCTCCTCTCGGCTCAGCCTATGCGGCTGCGCAGAGGAAGGTGCGGGGCGTCATTCTGCCTTGCTTTCGGCTTCCTTGCTGGCGGAGGCTTCCGACTTGCTTTCGGCCTTGGACTCTGCCTTGCTTTCGGATTTGGATTCTGCTTCGCTCTCGGCCTTGGACTCAGCTTTGCTTTCAGTCTTGGATTCTGCCTTAGACTCGGCCTTGCTTTCGGAATCCGACTCTGCCTTGGAGCTGCCAGACGACGTGCTGGACGATGCCGACGACGAACTGCTGGTGCTGTGGGAAGAGCTGCCCGAACTTGCAGAGGAAGACGAAGAGGATGTACTGCCGGAAGAACCGGCATGGGACGAGGACGAACTGCTGGTGGAGCCGGACTCGCTGGTCACACCGCTGCCGATGGTGATGGTCAGGGTGTTGCTGCTCACCTTGCAGTCGTTGTAGGTGACGACGGCGTGGATCTTATAAGAAGCGTTGGCCATGGAGCTGTCCACCACCACAGTGATGCTGGACTTGCCGGCGGCCTGCGTGACCTCCTGACCGTTGGCGTACCAGCGCAGGTTCTCGGTCTTGGCGTACTTGCCGCTCAAGGCAGCCTTGAAGGTGTAGGAGCTGCCCACAGCGCCCTTGCCCTCGCTGGTGATGTGGACGGAGGCCGTGCCGAAGACTGCCGTGACGTCCAGATTCTGCTTGAAGTCGGTGTCGGTGCGGGTCTTGCTGGTGAGGCCGTCGCTCCACTTGACGAAGACATGGCCCTCCGCCGGGACAGCGGTCACGGTGATGGATTTGTCGGGGTCGGTGACGGTGTAGGTCACAGAGCTGTTGCCGGTGTCATTGCCGACGCTCAGAGTGCCGCCGCCGTTCTTGTCCACACGGTAGCGGGCCTCGTACTTTTTGTCCTCACTGGTGCTCTCGCTGGAAGAGCTCTCCGAGCTGCTGGCGCTCTCGGCCTGACTCTCGCTGGAGCTGACAGCCTCCGAGCTGGGAGCGGCCACAGCGGAGCTGGGGTTGGAGACATACTCCATGGTGCGGGTGGGGATGTTGTTGGTGTCGGGGCGGCGGTCCTCGGTCTGCAGGGCGTGGGTGCGGAGATAGTTCAGCACTGCCTTGAGGCCGGCGCTCTTGAGGTGGATGTCGCCGCTGGTGTAGTAGTCCGCGATGCCGTAGCCGTCGCTGCCCTTGAGGGCCTCGGCGGAGTTGAGGAAGCGGACGCCCAGCTGCTCGCACATGTCCAGAAGGGCCATGTTGAAGTCGTCGATCTTGGCCTGGTCCATGTGGGGGTAGTTGGAGTGGTCAGCCGGGACCGGCGGCACCGTGTTGACGATGATGTCGGTGTAGGGGTAGCTCTGCTGGATGGCCTGGATGAGGGCCGTGTAGTGGGCGATGAAGTCCGAGACTTCCATCCCGGTGTCGTTGGTGCCGAAGGTCATGACCACACGGCGGGGCTTCATCATGGCCACCGCCTGAGGGATGGTATAATGGTTGGAGTCCTTCTTAAAGGTAACGATGCCCTCGTTGAGCGCGACCTGGGTGCCGATGCCCTCTTTGGCGCAGAACTGCTGCAGGGAGATGAGGCCGTTGTTATAGAGGCGGACGGTGTTGGAATCGCCCAGAAAAAGGGTGTCGTTCAGATAGTCCGTGCCGGCGTCGGCGGTCTCCGTCAGCAGAGCGGTGGAGGCGTTGTCGATCTGGTAGTGGCCCGACAGGTCTCCGCCGGAGGTGGGGTCTGCCACAGACTCCGAGACGGAGGGGGCAGGCTCCTCCTTTTTGAGGAGGGTGGTGGTGATGCCGAAGGTCAGCAGCACCGCCAGCACGCAGAGGATGCAGACCAGAACGGCCCGATGCTGCATGGGAGTCATGGTTTCGTTTTGTTGTTGTTTTTTTCGACTCATAGATTCAGTCCCTCTCGTTTCAGGAATGGGAAGGCTCGTCCACCGGGCGGAGAGCCCAGTCCGTCAGCTCTTTGCAGTCAGCGGCCATGAAGGCGGGCGCAAAGGGGGCGACCTCTTCCCTGCCGCCGTAGCCGTAGAGCACAGCGGCGGCGTCCAGGCCGCAGTTCACAGCGCCCTGCATATCGTCCCGGCGGTCGCCCACCATCAGCACCCGCTTGCCCTGCATGACGGGCTGGGCGAGGACGTGGCGGATGACGTCGGTCTTGTTGTCGCGGCTCTCATCCATGGACGCACCGCCCACGAAGGAGAAGTAAGGCGCAAGGCCCTGCTCTTCGAGGATGGGCCTCACAACGTCGGTGGGCTTGCAGGTGGCCGTGCAGAGGGTCAGGCCCGCAGCCTTGAGACGGCCCAGCATCTCCACCACGCCGGGGTAGACATCGCCCTCGTGGCAGCCCTTGGCGGCGTAGCTCACGCGGTAGCGCTTCGTGGCCTCCTCGATTTTTGCAGGGTCGGAGAAATGCTCGCCGAAGCTCTTGCGGAGGGGCGGGCCGATGTAGCGGCCAAGGTCGCTCCGGGCGACGTCAACGCCCATGGAGCTGAAAACTTCTTCCAGTGTATTGAGAATGCCGGGGGCGGAATCGATGAGCGTACCGTCCACGTCAAACAGGATCGCATCGTAGTGCAGCAAGGTCAGGTTCCCCTTTCTCTTTGGATAAACATTATATAGTATAGCACAGATTTCGATATTCAGCAATTCCAACAAAACACTTTTCCGACTTTTATACATATTTTTAGGCAGCCCCGCCCCGGAAAGCAAAAACTGCCCACCCATTGCGGGCGGGCAGTCGCATTTTGACATCAGCTCTCGGTGGTGGTGCTGTTCCCCGTCGAGGGGTAGTAGAGGTTGTTGGCGATGAATTCCAGCTTCTCTTTCAGAACCAGCTCAAGGTTCGCCACGGCGTGGACCATGTTGGTGGCGGAGTCGTTGACTTCCAGCAGCTTGCACAGGTCCAGCTCCTCCATGCTGAGGGCGGCTTTCATCTTCTGGGTCTCGGCGCAGAGGATGTGGCTCAGGGCCGACTCCTGCAGAGCGATGCTCTCCATCAGGTCAACGACGGCCTGGTCGAAGGAAACTCTCGGCAGCGCGGGGCAGCCGCAGGAAACGCAGGGGGTGCAGTTGGTGGTATCAGCCATAAGAAGGACCTTCCTTTCTATAATAGGAATCGGGCGCAGTCCATCCTATGTGCCTCGCCGCCCGGATGTCACTCCGGCTTTGCGCTCTTCTGTACCTTCTCGATGGTGTCGCGGTAGCCGCCGGAGCCGTACTGGATGCAGCGGTTGATGCGGCTGATGGTGGCGGTGCTGATCTCCACCGCCTTTACGATCTGGTCGTAGGTGCTGCCGCCGAGCAGGAGCTTGGCCGCTTCCAGACGCTGGGCCATATCGGAGATCTCCTTGACCGTGCAGAGGTCTTCGAAGAAGTTGTAGCACTCCTCCCTCGTCTCAAGACTCAGGATCGCGTCGAACAGTGCGTCGGTGGTGGGGTTTCTTCTGGGGTTCTTGTCCGCCATAGCTGCCTCCTTTAGGGCAAAGTGCCGCATGGTGCGGCAGGGGGTCTTTCTATTACTCTGTTACTTTAGCACTTGAAAGTATAAAAGTCAAGTATTCGGTCTTTCTTTCCGGAAGTTTAGCAGATTTCACCTGTGGAGGCATTCAGTTTTATTCATCTCACATCTGAACAAAAATCGCCTAAATTTTCTTAGTCTCTCCCCCGCAAAAATGGCACAGTCTCCTAACTTGCCCAAAATATATTGACAAATTATGAAATCAGGACTAAAGTATACACAATCATTCGGCAAATGCAATGAACAGGACATGACTTTTCGCATTCCCTGCGCTCAGAGAGCCGCCATTCCGGTGCAAGACGGCAGCACAGTGCGATCAGCCCTCACCTGCGAGCAGCCTGTGCGAACCCGCTTGCGGCAGTAGTGCATGGCCGTTCAGCCCACGTTACAGGGCGGCGTATCGGCGGCAGGAACGCCTGTACGCGCAAGCGGTTGCTCCCGAAAGCAGCAAACGAAGTGGTACCGCGGAGAACGACCGGTGCAGATGCACCGTTTGGCCTTCGTCTTCGAGGAAGACGGGATACATCTTTGTGTCTCTATCTTTCATGAGGACGGAGGCTTTTTTCACCCCTCCGGGCCGTTTCGCCTGCCCTGCTTTTGGGCACAGCCGTCCTGCTTCGGCCATTGCCGGTGTGAAAGAAAGGAAAGAGGTAAAAGAAATGAATACGCTGGTCATCGTTTTGATCGCAGCCGTGTGTCTGCTCGGCGCTTATACGCTGTACGGCCGCTGGCTGGCCAACAAATGGGGCATCGACCCCACCGCCAAGACCCCCGCAGTCGTCCACGAGGATGGCCGTGACTATGTCCCCACCAACGGCTGGACCGTGTTTGCACACCAGTTCAGCTCCATCGCCGGTGCAGGCCCTGTCACCGGTGCCATCCAGGCTGCTGCTTTCGGCTGGCTGCCTGTCCTGCTGTGGGTGCTGCTGGGCGGCATCTTCTTCGGCGCTGTCACCGACTTCGGCGCTCTGTACGCTTCCGTCAAGAACGACGGCAAGAGCATGGGCATGCTGATCGAGAAGTACATCGGCAAGACCGGCCGCAAGCTGTTCCTGCTGTTCTGCTGGCTGTTCTGCGGCATCGTCATTGCAGCGTTTGCTGACATGGTGGCCGGAACCTTCAACGCCTTCGGCGCCGACGGCGCTCTGGTGGAGGCTGCGCAGACCAACGGCGCTGCCGGTATGGTCTCCATCATGTTCATGGTCTTCGCTGTCGTCTTCGGCCTCATCCAG
>OLOI01002555.1_pt1 | contig 12858 bp, 10 predicted proteins | sample 1672131 | NCBI WGS metagenome assembly OLOI01 (sample SAMEA3136651, study PRJEB25190) | human gut metagenome | reverse complement strand
GCCGCCTTTCCATCATTGACCTGGAGGGCGGCAAGCAGCCCATGTTCAATGAGGATGGCAGTCTTGTCTGCATTTTTAACGGCGAGATCTATAACTTCCAGACCCTGCGCGAGGAACTGATCGCCGCAGGCCATACCTTTGCCACCCGGTCCGATACCGAGGTGCTGCTGCATGGCTATGAGCAGTGGGGCAATCAGCTGCCCGGCAAACTGCGCGGCATGTTCACCTTCGTGATCTGGGACCAGAAAACCAAAACCATGTTTGGTGCGCGGGATATCTTCGGTATCAAACCGTTCTATTATTATAATCAGGATGGTCTGTTCCTGTTTGGCAGCGAGATCAAAAGCTTTCTGGCTCATCCTGGTTTCAAAAAGGAACTAAACGAGGAACGCCTGCCGGAATATTTGAGCATTGAGTATATCCCCAATGAGGAAACCATGTTCAAAAATGTCTACAAGCTGCCCAGCGGATGTATGTTCACCTGGGAAAATGGCGAGCTGACAGTGGAACGCTACTATGAGATCAAGTACCATGTGGACGATTCCAAGAGCCTGGAAGAGTGGGAAAAAATCATCACCGATACCTTTGCCGAAAGCGTTGCCGCCCACCAGATTGCCGATGTTGAGGTTGGCTGCTTCCTTTCTTCCGGTGTGGATTCCAGCTTTGTGGTCAACGAGGTTGCTAAGGGTACTCCGCATGTCAAGAGCTTCTCGGTCGGCTATGCGGAGGAAAAATACTCCGAGCTGCCGTATGCCCAGGAGTTCAGTAAGGAAATCGGTGTGCCCAGCATTGCCAATAAGGTGGATGCCGAACAGTTCTTTGAAGCCAACCGCCTGATCCAGTGGTACCTGGATGAACCCATGCCCAACCCGGCGGAAGTTCCGCTTTACTTTTTGGCCCAGAACGCCCGCAAGTACGTCAAGGTCGTGCTTTCCGGCGAAGGTGCCGATGAACTGTTTGGCGGCTACCCCATGTACTGCCAGGCGGTTCACTTTATGGATTACGAGCATAAGGTGCCCAAAGCGCTGCGTAAGGCCGCAGGCGCAGTGGCATCCAAACTGCCGGACTTTAAGGGCAAGCACTTCCTGGTGCGCGGTGCAGAAGAACCCTGGCAGCGCTATATGCGCGCCAACTATGTTTTCCTGGACCCGGCTGAACGTGACCGCTGCCTGAAAAAGAACTACCACAGTCCCCGCCCGGAACAGTTCTTTAAGCCTTATTTTGATAAAGTGCAGGGTCTGGATGAACCCACCCAGCTGCAGTGGGTGGATATGCACACCTGGATGTTGTATGATATCCTGCTGAAAGCCGACCGCATGAGCATGGCCAACAGCCTGGAACTGCGCGTGCCTTTCCTGGACCGCAACATGCTGGATGTGGCACTGTCCATCCCGCAGAAATACCGCTCCGGCAAAGAGTCCACCAAGATCGCTCTGCGCGGTGCCGCCATGAAGCAGCTGCCGGAAAGCGTTGCCCATCGCAAAAAGCTGGGCTTCCCCGTGCCGCTGAACGACTGGCTGCGGGAAGATAAGTACTATAATATGGTAAAGGAAAAGTTCACTGGCCCCGTTGCCGAAAAGTTCTTTAATGTGGACGAAATCATGCGCCTGCTGGATGATCATAAGGCGGGCAAGGCCAAGAACATGACCAAGATTTGGAGCTTCTATTCCTTTATTTTGTGGTACGAGCTGTATTTCGTAAACACCCAGGCCCCGGCAGGAATCTATTAAAAGCCGGGCAGAAAGCCCCGATAAAAACACAAATAAAAAAGTTCAAAAAAATTGAACTTTACTATTGACACAATGCGCCCCATGTGATATTATAATTCTCGCAGCATGTTCCCAGACAACAGGAACTGACCCGTGCGCGCCCGTAGCTCAGGTGGATAGAGCAACTGCCTTCTAAGCAGTGGGCCAGGGGTTCAAGTCCCTTCGGGCGCATTCTATGGTGCCTATGGCGCAGTTGGTTAGCGCGCCAGATTGTGGCTCTGGAGGCCGAGAGTTCGAATCTCTCTAGGCACCCCACCAAAGACCGCACAGTGATTATGCTGCGCGGTCTTTTCTTTTGCTGGGCCGTCGCCAAGCGGTAAGGCAGAGGACTTTGACTCCTCCATTGCGTCGGTTCAAATCCGGCCGGCCCAACCAAGATGCAACCTCGCAGGGGGTTGCATCTTTTTATATGTAATAAACGGCGGCGGGAGAACATAGGCCGAATTTGAACAGCCCGTGCCCGGCGTCCCACGTCCCGCCGGGTAAAAACAGTCCAGCGGACTGTTTTTAGGGCGCGGCTTGCCAAATCCGGCCGGCCCAACCAAAATCGCTCATAAATTTAACGTGAAAACGTTGAACTTATGAGCGATTTTTCTTTTTCCTTGAATATGCTAAAACTCTGTTTTCCCTAATTTTCCCGATTTTTACATACTTTTCCTAATGCTTTGAGCGACCAAGTGAGCGACTTTTTAGGAGGAAATTTTTATGTCAGGAAAAGCTCGTCGGGGAAACGGAGAAGGCTCCGTATACCAGGATAAGAATCGTGTATGGCACGCAAAGTTGACAGTTGGCCGGTATAGAAACGGCAAACCCCGTTATAAGGAATTCAAAGGAAAAAGAAAAGCGGATGTAATAGCAAGGCGAGATGCGTACCAGAAAGAGTATGGAGATTTATCTCTTGAATCAGGTGCGAACATACCGTTTGCTGATTACATCACGCGCTGGATAGAGAATGTCAAGCGTAACGAGCAAAAGGAAGCTACATATATTAGAACAGTGAGCACTGCGAATACCTACATCATTCCTATGATAGGTGGGTATAAGGTAGCAGAGCTCACCAGCGATATTATACAGCTCCACCTGATTAACGAGATGCGCGACATGACATGCGAGCGCACGGGAGAAGAGCTCTCGTGGTCAAGCATTCAAAAGGCATATATCTACACCAAAGCTTGCTTAGAATATGCTGTAAAGAATGGTGTAATCACGCGGAACCCGTGCGCGAACGTAACTCTGCCAGCAAAAAAACAGCGCCAGCAGCGCGATATACGCTTTTTCGATGAGACCGAGATAGCACGTTTTCGGAAAGCCTGCCGGAAAGGCATGAGCAAGTACGAATGGGTGTTTGAAGCGCTTTTGCTTACCGGTATGCGGGAAGGCGAAATATGCGCACTGAAACCGAGTGACATTGATTTTGAAAACCACTGGATCTTGGTTCATGCTACACTGATAACATCTAAGTCTATGGGAACAGATGGAAGGATGCACAGTCGCTTTGCATACCAACCACAAACCAAAAACGGTAAAAATCGTTATGTTCCACTAGGGCCGGAAGTGGAAGCACTCTTCAAAAAGGCTGCTGAACACTGCCCGGTGAATGCGTATCTTGTAACACAAACCACACAACCCTGCAACCTGAGTTATTTGGAGAGAGCGTATAAGACGGTTTGTACGCGTGCAGGGCTTGCAAACGTTCATGGTCCCCATGATTTACGGCACACCTTTGCCAGCAAGCTGATAAGAGAACATGTAGAAATCAAAGTGGTTTCTGAGGTACTGGGCCATAGTGATACCAGCTTTACGTATCGAACCTATGTTCATCTTATTGAGGAGCAAAAGAGCAGCCCGTTAGCAGGCATTGTGTGGGGAACAGTTCCGGAAGCCGTTTAACCTAACTCAAGTCAATACACTCAGGCACTGTCTTGTCCACATGATTTTGGCGCTATGTCCATTGCTGTAATAAGCACTAGGCCGTAACAGACACTAGGAAAGTATGTATGGATGCAAAACAGGAATCGTGTGGAATTTTAAACAATACGGTTTAATTAAGCCGATAATATAAGAGCCCGGCAAGAACATTATGTTCCCGTCGGGCTTGATTTATACCTTGTAATTTATCGCATCTTGTGGTATTCTGTAGAAGCCGCTTTTGGCGGCAGGCACTGCACACAACGGCAGGCGGTTGGCCCCACTTCCCGAAAGGGGGTGAAGCCATGCGTTTTACGTTTACTTTCCATGTTGGCCGCAAGACCATCACGCTAAGTTTAGTAGTAAAAAGCAAGAACCGCCACCCTGCACGGTGACGGCTCTTTCATAAAAGTCGTTTACTTAAAAGGGTCAACCGCTTGTCGCAGTGCCTTTTTCTATTCTCATTATATCTGCCATACCGTATCGTGTCAAGCCCTGAGCGTTTGCTTGGGGCTTTTTTGTTTGCAGAAAAGTATTCAACCAAACGGGCAAATGCCGCTGAACAAACGGCTATGAGCCCTTGAAAGCGGTGCTGTGAGGGGGTGCTGGCTGCGGAAATATCCGTGCTCCCTTAACGCGCTACAGAGCTTGAATGGGCCTTTCTGACGCGCTGGAGAGCAATTATATGAGCCTGGAGTGAAAAGCATCAACCAACCGCCTTTTGCCGTAGAAACATTACTTTTTCTTTTTAACCATCCCCCCGGTGACAAGAAAATATCTGCGCTGTACAGTTGTTTCTGAGAATACTGGCTTTACATGCCGTTTTTCTCTGCCGCCTTCCTTTATATGCCAGCCAAACAAGCGGGAAAGCATAGAGCCAAAAACTGACCTAAAATCCAACTTTGCTATGATGTAAGTGTCGAAAGCAACAGCCACTCAGGCAAGGCCCACGGCAAAATGTGAACATGTGTTCCCCCACAAACAAAAAAGAAAGGTCGTAAACACTATGAGCATTGACAGCATGTTGGAACTGGTCAACCAGTACAAAGAAGCTGCACAGTTGATTGAAGCAGCGCAGGCAGAGCAGGAACTTATCAAGGCACAAATCAAGGCAGAACTTGCCGCACGCGGTACAGATACCTTGCAAGTAGGCTGCCACAAAGTCAAGCTTTCCGACTTCACCAGTACCCGCCTGGACAGCAAAGCCATTAAAACCGTTGCCCCTGCCCTGTTTGAGCAGTATTCCAAAACGTTCACCGTTCAACGCTTAAGCATCAACTAAGAAAGGCCCCTTACAGCAAGCACCGACCAAAGTTTTTGTTGTAAAGAGCCACAACACCCGCCGGGCGGGTACAAGTACAGTATACACCCTGCCCGGCCATTTTATCAAGAGAAAGGTTGTTCTTTCATGAAGCAGACAGTTAAAACCAGCCGTGCCGCCGGGCAGTTAGAAAAGATGTTCCGTGCCCTCAATACCCGTTTCTTTGACGGTAAATTGCCGGAGCCGGTCATTACCCTCAAGAAAACACCCGGTGCCTATGGTCACATCACTTGCGGCAAAACGTGGACAGCGGGCACAGAGCAGCGCCACGAGATAAACATCTCAACGGCCACGCTTGACCGCCCCATTGAGGAAACCACGGCCACGCTGCTGCACGAGATGTGCCACCTATACAACATGGTCAACGGCATAAAGGATACCAGCGGTAGCGCCAATGCCTACCACAACAAACGCTTCAAGGAAACGGCAGAATCCCACGGCCTTATCATTGAGCACCACGCAAAGTATGGCTGGACCGTTACAAGCCCCAGTCTTGAACTGCTGGACTTCATAGAGCTGCAAGGCTGGCAGGCCATCCAGATGACAGAGGGCTTAAGCTGGCAAGATATGCTAGGAACCGTCACAAGAAGCCGCACCCCCGGTGCAGCCAATGGCGGTGCAGTCAAGCCGCCCAAACGCCCCAACAGCACCCGGCGGTGGATATGCCCAAAGTGCGGAACCATCATCCGCTCAACCAAAGAAGTCCGCATCATATGCGCTGATTGCAGCATGAACTTTATCCCGGCGGATTAAGCGCCGCCAGACAGAGAGGAACGGGCTGAGTGAGAGTAGGCCATATTTTTTAAAAGTGCACATCGAAAAAGAGGTACTGCTATGTCACTTGCCCAAAAGCTGAAACAACTGCGCCTGCAAGCTGGCCTTACACAAGAACAACTGGCTGCCCATATTGGTGTATCTTCCCGTACAATCAAGCACTGGGAACACGACACCCGCACACCAAACGCTGTATCCCTGTTGGTTCTATCCAGGTGTTTCCATGTGTCTGTGGACTGGCTGCTAGGCCGCACCGATGAAAGGTAGAGTACACCTCAGCTTACTATCGAACCAAGCGCCGAAAACTGTAAAGATAGGGTTAATTCACGAATTATTTACCACTTTGCAGGTCGCCTCTTGATTCTATTTTATCAACCAGAAAGGAAAAGCAAAATGAATGTTGCCTATGTCCGCGTTTCCACTGTAGAACAGAATGAAGCACGCCAGATAGAAGCCCTCAAGCCCCACGGCATTGACAAATGGTTCACGGAAAAAATCAGCGGCAAAAACACCCAGCGCCCCCAGCTGCAAGCCATGCTGGACTTTGTGCGGGAAGGTGATACGGTGTTCATTCATGATTTTAGCCGCCTTGCCCGCAGCACAAAAGACCTGCTGACCCTGGTGGAACAGCTGCAAAATAAAGGTGTACATTTAATCAGCAACAAAGAAAACCTGGATACCAGCACTCCCACCGGCAAGCTGATGCTGACCATGATAGCCGCCATCAACGAATTTGAGCGCGCCAACACACTGGAACGCCAGCGGGAAGGAACCAAGCGTAACGGCGTGTATAAAGGCCGCAAGCCTGCCCAGCTGCCGCCGGACTTCGATGTTCTGTACGCCCGTTATCAGTGCCGTGAGCTGAACAAAACCCAGCTGGCCGCCGCTGTTGGCGTATCCCGCCCCACACTGGAACGGTTATTGCGTGACTATTTGGCCTGATAGTACGATTATTCACCCCATAAAAACACAAAAAGCCGCTGAAAGTCCGATTTATGAAACACTGCGTGCTGTATAATAAAGCCATAGCAAACAGGAACACACATTCACTACAAAATTTTGAGGTACATATCATGAGCGATAACAAGAAAGATGACTATGGTTACTTTGGTACTGGTATTGATGGATATGTGCATTACAAACAGGCTTTTGACCAGAGTTTCCACGAGGATAACGGTGTGACCAACGAGCCTGCAAAGCAAGCCCCCTCAAGGCACACGGAACTACAAGACAAGGAAACCAGCAAGAAGAGCGAACAACCCGCCCCATCCACACCATCTTCACATGAAAAAGAGGATTTATTTTTACGATGGATAAGCTTTATTCAAAAAATAACAAACCCTCTTGCCGACAAAGGGCTAATGTACGACTTACTTGCCGCAATGATTATAATGCTGTTATTGATTGGGCCAATCATTTTTATTGGCGGGATGATAATAATACTTCCGCTGACTCTTGTTACTGGCTCTTCTGAATCTGCGGGTGAAATCTTAGTCATTGCTTTAATTATTTACACCATATACTGGAAGTTAAAGCACTAAGCGATCATTTATCATTCAGTCAACAAACACAACACTACAAATCTTCAGGAGGGAACACTTATGTTAGGTGGTTTTGGTTTAATTCTCGGTATCGCTGGCCTGTTCGGTTCTGCCGCTGCAGCTGGTTACACATCCAATGATATTAAAGGTTATGACGCCCTCGGCGCCTATCAGCGCTCCATCTCGGAACCCACCCCGGAAGAGAAAGCCGTCTATGAAAAGTGGCGCGGCAAGCGTTTCAATAACCGTAACGAAACTTTCTATACCCTCATGCAGGAACACCACGTTGATTATGCTGACGGCCATCGTATCTGGTGGCAGCATGTCTTTGAGGATGAAAAAGTTGAGGTCAATCCCAACTACCTTGATCGTATCAGCGGCGTCCATGAGCGTGCTCTGCGCTATAAGGCGGAACAAATCGGCAAAAAGCGCCGCGGCTGGTAAGGCAGGTGAATTCTTATATCAAAAAAAGCTGCTGCACCGGGAAAGCCAGGTGCGGCAGCTTTTTGCATAGAGAGGCAGCAGCAAACAAAGCAGCGGACCTCTATTCCGCTGTCTACACAATGGCGACGAAATGTGCAAAATAAATCAACTTAAACTTGATTTTTTGTGCATTTAACGCTATGATTAAACCAATGGAAACCATGTTGACAGGATGGATTTTTGCATCCTGAATGACCAATACAACTGGGAGGTAGTTATGCTGGATGTAGCAATCATTGGCTGTGGTGTGGTTGGTGCAGCTGCAGCGTATGAACTGTCGCACTATCCGCTGCATGTGGCAGTGCTGGAAGCAGAAAACGATGTGGCGGATGGAACAACGAAGGCAAACAGCGCCATCCTGCACGCCGGGTATGACCCGGAACCGGGCACCCAAATGGCCCGCCTGAATGTGCAGGGCGTGGCGCTGGCAAAGGAAATCTGCGCCCGGCTGGATGTGCCCTACCGCCAGTGCGGCAGCCTGGTGCTGGCGCTGAGCCAGGCAGAGCTGCCCCACCTGCAAAAGCTGTACGCGAACGGCGTGGCAAACGGCGTGCCGGGCATCCGGCTGCTGACAGCGGAGGAAACCCTGGCGATGGAGCCGCAGCTTGCCCCTACAGTGGCCGGGGCGCTGTTTGCCCCCAGCGCAGCCATCGTCAGTCCGTGGGAGTTTGCGCTGGCCATGGCGGAGGTGGCTGTGCGCAACGGGGTAGAGCTGTACCGCAGCACTCCTGTAACCAACATTGAAAAGATTGACGGCGGCTGGCAGCTGACCACGCCAAACGGCAGCTTTGCGGCCCGCTATGTGGTCAATGCGGCGGGACTGAACGCCCAGGCCATCCATGAGATGGCCGCGCCGCACACCTTTACGCTGGAACCTACCCGCGGGGAATACTATCTGCTGGACAAAAGCGAAGGCAACCGCGTGAACCATGTGATCTTCCAGTGCCCGAACGAGAACGGCAAAGGGGTGCTGGTAACGCCCACCGTACACGGCAACCTGCTGGTGGGGCCGAACGCCCAGCCGGTAGCGGGGGATGATACCGCCTGCACGGCAGACGGCCTTGCCTTTGTGGCGGCAACGGCCAGGCGCAGTGTGCCGGGGATCCGCTTTGGCGAGTCCATCCGCAACTTTGCCGGTGTGCGCGCCAACGTGGATACCGGGGACTTCGTGATCGGCGAAGCGGACGGCGCGCCGGGCTTTATTGACCTGGCGGGCATGAAATCGCCGGGGCTTTCCAGTGCACCGGCTGTGGCAAAAGAGGTAACTAAAATTCTGGCAGCCCACAACGACCTGCCGGAGCCAAAGACGGATTATAAGGATGGCCGTACCCGCGTGCGGTTCAAGGAGCTGCCGCCGGAGCAAAAGGCGGAGCTGATTGCCAAAAATCCCGCCTATGGCCGTGTGATCTGCCGGTGTGAGACGATCACCGAGGGCGAGATTCTGGATGCCTTGCAGAGCGAGATCCCAGCCGTGAGCATTGATGGCGTAAAGCGGCGGTGCAACGCGGGCATGGGCCGCTGTCAGGGCGGCTTTTGCGGGCCGCGCGTGCTGGAACTGATCAGCAAAACACTAGGCATTGACCCGTTGGATGTATTGCAGGACAAAGCCGGCACCAATGTGCTGCTGTGTGAAACCAAAACCGGAAGGGGGTGCAACCATGGTTGAACTTGTTATCATCGGCGGCGGCCCGGCGGGCCTGGCGGCGGCGTACAGCGCGTGGCAGCATGGCCTGCGCGATATTTTGATTTTGGAACGCGATGCAGAGCTGGGCGGTATTTTGAACCAGTGCATCCACAACGGGTTTGGCCTGCATCGGTTTGGCCAGCAGCTTACCGGCCCGGAATACGCCGGGCGCTATATCGAGATGCTGCGCACAACCGGCGTGCGGGTGGAACTGGGCACCATGGTGCTGGAGGTGACCCCCGATAAGCAGGTACACTGCGTCAGCCGCAGCAAGGGCTACCAGATCATTCAGGCCAAAAGCATTATCCTGTGCATGGGCTGCCGCGAGCGCACCCGCGGGGCCATCGGCACCCCCGGCACCCGCCCGGCGGGAATTTATACCGCCGGTGCAGCCCAGCGCTATGTAAATATGGAAGGCTACCTGGTGGGCAGACGGGTATTGATTTTGGGCAGCGGCGATATCGGCCTGATCATGGCGCGCCGTATGACGCTGGAGGGAGCCAAAGTGCTCGCCTGCGTGGAAGTGATGCCTTATTCCGGCGGGTTGACCCGCAACATTGTGCAGTGCTTGCAGGATTTTGATATTCCGCTGTACTTATCCCACACCATTGTGGAAATTCAGGGCAAAAAGCGGGTGGAAAAAGCCATCGTTGCCAAGGTGGATGAAAACCGCCGCCCTATCCCTGGAACCGAGATGGAGTTTGATGTGGATACCATCCTGCTCAGTGTGGGGTTGATCCCCGAAAACGAGTTGACCCGCCAGGCAGGTATTGCCATGGACCCCCACACCAAGGGGGCCGTGGTATATGAAAATATGGAAACCGAGATCCCCGGTGTATTTGCCTGCGGCAACGTGGTGCATGTGCACGATCTGGTGGATTTTGTTTCCGGCGAAAGCGAAACCGCCGGTGCAGCCGCGGCAGCCTATGTGCAAAATGGCGAGATAGAAACCGAAACCGTTCTGCCGCTGGCAGCGGGGGAGGGCATTGGCTACACCGTGCCGCAGCATATCCGGCTGGACGGCGTGCAGAAAAGCGTGAGCGTATCGTTCCGTGTGCGGCGCAATTATGGGCCCAGCACCATAACGGTGCGCTGCGGACCAAACAAAATTGCTGCCTTTAAGCGGGAACGCCTGGCACCGGGGGAGATGGAGCACATTACGCTGCCCAAAGCTCTGCTGCAAAAAGCGGACGGCACGCTGATCGTTGCTGTGGAGGAGGTGCCGCAATCATGACAGAAACAATAAAAGAGCTGATCTGCATCTGCTGCCCCAAGGGGTGCCATCTGCGGGTGGACACCGCAAATGACTATGCCATGACCGGCAATGCCTGCCCCAACGGCGCTGCATACGGTAAAGAGGAACTGACCCACCCCACCCGCATCATTACCAGCACCGTGCGCATTACGGGTGGGCTGTACCCGCGCTGCCCGGTCAAAACCGCGCAGGCGGTGCCAAAGGAAACGATGTTTTCCGTGATGGCTGCGCTGAATACCGCGGCTCTGCAAGCCCCCGTGCATACCGGGGATGTGGTACTGCCTAACGTGTGCGGCACCGGCGTGGATGTTGTGGCAACGCGTAACATGGAAAAAGTGGAATAAAAACAGCGGGTAGTCAGCCCCGTTACCCATCAACAGGGAGGTTGAAGATGAGCAGATATGTTCTTGCGCTGGATCAGGGTACCACCAGCAGCCGGGCAATCCTGTTTGATAATGAGCAGAATATTATTGCCGTGCGCCAGCGCGAATTTGAGCAGCTATACCCCCAGCAGGGCTGGGTGGAGCACGACCCCATGGAGATATGGTCCAGCCAGTATGGCGTGATGAACGAGGTGGTAGCCCAAAGCGGCGTGGATGCGCATGATATTGCCGCCATCGGCATTACCAACCAGCGCGAAACCACGATTTTGTGGGAAAAAGCGACCGGCCGCCCCATTTATAACGCCATTGTGTGGCAATGCCGCCGCACTGCACCGTTGGTGGATGAGCTGCTCAGCCAGCCGGGCATGGCAGAGTATATCAAAGAGAATACCGGCCTTGTGCCGGATGCCTACTTTTCCGCAACCAAAATCAAGTGGATTCTGGACCATGTGCCGGGCGCACGGGAGCGCGCACAGGCGGGAGAAATTCTGTTTGGCACGGTGGACAGCTGGCTGGTGTGGAAGCTGACCGGCGGCAAGGTGCATGTAACGGACCGAACCAACGCCAGCCGCACCATGCTGTATAATATCCACAAGCTGGACTGGGATGATACACTGCTGAACGCGCTGGATATCCCCCGCGCCATGCTGCCGCGTGTGACGGATTCCAGCGAGATTTACGGTTACACCGACCTGTGCGGCGTACAGGTGCCGGTGGCCGGTATTGCGGGCGACCAGCAGGCCGCACTGTTTGGCCAGGGCTGTTTTTCCAAAGGCGAAGCCAAAAACACCTATGGTACCGGCTGCTTTTTGCTGATGAACACCGGCGATACCATCTGCCGCAGCAAAAATGGCCTGCTGACCACCATTGCCATCAGCCTGAACGGCAAGGTGGAGTATGCGCTGGAGGGCAGTGTGTTTGTGGGCGGGGCGGTCATCCAGTGGGTGCGCGATGGCCTGCGCATGATCCAAGAAAGCCGAGATTCGGAGTATTACGCCCAGAAGGTGCCGGATAACGGCGGGGTGTATATTGTTCCGGCCTTTACCGGATTGGGCGCACCCTACTGGGATATGTACGCCCGCGGGGCTATTGTGGGCATTACCCGCGGCACCACCCAGAACCATATCATCCGCGCGGCGGAGGAGTCCATCGCTTATCAGAGCTATGACCTGGTGCACGCGATGGAGTTGGATGTGGGCCAGTCCATCACCGCCCTGAAAGTGGATGGCGGTGCTTCCCGCGACCAGTTTTTGATGCAGTTCCAGGCGGACATCCTGAACAAAACCGTGCTGCGCCCGGCCATCCGCGAAACAACGGCCCTTGGCGCTGCCTACCTGGCGGGCCTTGCCACCGGCGTGTGGAAAGACCGTGGGGAAATCCGCAGCCTGTGGCACTGCAACATGACCTTTACTCCCAACATGGAAGCTCCGGAACGCGAAAAGCTGCTGGCTGGCTGGCACAAAGCCGTGGGCCGAAGCCGCGATTGGGCGGAACACGAGTAGGAGTTAGGTAGAGGACGATGCTCGCATCGTCCCGGGTGACGGGCTGTATCAAACGTTTTACATGTATCCCCGCGATTCAACTTGTGAGCAAATTCCCCGAACCAACTCCAAAACTACTCACATAAAAAACAACCACCAAACAACAACAGGCCCACGCCGCAGGAGAACATCCCGGCGTGGGCCTGTTATGGCAACACCGCACAATTCCCGCCTTGCGGCTTAAGCACCGCTCCGGCAG
>OLOI01002547.1_pt1 | contig 12883 bp, 10 predicted proteins | sample 1672131 | NCBI WGS metagenome assembly OLOI01 (sample SAMEA3136651, study PRJEB25190) | human gut metagenome | reverse complement strand
TGCGTTGTTGTACATAAAATAGTCACACCTCGCATGAGGTGTGTGAGTAGAAATGCAAAAAATCAGTTGCGTTGTTGTACATAAAATAGTCACACCTCGCATGAGGTGTGTGAGTAGAAATGCAAAAAATCAGTTGCGTTGTTGTACATAAAATAGTCACACCTCGCATGAGGTGTGTGAGTAGAAATGGGGTCAATACCGTCATTATTGGGCACACTAACCTGTCACACCTCGCATGAGGTGTGTGAGTAGAAATGGCATACATTTTTATGTCGTTTAATGAATTTGAACGGTCACACCTCGCATGAGGTGTGTGAGTAGAAATGCAAGGCGTGACAGAAAAGAATCTAAAAGCAACAGTCACACCTCGCATGAGGTGTGTGAGTAGAAATTTTAAAAAATGGTTCAAAATTTATGCTAATATAGTCACACCTCGCATGAGGTGTGTGAGTAGAAATTAAAAGAGCTGATTTTATAAGCAAACAATTTGCAGTCACACCTCGCATGAGGTGTGTGAGTAGAAATGCAGGAAATCCAACGGTAATGACTAAACATTCTGTCACACCTCGCATGAGGTGTGTGAGTAGAAATGCAACAGCGTACAGAGATAAGACCAGTTTCAGTGGTCACACCTCGCATGAGGTGTGTGAGTAGAAATCAATGATTAACTTCATTGAGAACGAGAAGAAAATGTCACACCTCGCATGAGGTGTGTGAGTAGAAATTTACGTTTTTCATTGTGATTTGAGCATGTGTCAAAGTCACACCTCGCATGAGGTGTGTGAGTAGAAATGATAGCAGAAAAATTATAATATTCCTCAACAGCGGTCACACCTCGCATGAGGTGTGTGAGTAGAAATACAAATTTTGAAACAAAGCTATCTGAAACTCAAACGTCACACCTCGCATGAGGTGTGTGAGTAGAAATGCAAAAAAAAGTTATCCTTTGCCCACTGTAAATTGTCACACCTCGCATGAGGTGTGTGAGTAGAAATCGCACCAAAAGCAAAAGGAATTTATCACGAATTATGTCACACCTCGCATGAGGTGTGTGAGTAGAAATCGTCAGATGTGGCTTACAAATCGTTTAGAATGATGTCACACCTCGCATGAGGTGTGTGAGTAGAAATTACATAAGATTAAAGAATTGGACAGCAGGATGAGGTCACACCTCGCATGAGGTGTGTGAGTAGAAATTTTCTTGGACTTGACACGACTATAAAATTTAACAGAAGTCACACCTCGCATGAGGTGTGTGAGTAGAAATATTTTTCACCCCGCCATTAAACTGTATTATCTAAAGTCACACCTCGCATGAGGTGTGTGAGTAGAAATCGCGAATATGTTAGGCAAAATATGCAACGGATTGGTCACACCTCGCATGAGGTGTGTGAGTAGAAATTTAAACATTATAACATATTATTTGACAAATTGCGTCACACCTCGCATGAGGTGTGTGAGTAGAAATAACATTATAATAGGGTTTTTCAATTGGTTTTTGATGTCACACCTCGTATGAGGTGTGTGAGTAGAAATCTTCTGAATATTGTGATAATCTAACGCACATTCAGTCACACCTCGCATGAGGTGTGTGAGTAGAAATGCAGAGGACATACTCGGCAATCAGCGCCGTCAAGTCACACCTCGCATGAGGTGTGTGAGTAGAAATTCTTTTGTGGTTCCTGTGTCCGTTCTTCCTCGCCGTCACACCTCGCATGAGGTGTGTGAGTAGAAATGCAAGTCGAGAATGCAAAACCTTGAAAAGCAGTCGTCACACCTCGCATGAGGTGTGTGAGTAGAAATGTGTTAGATGATGTAACAGTCGCTGACCTTATAGGTCACACCTCGCATGAGGTGTGTGAGTAGAAATTGATGATTCCATTCTGCCACTAACACAAATCTTGTCACACCTCGCATGAGGTGTGTGAGTAGAAATTCGCTAAAAAAAGAATTAATCAAATTACAAACAGGTCACACCTCGCATGAGGTGTGTGAGTAGAAATAAGGTATGAAAAAACCGTACACAATGGCAAGCATGTCACACCTCGCATGAGGTGTGTGAGTAGAAATAGGCAGGAGCAAGCGATATGATACCTGCCAAGTGTCACACCTCGCATGAGGTGTGTGAGTAGAAATGGCTTGTCACCATAACGCCCCTCAAATATCCAGCGTCACACCTCGCATGAGGTGTGTGAGTAGAAATAGATGGTAACAACCATAATCAGGCAGTTATTAATTCACACCTCGCATGAGGTGTGTGAGTAGAAGTCACTGCTATGTGCATAATATCATCAGCATTTGTTTTGCTCTATTTTCATATTGTAAAAATATTTGCAAAAGTTTTAAAATATCTATTGACAAACATATATAATGATGATATATTATTTATAACATATGAACATATAATCATATGAACAACATAGTTATTGATTTTATTAACAGGAGAGTAAATATGGAAACAAAATTAAATTACAATGAAATCCCCGACATTGAGGTGCTTTTTGAGCTTGCAGATTTGTTCAAGGTGTTTGGTGATTCGACACGGCTTCGTATTATGGTGACAATATCTGAAAATGAAATGTCTGTGCTTAATATTGCCGAAACTCTAAATATGGAGCAGAGCACAATTTCACATCAACTGCGTGTGCTTCGTCAAAACAAGCTTGTGCGTGTGCGCAGAGAGGGTAAACAGATTTATTATTCTCTTGATGATGATCATGTGAAGAAGATTATAGAAATGGGACTTGACCATATACTCGAATAAATTACAGTTATCAGGAGATATTTATGAAGTATACTTTTATATTGCAGAATTTGAATTGTGCGCACTGTGCAGGCAAAATTGAGCAAAAAATTGCAGAGAGTAAAGATTATGAGAACGTCAGTTTTAATTTTGCGACAAAGCAGTTGAATTTAACATCTAATAAAAGTGATGTAAAGTCTGATATTCAGTCAATTTGTGACAGCATAGAGGAAGGCGTCAATGTTCTTGAAAATATCGGTTGCGATAAAAATAAAGAAAATAATTCAAAATCAGGTTTGGTTTTTCTGATTATTTCCGCAGTTATAGGGGTGTCGGCACTTGCATTGGAACTTATTATCGGTGACAGCGCAGTCTGGAGCTTTTGGCTGCAAGTCTGTCTTTGCTTTGCTTCAATTCTGCTTGCAGGATATAAAACTTTTATCAAGGGTATTAAAAATATTTTTAAACTGCGTTTTGATGAAACTGCACTTCTCACAATCGCTGTTGCAGCTGCTTTTTGTTTAGGTGAATTTGTTGAAGCAGCAATGGTAACAATTCTATTTACAGTCGGTGAATTTATTGAAGATAAAGCAGTAGATGCGTCAAGACACGATATTGAAAAGCTTGCAAAAATTCGCCCCGATACTGCGACAGTGCTTATAAATGACAAAGAAACGGTTGTATCTGCCGAGCAAGTTAAAGAAGGCAGCACAATTATTGTTAAACCGTATGAACGCATCCCTCTTGACGGTGTAGTAATCAGCGGAACAACAACGCTTGATAATTCAGCGCTTACGGGTGAAAGTGTGCCTGTTGATGCAACAGTCGGAAGCGAAGTGCTAAGCGGCGCAATCAACGGCAATTCACTGATTCAGATAAAGACTACAAAAAAATTCGGCGACAGTACAGCAACAAGAATTTTAAAGCTTGTTGAAGATGCCGCCGCACAAAAGGGGAAGAGTGAAAAGCTTATCTCACGATTTGCGTCAATTTACACTCCAATAGTGATTGCCATTGCAGTGATTATCGCCGTCCTTCCTCCGATTTTAGGGTTGGGTGCATTCAGTGAATGGCTTTACCGTGCTCTTGTTTGTCTTGTTGCTTCCTGTCCTTGCGCAATCGTAATTTCCGTTCCGCTCGCATATTATTCCGGAATTGGTTCAGCGTCTAAATTCGGAGTACTTATAAAGGGCGGCAAATATCTTGAGGCTCTTTCAAAGGCAGATACCTTTGTTTTTGATAAAACAGGAACTGTTACCACAGGAAAATTAAGTGTAAACAGTGTAATGGCATTTTCGGATTATAGCAGTGAAGAAGTGCTTGCTTTTGCAGCAAGTGCAGAGAAATATTCGTCACACCCCATTGCAGCCGCAATCCGTGAAAAGGCAGCAGGCATCAGACTTCCTCAACTTTCGGATTACCAAGAAAATGCAGGACACGGAGTATCGGCAGATTATGAGGGAAAAAAGCTTGAGTGCGGAAGCGCAAAAATACTTAATGAAGAACAAAAAAGAGATTTTGCAAATTCTGATGTATCTGTATTTGTAACCCTCGGTGGAGATGTTATCGGAGCAATCGGAGTATCGGATACCATAAGAGCTGAAGCGAAAAATGTAATTTCACAGCTTCACAATCTTGGAGTTAAGAATACATTGATGCTAACAGGTGACAGCAGAGCAAATGCGCAAAAGGTATGCGGCGAAATCGGAATGAGCGCCTGTAAATCGGAGCTTATGCCTTCTGATAAGCTGATAGAGTGTAATTCTTTAAAAGAAAAATCAAAGGCGGTATGTTTTGTCGGCGACGGCATAAATGATGCTCCCGTGCTTTCTGCAAGTGACTGTGGAATTGCTATGGGACTTGGAAGTGAGGCAGCGATTGAAGCTTCAGACGCTGTTCTTGCATCGGGTACACTTGAACAGCTTCCCACTGCAATAAAGCTTTCACGCAAAGTAATGAATACTGTGCGAACAAACATTGTTTTTGCGATAACGGTTAAGGTACTTGTAATAATTCTTGCAGCTCTTGGAATTGCATCAATGTGGATGTCCGTAATTGCAGATACGGGTGTCAGTGTCGCCTGTGTGCTTTATGCGGCGAGGTTACTAAAGAAACCACTGATAAAAAAACATTAATAGCTGTTGGCATTATTTTATACGAATAATTTATTCACTATTTCTTTTAAGATAAAGTGAACATAACAAAAAAGCAGCACCTGCTGCTTTTTTTTGTTTTCAAAGTCTGTTATATTAATTAAAAATAAATTATCATACATAACTGTATTTTTTTCTCTGCGTTATTAAAAATACTACTGTTACAATCAGAGACAGGGATTCAGCGACAACAACCGACATCCAGATGCCACTGATTCCAAAAATCAGTGGAAGTACAAATATTGAAACAATTTGAAATAGAAGTGAACGTAGGAACGAGATTGCCGCAGAAATTCCACCGTTGCCGAGTGCAGTAAAGAACGCTGACCCCCAGATGTTAAATCCGCACATGAGATACGAAATTGAAAATATCATAAATCCATTGTGCGTAAGCTCAAACAGGCTCTTATCGTATCCGACAAAGCTTGATGTGAGCGGATAAGAAACCGATTCTGCAATTACAGTGAGCGATACTGCAAGCGTTGTAATAATTATTAAGCTTTTTTTAAACATATTTTTTAGTTCTTTGTTGTTTTGCGAGCCGTAATTATATCCTATAATCGGTGCACTACCTATTGAATAGCCAAGGAAAATAGCAATAAATATGAAATTGACATACATTATTACGCCGTATGCGGCTACACCGTTTTCGCCTGCCAGATTCATAAGCTGAATATTGTAAAGCATATTTACAAGCGACATGGAAATGTTTGTCATAAGCTCTGACGAGCCGTTTGTGCAGGCATTTAAAAGCACTCTGCCCATAAACCTTGTCTTGCCGAGCTTTAAGTGACTTTTATTTTTGCGTGAGAAATAAATGATAGGGAAGAGTCCTCCGAAGGTTTCACTCATAGCAGTGGCAATCGCCGCGCCTGCAATTCCAAAATTAAATACGCCGATTAGCAGAAAGTCCATGACAATATTGATACATCCTGCCGTAACTGTAACAGCCAGTCCGATTTTTGGCTTTTCAGCGGTCACAAAAAGGCTTTGAAAAACATTTTGAAGCATAAACATTGTAAGGGAAATAAATAATATTCTTGAATACAGAACGCAGTTATTAAGCATTTCTCCTCTTGCACCGAGGGAGTATGCAATCGGTTCAATAAAAATTTCTCCCAGAATTGAAATTACGATTCCTGCGGCAATTACAGAATATACAAGCAGAGAAAAATACTTGTTTGCCCGTTCATTATCACCCTCGCCGAGTGTTTTAGCTACTAATGCACTGCCTCCAACGCCTATCATAAATCCAATGGCGCTTAGCATCATTAAGAGCGGCATAATAAAATTTACGGCAGCAAAGGCTGTTTTGCCTACAAAGTTTGAAACGAACAATCCGTCAACCACGCCGTAGATTGATGTAAAAATCATCATTACAATTGATGGCAGAACAAATCTAAATAGCCTTTTATATGAAAAATGATCTGATAATTTGATTTCCATAAGTACTCCTTATATAAAAATTATATTGATTATATCATATAACCTAAGTAAGTCAAGGCAATACTTAGACGACTTGCTTTTAAAATGAATTTGTAGTAATATTATTGTAGTTTTGAGGAGGAATATTTATGAAAGTAATTAGAGAACACATATTAGGTATTTTGCTTTGCCTTTTGATTGCAGTGCCGTCATGGCTTGTGGTTTTGTTTTTTCCTGCACTTGAGGTAATCGGTGCACCGGTTATTGCAATTATTCTCGGTATGATAATTACGCTGTTTATGAAAAACAAAGCGCCTTTTGCAAAGGGAATTACATTTACTTCAAAAAAGATTTTACAATATGCGGTTATTTTGCTTGGATTTGGTCTTAATCTTGCGACAATCGGAGAAGTCGGACTTACATCGCTTCCAATAATTATTTCAACTATTGCTACTTCGCTGATTATTTCTTTTATAATGTATAAGCTGTTAAAAATGCCGAGTAAAACTGCAACTTTAATCGGCGTTGGTTCGAGTATTTGCGGTGGTTCAGCTATTGCTGCCACAGCACCTGTAATTGATGCGGATGATGAGGAAATTGCTCAGTCAATATCTGTTATCTTCCTTTTTAATGTTATTGCGGCTCTTGTTTTCCCGACTCTCGGGGGATTGCTCGGTATGACCAACGAGGGCTTCGGACTTTTTGCAGGAACAGCTGTAAACGATACTTCATCGGTAACAGCGGCGGCTTCCACATGGGACACGCTTCACGGTACAAACGGTATGGTGCTTGAATATGCAACAATCGTAAAGCTGACCCGTACGCTTGCAATTATACCGATTACACTTGTTCTGGCTTTTGTAAGAATGAGAAGGGAGAAAAAGACAAACACAGGCTCTCAGACCAAAGTCAGTCTAAAACAGATTTTCCCGATGTTCATTCTCTATTTTGTACTTGCATCTGTCATAACAACAATAGTGACTGCATTGCTTGCAAATAATGCCGAAGGATTGTCCGCTGCAAACAGTATTTTCGGATTTTTAAAACAGCTCAGCAAATTCTTTATAGTAATGGCAATGGGAGCAATCGGACTTAATACAAATATAGTAAAACTCGTTAAATCAGGCGGCAAGCCTATACTTCTTGGTTTTACCTGCTGGATTGCAATAACGGCTGTAAGCATAGTAATGCAGCATATGATAGGTATTTTTTAATGTATAATAATAAAACGGATTTTCTCTATAAAAGGGAAAATCCGTTTCGTTTATTGATTTACAAGATTGGGAAGTTCATCTTGATTTAATATCTCCTCAATATGAGCTAATGCCTCATCATCAAATTTTTTATCTTTAAAATAATACTGTTTGTCCTCATCGGTGATTTTTTTTATTACTTTTGCAGGATTGCCTGCAACAACTGTCCATTCAGGCACGTCCTTTGTTACAACACTGCCTGCCGCAATAACTGCGTTGTTTCCGACAGTAACGCCGGGGAGTATTATGCTGTTTCCTCCAATCCATACATTATCGCCTATGGTAATCGGAGCACCGTATTCATAACCTGTTTTTCTTGTGTCCGCGTGAATAGGATGACCCGCTGTATAAATGCTTACATTTGGACCAATCAGCACATTATCGCCTATTTTTACCTTTGCAACATCTAAGATTGTGCAGTTGTAGTTAGCAAACAGATTTTTTCCTATCTCAATATTAAAGCCGTAATCACAGTAAAAAGGCGGATTAATCCACGCATTTTCAGACTTACCCAAAAGCTCTTTTACTACTGCCTGCAAACCTTCAAAGTCGCTTCTGTCCATTGTATTAAGTTTTTGTGTAAGCTCACGGGCTTTTTTCTGCTGTTCCATAACGCTTTTGTCAGATATGTAAGCCATATCATTGTTTCTTCTTGTAATGTTGTCCATAAAAACGCTCCTTAGTCTGGATTATCATTACAATAATATATTTTTATGTAAAAGTCAAATGCTTTTAATGATAAATTGTATATAATAAAATATAGTGATTCCGATACGAAAAAATATACAATAATACACTCCGCATTTAATAGGATTTTTTGAGATTACATATTGATTTTCATAATAATTTGGTGTATTATGACTTTATATGTGAAAAATAGAAATATTTTGTCTGTATTATGTGAGGATAGTTATGAGAATTGTAATTGTTGGCTGCGGCAAGGTCGGAACTTCCATTGCCACAGAGCTTAATTCAGAGGGTCATAATATCGTAGTTGTCGATATAGATCGTGAGGCTGTTCAGAATTTGTCTGATTCACTTGATGTAATGGGTGTAGAGGGCAACGGTGCAACCTACGAGGTACTTATGGAGGCAGGAGCTGACGCTGCCGACATTCTTATTGCGGCGGCTGCTGCCGATGAAATTAATATCTATACCTGTTTAATGGCTAAAGCGGCAGGAGTTAAGCACACAATAGCAAGGGTTAGAAATCCGGAATATACGCAGGATTTGTTCCGTGTAAAGGAGCAGCTCGGACTTTCAATGGCTATCAATCCTGAACTTACAGCGGCAATAGAAATAAGCCGTCTGCTTAGGTTTTCGGGTGCGCTTGAGATTGATTCCTTTTCAAAAGGTACGGCAGAGCTTATTAAGGTTTCAATTCCGCAGGATTCAATAATTAACAACAAGAAAATAAGCGATATTGATATATTAAACGGCAAGGCTCGAATTTGCCTTGTCGAACGGAGCGGAGAGGTTTATATTCCGAACGGCGATTTTGTGATTTGCGGCGGCGATAAAATTTCTGTTGTTGCAAAACCCGAAATGGCTGCAAAATTTTTTAAAAAAATCAATGTAGCAATAGGAAAGAGCAAAGACGTAATTCTCCTTGGAGGAGGAAAGGTTTCATTTTATCTGGCTAAAATACTTCTTGAATCGGGTACTAATGTCAAAATTATTGAAAAGAATGGCAAAAGGTGCCAACATCTTGCCGAGGTTCTGCCTGATGCTGTCATCATTCACGGTGACTGTATGGATCAGGATTTGCTTTTGAGCGAAGGAATAGAGCACGCAAACGGAATTGCTGCTCTTACGGATTATGATGAAGAAAATATCCTTATATCTCTTTATTTAAAGGGAGCTTCTAAGGCAAAAGTAATTACTAAGGTTAATAATACGTCATTTGACCTCATTCTCGGCAATCTCAATCTTGATTGTATAATACATCCCAAAAATCTTACTGGAGAATATATTGCCCGATACATTCGTGCTGTCCGGAATTCCGAGGGCAGTAATGTTGAAACTCTTTACCGCCTTAATGAGGACCGTATAGAAGCACTTGAGTTCAGAGTTCGTGAGGGCTCAAGAGTAACAGGCAAGCAGATTAGCGAGCTTCCGCTTAAAGATAATCTTCAGATTATCTGCATTAATCGCAGGGGCAAGATTATTCTTCCGCACGGCAGTGATAAAATTATGCCTGATGACAGAGTAGTAATTCTTACCACGCACAAGGGATTAAGCGCCCTTGAAGATATTTTGAAGCATTGAGGATAGCTGATTTTTTATGAATAAACGGTTGATTGTTTATATACTTGGCTGGGTTTTGATTGTTGAGGGAATTGCGATGCAAATCGGCACGCTGACCTCGCTGATTTATCAGGAAAACGAAGGCTTTTATTTTCTTATAACAGGAATTGCCTGTATAATTCTTGGTCTGATCGCTGTCAAGGTTAAAAAGCCAAAAAATATGGTACTCTATCAAAAAGCAGGCTTTGCGGCAACGGCACTGAGCTGGATTTTGCTGTCGTTTGCAGGATGTCTGCCCTTCTGGCTCAGCGGAGAAATTCCGTCATTTATAGACGCCTTTTTTGAAACGGTATCAGGTTTTACAACAACAGGTTCTACAATTCTGAGTAATGTTGAAGCGCTTAGTCACGGAATGCTGATATGGCGCAGTTTTTCACATTGGTTAGGCGGAATGGGCGTTATCGTGTTCCTGCTTGCCATAATTCCAAAGCTTGGCGGTCAGCAGAACATATATCTAATGAAGGCGGAAAGCCCCGGCCCTATCATAGGCAAGGCTTTACCGCATATGCGCAGTTACGCAGCTCTTCTTTACAGCATTTATATGGGGCTTACGGCACTTGAAATTATATTGCTGCTCTTTGGCGGAATGGGTATATTTGATGCGCTGAATACAGGATTTGCAACGGCTGGTACAGGCGGCTTTGGTATTCATAACAACAATATTGCCGCTTATGACAGCTATTACATTCAGACGGTTATAGCTGTGTTTATGCTGCTTTTCGGTATAAATTTCAGTTTCTATATTCTTCTGATTGCACGCAAGTTTTTAAATGCTTTCAGAATGCAGGAGCTTTGGGTTTATCTTGGAATTGTTGCTGTTTCGACTGCTGTTATTACTTTTAATATAAGCTCGTTATATCCAACCTTATACGATGCCTTTCATCAAAGCTTTTTCTATGTTTCATCTATTATAACAACTACAGGATTCGGCATTGTCGATGTCAATCAGTGGCCTGAGTTGTCTAAGAGCGTCATAATTATTATCACCTTTATAGGTGCAATGGCAGGCAGTACAGGCGGCGGATTCAAGGTATCACGAATTATCCTTTTGTTCAAGGAAATCCGTAAGGAATTTTCGCTGCTGATTCATCCCCGCAATGTCAAAAGTGTAAGAATGGACGGCAAAACTGTTGATCACAACACTATGAGAACAACATCAATGTACCTTGTACTTTATATCGGTATTTTTGCCTTTAGTATGTTGCTTATTAGTATAGACAATAAGGACTTTACAACAACTTTTTCATCTGTTGCGGCAAATCTTAACAACACCGGACCCGGCTTAGGTTCAGTCGGTCCTGTCGGAAATTATGCTGACTTCAGTATTCTTTCAAAAATTGTTTTTATATTTGATATGCTTGCCGGCAGACTTGAGCTTTTCCCATTATTATTATTGTTTTCACCGTCAGCCTGGAAAAAATCCTAAACTTTGAACAGAGATTATGAATGGTCACATAACAGCATAAGTTTATCTTCGGGTTGCAACTGCTATATATTAAGTAAAACTTGTGAAGCGTCTAAAATAAGCGTCTAAAATAATAAAAAATACTTGACAAAAATTGACTTTATGATATAATATATCTGTTGTGTTATGCAACAAATCCTTGCGGTGGAAACCGCCATAATGTCCAGAAGGAGGTGCAATGAAAATGGCAGTAACAGCTAATTACGAAACAGTAATGATCGTTTCAATGAAGAAGGGCGAAGAAGGTATTCAGGCTATTGTTGAAAAGTTTAAAGCCCTCATTGAAAAAAATGCCACTTTGAAGAATGTTGACGAATGGGGCAAAAGAAAGCTTGCTTACCTTATCAACAAAGAAAGCGAAGGTTATTATGTTCTCTTTGATTTTGAGAGCGAAGCTGAGTTCCCTGCTGAACTCGACCGTATCTACAAGATTACAGACGGCGTAATGCGTTCTATGATTATCAAAAAGGAAAACGAATAATGAATTGTAGGGGAAACCCGAATTACGAAAGGAACAGAAATGTTAAACAGAGTAATTTTGATGGGCAGACTTGTGTCTGACCCTGAATTAAAGACAACAGGCACAGGAATCAGTGTAACCAGCTTCAGAATCGCTGTTGACCGCAGTTATGTAAAAAGCGGTGAAGAGCGTAAGGCTGACTTCTTTGATATAGTATGTTGGAGAAATTCAGCAGAATTTGTTTGCCGCTATTTTGGCAAGGGTTCAATGATTGCCGTAGACGGACAGCTCCAGAGCCGCACATATCAGGCTAAGGACGGTACCAATCGTTATGTTGTCGAGGTTGTTGCAGACAGCGTTTCATTTACGGGTGAACGCCGTGAAAATGCAGGAGGTTACGGTAACCAGTCCTACGGTGGCAATCAGTCATACGGCGGACAATCCTATGGCACAGCTCAGTCTTATCAGGCTGCTCCACAGGCTCAGATTCCTGATGCACCTGCATCATATCAGAGCGGTTCAAATTCTGATTTTCAGGATATGCCTCTTGACGATGACCTACCATTTTAACAATAACTTAGTTTAAATAATTCTCATTGAAAGGAGAACTCATCATGGCTGAAAGACCAAATAACCGTGGCAGAAAAGCTCGCAAGAAGGTTTGCGGTTTCTGCGTTGATAAGGTTGAAAATATCGACTATAAGGATATAGCTCGTCTTCGCCGTTATATGTCAGAGAGAGGAAAGATTCTTCCTCGCCGTGTAACAGGCACATGCGCAAAGCATCAGCGTGAGCTTACTGTATCAATCAAGCGTGCTCGTCACCTTGCTTTACTCCCTTATTCAGCTGATTAATTTTTATATCATAAATTAAATCCCACAGTGAAATGCTGTGGGATTTTTTGTGTTTTATATAACTGAACGTAAATAATAAGTGTGCAGAAGAAAGCCTTTATATAATTCGCTGTAATGCGAGTTTTTGCATATAATTCTTGACATTTTGCTTTTTAATACAATATGTTGAAAATATTACTTGTTAATCCTTTACAAAACAGGTATTTTATTGTATTATATTAAT
>OLOI01002543.1_pt1 | contig 12899 bp, 10 predicted proteins | sample 1672131 | NCBI WGS metagenome assembly OLOI01 (sample SAMEA3136651, study PRJEB25190) | human gut metagenome | reverse complement strand
CATTGTCACGACGATATACGTTAGCTCTTGGGTTGTCCCATGAACGGAATACAGCCTTAACTGCACCCATGAGCTGTTCCTTAGGATCTGTTGGGAAGTCTGCGCCGATCTTCTCCTTGTACTCAGCCTTGAACTGTGAGCAAAGCTCTTTGAGGTCTTCTGCTGTAAGCTCAACATCATATGTTACGCCTTTTTCAGCCTTCATTTTGTCGATAAGCTCTTCAAAGTACTTCTTACCAACTTCCATAACTACGTCAGAATACATCTGAATAAATCTTCTGTAGCAGTCCCAAGCCCAACGTGGATTGCCTGACTTTTCAGCAATTACATTAACAACTTCTTCGTTAAGACCAAGGTTGAGGATTGTATCCATCATACCAGGCATTGATGCTCTTGCACCTGAACGAACTGAAACGAGGAGCGGATTCTCCTTGTCACCGAATTTTTTACCTGTGATTTCTTCCATCTTTACGATGTACTCGTTAATCTGACCCTGAATTTCATCATTGATTTCACGGCCGTCCTCATAGTACTGTGTGCAAGCCTCTGTTGTGATTGTGAAGCCCTGCGGTACCGGAAGACCGATGTGAGTCATTTCTGCCAAGTTAGCACCCTTACCACCAAGGAGCTCTCTCATGTCAGCATTACCTTCACTAAAAAGGTATACCCATTTGTTTGCCATTTTGTCATCCTCCTAAAATTAGTTAATTGGTTCTTATTAAAGGAAAGAGCCTTTAATAATTACATTACAGCAAAAATAGCATGGATGTTTTGCTGGCTTGTATAAGCCTAAATGTTATTATAACAAAGTTTTCCTGTAAATGCTACACTTTTTTAAATTTTTTTTATTTTTTTGGACGCTTCATACGTTTGTCAGAAAATGAAACCGTCAGACCCGAAGATTTACTTCTGTTGAACAGTATAACTTGATATTTTGGACGCTTTAGACGTCTGTCAGAAAATGAAACTGTCAGATCCGAAGATTTACTTCTGTTGTACAGAATAACTTGTTATTATGCTTTTAGCCGGATTTTAATTAAGGTGCAATAGTTGAATACTAAAAACAAACTTGTAAAGCGTACAAAAATTGTGAAAAATGTTTAAAATGTTATGACAGTGTAATTTTTTTGTAAAAATCCCTTGAAATTTGTAATTAATATGAGATAATATTAATGTATTGAGGTATGCCGACAACAGTTTACAGTAATATTGTTCCCTGATTTTGCCGTTATACACTCTGTTTATTTAGATTAAGTAAGAATGTGGGGAGCTTTGATGGGCAACTGTGCTATTATCCTTGCAGGCGGCGAGGGCAAAAGAATGAAGTCTGATAAGCCTAAGACATTATCTTTGGTGCTTGAAAAGCCTATGCTCTTGTGGGTTATAAATGCACTTAAGGGTGCAGGTATTGACAAAATTTGTGTAGTTAAAGGCTATAAAAAGGAATGTATCGAGGAATTCCTTGACAATTACAATAAGGAAAATTCCGACTGTATTGAGAGCGTTTTTCAGGCTGAGAGGCTCGGCACGGGTCACGCTGTTATGATGGCAAAGCAATTTCTTGCAAAGTGTGACGGCAATGTTGTTATCTTAAACGGAGATGCTCCGTTTATGGACAGTATGACGATTAAGAATGCTTTGAATCAGCATATTAACGGATATGCGGCTACTGTAATTTCAGCAAAAGTTGACGATCCGACAGGTTACGGAAGAATTGTAAGAGATAAAAACGGAAATCTTAAGGCTATTGTTGAGCAAAAAGATGCCGACGAGGAAACACTGAAAATTAATGAGGTGAACTCGGGCGGTTTCTGGTTTGATGCGCAGCAGCTTCTGAGCGTGCTTGACAGAATTACATCAAACAACAAGGCAAAAGAATATTACTTGCCTGATGCAATTAAGCTTTTGCTTGAGGACGGCAAAAAGGTCGGAGCGTTTATGGCTGAGTGCAGTGATACTGTGTTAGGTGCGAACGACCCTGCTCAGCTTGAGGAACTCAATGAGATTGCAAAAGCAAAGGGTTACGATTTTTAATTAGTTGATACAATTTATATTCATATAAACAAATTTGTAAAATAAATTCAAAGGAGTTATTACACAATGAATTTTCACGGTAAGGACATCAAAATTTTCACCGGCAGTTCAAACCTTGATGTAGCTCAGGGTATTGCAGGCTGTCTGGGCTTGCCGCTTGGCAAGAGTGAGTGCACACAATTTTCTGACGGCGAAATTTCTGTTTCTCTTCAGGAGTCTGTTCGTGGCAGCGACTGCTTTATTGTTCAGTCAACCTGTGCACCTGTCAATGACAACCTTATGGAAATGCTCATTATGATTGACGCTATGAAACGTGCGTCTGCTGCAAGCATTACTGTTGTTATGCCATACTTTGGTTATGCAAGACAGGACAGAAAAGCAAAGGCAAGAGATCCAATCTCAGCAAAGCTTTGTGCAGACCTTATTACCTGTGCAGGTGCAGACAGAGTTCTTACAATGGATCTTCACGCAAATCAGATTCAGGGATTCTTTAATATTCCGGTTGACCACCTTCAGGGTGCGGCTTTGCTTGCAAATCATATGAGGGAAAGAATCGGTGGAAATCCTGATGATTATATCGTAGTTTCTCCTGATCTCGGCTCTGTTACCCGTTCAAGAAACTTTGCTTCAAAAATCGGCACAGGTCTTGCTATTATTGACAAGAGAAGACCAAAGGCTAATGTTTGCGAGGTTATGAACATAATCGGTGACGCAAAGGGCAAAAAGGTTATTCTTGTTGATGATATGATTGATACAGCAGGCACACTTTGCAATGCGGCTAACGCTATTGTTGAAAAGGGCGGTGCAACCGAGGTTTACGCTTGTGCTACTCACGCAGTTCTTTCAGGTCCTGCTATTGAGAGAATCAAGAACAGTGCTCTTAAAGAGGTTGTTCTTCTTGATACAATCCCTGTTCCTCAGGAGAAGATGATTGACAAGTTTACAATTCTTCCTGTTGCTCCTACATTTGCTGAGGCTATTGAGAGAATTTATAATGACAAACCGTTTACAGCTGCTTTCGGCTGATAAATATTGCAAAACTAAATAAGCAAAAACAGGCGGGTTTTTATTAAACCCGCCGATTTGTGTTGTAATCGGATTTTCAAAAGTGTAAATTAATTTGAAAGGAAAAATGCAAAGGTGCTTTGCATAGATATATAATATGTTTGGCAAGAAAAATTACGGCGGTTCGGTTGAGTACCTTGTAGTAGGGCTTGGTAATCCCGACAGAAAATATGAAAATACAAGGCACAATACAGGTTGGCTTGCACTTGACTATATTGCCGAAAAGCTTGATTGCAAGGTGAATAAGATAAAATACAAAAGTCTTATCGGTACTTGTGAAATCGGTGATTCTAAGGTTATGCTTATGAAGCCGACAACCTATATGAATAACAGCGGTCAGGCTGTTGTCGAGGCGATGAATTTTTACAAAATTCCCGCTGAAAATGTGATAGTAATATTTGATGACATCTCACTTGATGTCGGCAAAATGCGTATCCGCTCAAAGGGCAGTGACGGCGGTCAGAGAGGAATGAGGAGCATTATAAGTCTGAGCGGTTCTCAGGCGTTTCCACGCATCAAAATCGGCATAGGTGCAAAGCCGAATCCTGATTGGGATTTAGCTGACTGGGTACTTTCAAAATTTACGGACAAAGAGATGAAAGACCTTGAAAAAATGTTTGAAAATGCACACAAGGCAGTCGAGCTGATTATTGACGGCAAAATGGACAGAGCAATGAATTTGTTTAATTGAGGTTTTTATATATGAAAATTGAGCATATTGCCGTATATGTTAAGGACTTGGAAAAGGCAAGAAAGTTTTACATTAAATATTTCGGCGCAGTTGCCAATGAAATGTATCACAATGTAAAGACAGGTTTTAAATCGTATTTTCTGTCATTTTCAAGCGGTGCAAGACTTGAAATTATGAACAAACCCGAGATTTCGGATAGCAGAAATACTAACAGTTTCGGATATGCACACTTTGCGTTCAGCGTTGGCAGTAAGGAAAAGGTTGACGCTTTGTCCGAAAGACTGAAAGCTGACGGATATTGCGTTGTCAGTGGACCGAGGATGACAGGAGACGGGTATTATGAAAGCTGTGTTCTTGATGACGAGGGCAACCAAATTGAAATTACAGTATAAAGTATTTTTTAGCCCGCAATATAAGTCCGATATAAGCTATAATGCAGTGTCCCGAAGTTCAGGCTTCGGTTTATTGGTCAACATCATAATTCACTTATCTAAGTAAGTTAAGTTATGTTTTTTGAATAATAAATGAAGTTCTGTGTAGGGGACGACTTCCCAGACGTCCCTCCTTGAGAATTGTGCTGACTTTCGGGACGTCAAGGATGCCGTCCCCTACAAATCTTTAGAAAAATGTAGGGAACGGTCTTGACCGTTCCGCAGTATCAGAAGAAGGTTGTAAATTAACGGAACGGTCAGCTAACGCATGAGTTTTTGTAACCAAATCAAAGCATTTGGACAAAAACAAAAAGACTGTTCCCTACACTTATTGAGGAAAAGTCCTGATTGTTGATTATGAACTTTACAAGTAAACAGAAGTTTAAACTTCGGGAATAAAAGTTGTAATATTAATCAAACTTTTGAAGCGGGCTAAAAAACATTAATTTAACTTATATAGGTTAATTATGAACTTAACCGAACAACCGAAGTAAATCTTCGGGTTGGAACGGTTACATTTTAACGCAAACTTATGAAGCGACTGAAAAAAACTTATAAAGCGTGATAAAAATATGAAATTTTTAATTGATGTTTTAAAACAGAATAGCACATTCAAGGCTTTGGAAAAGGCTGTTAAAAACGGCAGAAGCCTTTATGCTTCGGGTCTTTCGACAGTGAATAAGGCGAACGTGATTTATGCGTTGTGTCGTTTGAAAAATACTTCGGCACTTTGTATTGCGTCTGATGAAAAAGAGTCGCAGCAGCTCTGCAACGATTTGTCGAGTATGGGGCTTAGGGCGTATGTTTACCCTGTCAGGGATTTGAATTTTCTCGATTTTCAGAGCAGGTCAAGAGAATATGAACACGCAAGGCTAAAGGTGCTTTTAAAGCTGATGGAGGGCGACTGTGATGTTGTAATCTCCTGCATTGATGCGGCAAGTCAGCTTACTGTGCCTAAAAAAGTGCTTGAGGATTCTACTCTCATTTTTGAGGAGGGCAGAGAGGTTCCGCTTGAAAAAGCAGTGAGAACGCTTACTCTGCTCGGATATGAAAGATTTGATGCAGTTGAGGGAAGTGGTCAGTTTTCGCTCAGAGGCGGAATCCTTGACTTTTTTATGCCCGACAGCGAGTATCCTGTGAGAGCCGAATTTTGGGGCGATGAAATCTCCGATTTGAATTACTTTGATATTGAATCGCAGAGAAGATTTAAAAAGGCAGGAAAAATCAAGCTTTCACCGTCAACCGAGATTCTGATTGAGGACAGGGAGGCTTTGGCGGCGGAGATTGAGCGCAGCGCAGGACTTTTGCGTGGCAAAGCCGCCCCGAAAGCAAAGGAAAAACTTTATTCTGAGGCGGAGCTTATCCGGAACGGTTCGGTAATTTCCAACGCAGACAAGTTTATCAATCAGATTTACGGAAAGCCCGAGTGCTTGTTTGATTACTTTGACAGGAATGCACTGTTTTTTACCTCTGAATTTGCCAATGTCAGCGACAGAGGAAAGGCGATGGACTTTCAAAATACCGAAATGCTAAAGCAGGCATTTGAGGACGGTACTTTGTGCAAAGGCTTTGACAGGTTTACTCTTACATTCAGCGAATGTCTTAATGTTTTTACACAGCACGGCGTAATTATGCTTGAAAACTTTATGCACGGCAATGTGCCAATTAAGCTGAATGAGGCTTTTGTGTTTACGGCAAAACAGCTGTCGCCGTGGGGCGGTTCATATAATCAGCTCAAAGAGGATATAGACGCTGTTTTGAGTGCAGACAGTGCAGTTGTGGTGCTTGCAGGCACTGACAAATCGGCAAAAAATCTTTGCGAAAATCTCAGTGACGACGGATATAACGTTGAGTATGCTAAGGAATTTGACAAAGTAATACGGGGCAAGGTTTGTGTTACGAGCGGTGCTTTAAGCGGAGGTTTTGAATTTGCAGGAGAAAAGTTTTATCTTTTTACCTACGGACAGACAGCTTATAAACCGCAGAGTAAAAAGCGTAAAAAACAGAAAAACGGCAAGGCAATTTACAGCTTGTCGGAGCTTTCGGTCGGTGAACACGTGGTACACAATGTTCACGGCATAGGTGTGTTCGGCGGTATCAGAAAAATTGACACTCACGGCATTACAAAGGATTATATAAAGATTGAGTATGCAAAGGGTGACGTGCTTTATGTTCCTGTTACTCAGCTTGATATGGTAGCAAAATATATCGGCACTGGTGAGGGAACAAAGATAAAGCTTAATCGTCTTGGTTCTCAGGATTGGCAAAAGCAGAAAGCAAAGGTCAAGTCATCGGTTAAAGATATTGCAAAAGAATTAATTGCGCTTTATTCGGCTCGTATGAAATCCAAGGGATATGCTTTTTCCGGTGATAACGAATGGCAGCGTGATTTTGAGGCAAGCTTTGAATATGAGGAAACCCCCGATCAGCTCAGATGCTGTCGGGAGATTAAAAAAGATATGCAGAAAACTGCCCCTATGGACAGACTTTTGTGCGGTGACGTAGGCTTTGGCAAAACGGAGGTTGCACTCAGGGCGGCTTTCAAGTGCGTATCTGACTCAAAACAGTGCGCCCTGCTTTGCCCTACAACAATTCTTGCGTGGCAGCATTATCAAACAGTTTGCAGAAGATTTGAGGGATATCCTGTTCGCATTGAACTGCTCTCACGATTCAGAACTCCAAAACAGCAGAGAGAGGCTTTAGAGAAGCTCAAAAGAGGTGAGGTTGACATAATTGTCGGCACTCACCGACTTGTGCAGAAAGATGTTGAGTTCCGTGATCTGGGTCTTGCAATTATTGACGAGGAGCAGAGGTTCGGTGTTGCTCAGAAGGAACGTTTCAAGGAAGTTTGTAAAAACGTTGATGTGCTCACGCTTTCGGCTACTCCTATTCCGAGAACGCTTAATATGGCTATGAGCGGTTTGCGTGATATGAGCGTAATTGAAGAAGCACCCCATAACCGTCAGCCTGTACAGACCTATGTGCTGGAACACGACGAAGCAGTCATAAACGAAGCTATCCGCCGTGAATTAAGACGTGGCGGTCAGGTGTTCTATTTGCATAATGATGTAGGCTCAATCGAGTCGACAGCGGCAAAAATTATGGAAGCTGTTCCCGAGGCTAAGGTCGGCATAGGTCACGGCAAGATGAAAGAAAATGAGCTGAGCGAAGTCTGGCGCAGTATGCTTGAACAGGAAATTGACGTGCTTGTATGCACAACAATTATTGAAACAGGCGTTGACCTGCCAAATGCAAATACTCTGATAATTGAAAATGCCGACAAAATGGGACTTTCTCAACTTCATCAGCTGAGGGGAAGAGTCGGCAGAAGCGCAAGGCGTGCCTATGCTTACTTTACATTCAGAGGCGGCAAGGTTCTTACTGAAATTCAGCAAAAAAGACTTGCAGCTATAAGAGAATTTACCGAATTTGGCAGCGGCTTCAAAATTGCAATGCGTGATCTTGAACTCAGAGGTGCAGGCAATGTTATGGGTGCTCAGCAGCACGGACATATGTCGAGCGTAGGATATGATATGTACCTCAAACTGCTCGAAGAGGCTGTAAACGAAGAAAAGGGCAATGCACAGCAAAGTGCCGATCTTGATTGTCTGATTGATATTTCAGTTGATGCTCATATCCCTGAAAGCTATGTTGAAAGTCTTACTCTGCGCCTTGATGTTTACAGAAGAATTGCAGACATAAGAAGCATTGAGGACAGCGAGGACGTAAAAGATGAATTGCGTGACCGTTTTGGCGAAATCCCCGAATCTGTACTCGGACTTATTGATATTGCGCTTGTAAGAAACAAGGCAAATTCTATGGGCGTTTACGAAATCAGACAAAACGACAGCAATATGATTATATACGTCAAAGAGATAAAGTCGCCTGTAGTTTCTGATATTCTGATTGCCTTAAACGGCAGAGCACTGCTCAATGCAAAGGGAAACAAGCCGTATGTAAGCGTGCAGTCGGGAGGAGGAAAGGCGTCTCTCAAGCTGTTGAAAAGAATTTTTAAGGTCGAATAACAGCTTTTTATGAAAAAAATTATTAAATTTTTAATAAAATATAGACAATATCAAAAAAATTGTGTATACTTATAAAGTACGCAGACTGGAAAAGTGTTTTTCAGTCCGAACTTTTATAATTTGATAAGGACGGTAATTTTTATGAAGTCAAATTTGAAAATCGGTTCATTCGTGCTTGCAGTGCTTATGTGCCTGACAGCAGTTTTTGCTGTTGGCTGCACTCCTACAAGTCTTAACAAAGAATGGGCTTATAAAACAGGAGATAACGAACTTGCAATCGGTGTGTATATTTACTCACTTAACCTTGCATATTCACAGGCGCAGTCATTTGCTTCTGAACAGCTTGATGATTACAGCAAAGCTAACAGCGATTGGCTTGACAAGGAAATTGAGGACGATGACGGCAACAAGCAGGTTGCAAAGGATTGGATTAAAGAACAGGCTGACATTATGTGCAAAAACTATATGGTAGTTGATGAACAGCTTGCAAAGGCAGGTATAGAGCTCAGCACAGAAGACACAGCTGCAGCAGAAGAACAGGCTGAAACCTACTGGAATGTAGGTCAGTATGCTTCATACGGTTATGTTATGCCTATGAAAGACGATTTGGAGCCGTATGGTATTTCTCTTGAAAGCTTTACTTATGCAACAACACTTTACAGTGCAAAATATTCAAAGCTGTTTGAAGCCACTTATGGCAAGGGCGGCACAGAAGAGGTTTCTGACAGCGAGCTTACAGATTTCTTCACTGAAAACTATGTTGATTACAGCTATTTTACAGTGAACCTTTATGAATCAACAACTGATGAAAGCGGCACAGCAAAGGATGCGGCACTTTCTGAGGATGACGCAAAGAAGCTTACCGATGAAATAGACGGCTATGCTGAAGAAATCAACAAAGGTTCATCATACAGCGATGTAGTTGCAAAATATATGGAAAACAACAATATTGAGGCTGATCCTTCAACTTCAAATGTAGAAAATATCAGTACATCTTCACTTGGTGAGGAGGTTCTCGATGCTCTTAAAGAGCTCGACAGCAACAAGGCTTCAACTTTAAAGGTTGGCAGCGGAGACAGTGCTGTTTATTATTTAATTTATAAGAATGACATTAAAAATGATGTTGATGATTATATTAAGAGCGATACAAACAGACCGAATGTCCTTTCTAATATGAAAAATGATGATTTTAAGGATTATCTTGATGGTCTGGCTGAAAACCTTGAGTGTGAAGTAAACACTTCTGTACTTGATAAGTATCAGGCTGATTTATTCTTTAAAGCAGTAATTGAAACAACTCAGGCAGCTACTGAAGGTTCTGATGAATAATTAACTTATCCTTTTATTAAGGAAAGGAGAATCTGTATGAACAGAAAGAAAAAACTCTTAATTGTTCTTTTATCTGTAATATTCTGTCTTTCAGCCTTTACGCTCAGTGTTTATGCAGTCGGAGAGGACGGCGGAGAATATTCTGATGTGATTCCCGGTGATAATCAGGGCGGCGGTGAAAGCAGCGGCGGTGATGTTGTTATTCCTCCGGAAAACAGCGGCAGCGGCGACAATAACGGCGGCGACAACGGCGATAATAACAGCGGCAATGGCGACAATAACGGTGACAACGGCGATAATAACGGCGTCAGTGACGACAACAATAACGGTGACAACGGTGATAATAACGGCGGTTATATTGATAACAATAATAGCAGCAGTTATGTTGATAATAACGGCACCGATTATGGCAACGATTATAATAACGGTTACAACGATAACAACGGTTATGACGAACAAGGCGGATATGAGCAGGATTATAATTATGACGAGCCCTCGTATCTGGGCGGCGGACAAACCTATGTTGCACCGCAAAATACTGCTCCATCAGCGGCACTTTACAATTCAAGCGGCTCAGTAGGAGATAAAACCCTGAACAACAATGACTGGAATGATATTTCTGAGCGGCTGAAAAATGCAAGCAACAGTGCAGATGACGGTGATGATTTCAGCTTTATTCAGAAGAATGACAGCCTGTCTGACAATGGCGGATGGATGTTGGTTGTAAGTGTTGTATGTTTTGCGCTTAGTGCGGCAGGTATTTTGTATTTTATTGTTTTGACAGTACAAAACAAAAAGAAAGGCGCATTTGCTGCTGCAACAAATACAGGCAGAATGTCAAAGTCAAATTCAAGCCGTGATTATTACGGTGACGGATACAGAGCTGCTTCAGCTAAAAGCTCAAAGAAAAGCAGTAAATTTGATACTGCCGAAGTATCATTACCCAAGAATACACAGGGTAAAAGATATAAAAACGGCGGCAGAAGATATAGATGATTTTTATTACCCCCTCTTTCTTTATGAAAGCGGGGGTTAATTTTTATAATAAAAAATTTTTTGTTTAAAAAATTCTTTGTAAACTGATGTCAGGCAATATTTACTTTTATGCTTTTGTATGTTAAAATTTTACTGTATGAAATCGGCAGATAACAAGGAGGAATTCAACTTGAATTCAAAGTTAAAAAACGACTCGACAGATTATTTGTTTAAGGCGATTCTTTCGCTTGATAACGAGGAAGAATGTTACAGATTTTTTGAGGATTTATGTACAAGCGCAGAGCTCAGGGCAATGTCTCAGAGATTGGTTGTTGCAAAAATGCTTAAAGAAAAAAAGGTATATACAGAAATTGTCAGAGAAACCGGTGCATCGACTGCAACTATCAGCCGTGTAAAGCGTGCTTTGTTTGACAATGATACATACGGATATACTATGGTGCTTGACAAGATGTCAGACGGAGATGAATACTAATGCCAAGCTATGTTTCTTTTGCTCAATTCTATGACGGTTTAATGGAGGATGCAAATTACAAACAACGCTGCGATTATATCTTAGAGCTTGCAAAGCGTCACAATCACGAGATGGGGCTTACTCTTGACCTTGCTTGCGGCACCGGAAGTCTTACACGTGAATTGTATAAAAGAGGCGTTGACGTGTATGGTATAGACGCAAGTGCCGAAATGCTTTGTGAGGCTATGCAGAAGAGTGCGGATGAGGGTATGGATATAATGTTTTTAAAGCAAAAAATGCAAAACCTTGATTTGTACGGTACAATAAATACCTGCGTGTGCACTCTCGACAGCATAAATCATATGACCAGACTTGAGGATGTCAGAAAGGCGTTTGACCGTGTGGGACTGTTTATGGATAATGACGGTCTGTTCATATTTGATGTAAATACGGTTTATAAACACAGAGAGGTGCTTGGGGACAATACTTTTGTGCTTGAAAACGATAAGGTGTTCTGCGTTTGGCAGAACAGTCTTGAGGATGATGACATTGTAAATATTACCCTTGACTTTTTTGAAGAAGAGGACGGCGTTTACTATCGCTCGAGCGAAAACTTTTGCGAAAGGGCTTATAGTGACGAGATTCTGCGTAATTTGCTCGCTGAGGCGGGTTTTGAGGTTGAGGCAGTGTACGGGGATATGTCTTTTGAAAAACCGCAGGAGGGCGAACAGAGGGTAATTTATGCGGCACGAATGGGAGTGTCAAGAAACAGTATATAAAGAGAGGATAATTTATGGATAAAATAATTCGTTGTATAACATCGGACGGAGCAGTTATGGCGTCGGCTATTGACGCATCAGATATAGTGTTCACAGCAAAAAAACTCCATCATTTGTCAAGAAGTGCCACGGCAGCACTCGGAAGACTTCTTTGTGCAACTTCAATGATGGGAGCTCAGCTGAAACAAAAGGACGCAATTATCAATCTGCGTGTTATGGGTGACGGCGAGCTTGGACCCGTGATAGCAGTAGGTGACAGCAAGGGAAATGTGCGCGGCTATGTAGGTGACAGTGACTGTCCGACTGAATATTACGGCAACGGAAAAATCAATGTAGCTAAGGCGGTAGGCAAAAACGGTACGCTTAGCGTTATGCGTGATTATGGCTCGGGAGACCCGTATATCGGTCAGGTTGAGCTTGTGAGCGGCGAAATTGCCGAGGATATTACAAATTACTTTGCTACAAGTGAACAGATTCCGACCGTATGTGCGCTCGGAGTGCTTATTGATAAAGAGGACGGCGAGGTTATGCTGGCAGGAGGACTGCTTATTCAGCTTTTGCCGGGAGCGTTTGAAGATACAATTGAACAGCTTGAAAAGAATATTGCAAAGCTCGAGCCTGTTACTACAATGCTGGCAAAAGGTATGAATATTCTGGATATATGTAAGACTGCGCTTGAGGGTTTTGAAGTAGAGGTTCTTGACGAAAATCCTGTAAATTATGTATGCACTTGTTCCAGAGAAAAGCTTGAAAGTCATTTTTGTACTATGAGCGACAGTGATTTGCGTTCATTGCCCGATGAAAACGGTCGTGTAATTGCTAACTGCCATTTCTGCAACAAAAAATATATCTTTACAAAAGACGATATTGAGAAACTCATAGAAGAGAAAAACTCGAAATAATGCCATTATAATGCCGCAAAAGTCAATGCCGGAAAAAAATTAAAAAAATTTTAAAAAAAGTGTTGACTTTTGCGTAATGGTATGGTATTATAATACTCGTCGCTGAGAGATACAGCAACCGATACGAAGCGACAAAGGCATGTGGGAGCATAGCTCAGCTGGGAGAGCATCTGCCTTACAAGCAGAGGGTCACAGG
>OLOI01002539.1_pt1 | contig 12910 bp, 15 predicted proteins | sample 1672131 | NCBI WGS metagenome assembly OLOI01 (sample SAMEA3136651, study PRJEB25190) | human gut metagenome | reverse complement strand
GCATTTTGGCAACGCAGATGCCGTGCCGCAGCCGTCGGAGCGGTGCTTAAGCCGTTAGGCGGGAATTGTGCGGTGTTGCCTTACGCCTCAAATACGCTCAAAATCCACCCTTGACATTCCCCGCATTATTGGGCTCAGCTTTTTCTCGGCGGTGTTTTCCCTTATCACGCCGGTATTTTTCCAGGCAATCGGTGCGGCAAAGGTCAGCGTGGCAATCTCTGTTATGCGGGAAATCATCTGCCTGATCCCCATTTTCTGGCTGTTGTCCCGTCTGGGGCTGGGGTGGACCTGGTGGGCGTTCCCGCTTTCCGAAACCATCTCCGGTGAGTTTGGTCTGGTTTTGCATCTGCGCCAGATCCACCGTTGGCCGGATGTGTAAAAAGTCAGGCTGCTGAAAAAGAATTTTGCGCGGCGGCACCCCCCTTGACATCCCGGTATTAATATTGCATAATAAAACCAGCAAAAGGGAGTAGCGGACGCGCAGCGCCTGCAAGTTACGTCAAGACGGCTGACAGCCCGTAATTTGTATGAAATAACGCAAGACTTTTGCCGAGCATGGGTGTGGTACCCCTGCGCGGCGGAAGTCTTTTTCTTTTTGCTGTTTGTGTTAAGATTGCATTAAAACAAGGAGGGCTATGGATGCAAGAACTGTTTGGAAATCTATGGAACCTGCAATGGCAGCAGGTGGTTATGTGGGGGATCGGCGGCCTGTTGATCTGGCTGGCAATCAAAAAGGAGATGGAGCCATCCCTGCTGCTGCCAATGGGCTTTGGGGCCATTCTCGTCAACCTGCCGCTGTCCGGTGCTGTTACCCAGGTGCTGTCCACCGGCACCGAAGTCGGCCCGCTGGATGTGCTGTTTGATGCTGGCATTGCCAACGAACTGTTCCCGTTGCTGCTGTTTGTGGGCATTGGTGCAATGATTGATTTTACACCGCTGCTTTCCAACCCCAAGCTGATGATTTTTGGGGCGGCGGCGCAGTTTGGCATCTTTTTCACGCTGGGGGCTGCGACTTTGATGGGCTTTGAACTCAAAGATGCCGCCTCCATTGCCGTGATCGGTGCGGCGGACGGGCCGACCTCCATCTTTGTGGCGAACTTTCTGGAATCCAACTATCTGGGGGCCATCATTGTGGCGGCGTATTCTTACATGGCGCTGGTGCCCATCATCCAGCCGCCGGTCATCCGGCTTGTGACGACCAAAAAAGAACGCCTGATCCGCATGCCATATGCCGAAAAGCAAGTCAGCAAAACGGCAAAAATCCTGTTCCCCATCATTATTACCATGGTGGCTGGGCTGTTTGTGCCGCGCAGTGTGGCGCTGGTTGGCTTTTTGATGTTCGGCAACCTCATCCGGGAATGTGGTGTGCTGGACAGCCTGTCCGAAACCGCACAAAAGGTACTGGCAAACCTCATTACCCTGCTGCTGGGGCTGACGGTGGCATCCAAAATGCAGGCAGAGTATTTTTTGAATCGGCAGACCCTGATGATTCTGGCGCTGGGGCTGGTGGCCTTTGTGTTCGATACCATCGGCGGCGTGCTGGTGGCCAAGGTATATAACCTGTTTGCCAAACAAAAAATCAACCCCATGATCGGTGCAGCGGGCATTTCGGCATTCCCGATGTCGGCCCGTGTGGTGAACAAGATGGGCCTGCAGGAAGACAACCAGAACTTTTTGCTAATGCACGCCGTTGGGGTGAATGTATCCGGTCAGATCGCGTCCGTGATTGCGGGCGGTATGATTCTGACATTGTTTGCCTAAGGTGTATCTGAAAACAAAGAAAATGACGGATATTTTCGACTTTTCAGATACACTCTAAACAAAAGGGGGAGAACAAGATGAATTTAACACTGTTTATGCAGGTGCTGCCCAAAGCGGGCCTTGGCTGGCTGGGTGTTTTTGCGGTAACAATTATCATTGTGGCGGCGGTGGAGCTGCTGGAGCATTTTACAAACCGAAAAAAGTAAAGTGTCCGATTTGCCGAACAACTCTGAAACCGTTTCCATTGGCGGAGATCTGCCGACGATGGGGGTTCTTAAAGGAAGGTAGGAGCATGGCGCAGCCACAGTGCGGCAAATCCCTCTCTTGAGGAAGGGATTATTTAACGTACAGGGCAAAATTTTATTGACAAACGCGGCGTTAAACGGTAAAATAAGAACAATCGCATTTATCCAGGGAGGAAAGTAGCCATGCCGCAGCAGATGGATGGCGAGTTGCTGCAGCAGGCACAGGCTGGGGAGGAAAGCGCTATTGCCGCGCTGATCACCGCCATGATGCCTGCCATACGCAAAGGCGCCGCTGCCGTTGCAGCACCCGGCCTTGACTTTGACGATGCGGTGCAGGAAGGGCTGATTGGCCTGTTCCATGCCGTGCGCAGCTACCGGGCGGATAAAAAAGTCCCCTTTACCGCGTATGCTGCAGCCTGTATTGCCAACGCACAGCAGGATGCCCGCCGCAGTGCCACCCGCAAAAAGCATGCTCCGCTGAACAACAGTGTGCCCCTGCCGGAAAATTCTGCCGCGCCGGGGCCGGAAGAGCTTGCCATTGCCAACGAGCGCTGCGCCGCCGTGCTGGAACGCATCAACACGCAGCTTTCGCCCCTGGAACGCGGCAGTCTGCTTGCCAGTTTGGAGGGGCACACCGCCGCCCAGACAGCCCAACTGCTGCACTGCACCCCCAAAGCGGTAGAAAACGCCCTGATGCGCGCCCGCAAAAAGCTGCGCAGTGATGAAGTGCGAGAATGAATTTGGATTCAGGCGTTTGGCCTGGACATATAAACAATGCCCCCAGTAGCTTAGCAATCAGTTCATTGGTGACCCCAAGCGTTGGTTGAAATTCTTCCGCGGGCAAGTAAACAAAGAGGAGATACCCACTATGTACGAAGACAAGACTTTGGTATGCAAAGATTGCGGCAAAGAGTTCGTTTGGACCGCCGGTGAGCAGGAGTTCTACGCAAGCCGTGGTTTCGAGAACCAGCCCCAGCGCTGCAAGGCATGCCGCGATGCCCGCAAGAACGCTACCCGTGGTGAGCGCCAGATGTTCGACGCCGTTTGCGCAAGCTGCGGCAAGACCTGCAAGGTGCCCTTCCAGCCGCGCGAAGACCGTCCGGTCTACTGCAGCGAGTGCTTCGCTAAGATGAAGCAGAACTGATTGTAACTGATTTGTTCTAAAAAGCAGCCTTTCCCGCAAGTGAACTGCACCCCATTTGTTAGACAGTATGATATACTATCTAACAAGTGGGGTGTTTTGCTATGCCAAAAGGAGTACCAAACAAGCGATATACGCCAGAATTCAAAAAACTGGTGATTGAAACCATGCAGAAAGAGAAATTGAGTTACAGCGAAACCTGTCGTAGATTTGGGGTAAACAGCAGAGATCGGATCAAATCATGGGAGCGAATCTATCTGGAGGAAGGGCCGGAAGGCTTTGCCGTCGAACGGCGTGGCCGCGGCAGCACTGGTCGGCCAAAGAAACTGCCAAAGGATGTAGAAGAAGATCTGCTGGCCGAAGTGCAGCGATTGCGTGCGGAGAACGATTACCTAAAAAATTTGCAAGCCTTGGTTTTGGAAGACGAGCGACGCCAGCGCGGAAAACGCTGGTAGTTCAGAAACTAAGGCAAAAATATTCTCTCAATCTTCTGCTCTCAATCGCTCAACTGCCCCGTGCAACTTTCTACTATCATTTGAAGCAGATGCAGAAAGAAGACAAATATGCATCTGTTAAGGAAGAAATCACAACGATTTACCACGAAAACAGGGGTCGGTACGGCTATCGCCGGATCACGGCAGAACTTCGCAAGCGTACATTCTCTGTGAACCACAAGACTGTCCAGCGGCTTATGAAAGAGTTGGGTTTAGTTTGCCGTGTCAGAATGAAGAAGTATCGCTCTTATAAGGGAGAAGTGGGCAAAATCGCATCAAATCTGCTAAATCGGGATTTCCATGCCGAAAAGCCGAATCAGAAATGGGTCACGGATGTGACGGAGTTCAGCCTGTTTGGAGAAAAGCTCTATCTGTCCCCGATTCTCGATCTGCACAGTAGCGATCTGGTCAGTTACACCATATCGGATCGTCCTGTACTCAGCATGGTAACCACCATGCTTGACGAGGCGTTTGCAAAGATCCCGGCCGGAACAAGCCTGATTCTCCACTCTGATCAGGGTTGGCAATATCAGCACAAGCAGTACCAGCGGATGCTCCGCGAGAAGGGTATCCGACAGAGCATGAGCCGCAAGGGAAACTGTCTGGACAATGCTGTGATAGAAAATTTCTTCGGACTGCTCAAAAGTGAACTGTTATATCTGCAAGAATTTCAGTCCATGGAACACTTCAAACAGGAACTGATCGAATACCTGGATTACTACAACAACCGCAGGATCAAGGCAAAGCTAAAGGGCTTGCCGCCTGCAATTCACAGACAGCAAGCCCTTTCGGCTGCTTGAATAATTTTTACTTCAAAATATTGTCTAACTTTTGGGGGTCACTTCAAAGGGAGGGGCTGCTTTTTTTGTGTTTATAGAGCTTAAAGTAAATAACACTATTGACAATTATTATCCTTAATGCTATTATATACATATAATAAACGCTATGGTTGAAACAAAATAGTTAAAATGCAACAAACTGACTTAGAAAGGAGCAAGACATGACTAAAAAGACATTAAGTAGGTGTTTAACAACAATCGGCATGTTGGCTTTTGCAATTAGTATGGCGTTGCCGGCGGCTGCTCTAGAAGACAGAGCATTACCAACTTATCCATGTCCAAAATGTGGAACGACAATGACGACTTCGGTTGAAACTGGGTATGAATTTTTTACAACGCCATGTATCCATGGAAATGTAAATGCGCGAGATCAAAAATGCTTTGAGGTTAGTTATACCTATGCAGATTGCCCGGAATGCGGAACGCGTTCGATGATGAATCGTAACCAGATAAGAGATTTGGGTTGGACATGCCTGAAATAAGCAGAGGGGAGATGACAATAATGAAACGAAGATGGATAGTAATTATTTTTACTATTTGCTTTGGAATGGGAATGCTTTTGCCTGTTCATGCACAAGAAAAAGACAAAATTTGGGCCGGGACAAATAGCAAAATTGAAAAAATAGAAGAAGCACTTTATAAAGATTTTGATGATGATGTAAAAGAATATCAGAGTGGACATTCGAATGACGTAGCAGAACAAGTTGCGGGACAATGTATACAGTGCGGAAGTTTTGACATTAGGTACAAAACTCAAAACTCCTATTATGCACGTACAGCAGCATGTATGCATGGATATCATGCTGGACATGACGTAGTGAAGCAAGATATTTTGGTAAGATACGTAGAATGTCAGGTGTGTAGGTATCAGGAACATATAAGCAACACAAAGATTGGAGAACCATATATTGAATGCTATGGATTTAATTAGTATATGAGGGAATAAAGAAAGAGCATAAAATCAATGAAGAAAAGACTGTTGTTGATTTGTGGGATTCTTATACTTGTAGCAGTGATTGCTTTGGAAGCAACAAATGCAATGAACAAAGGTTCCACAAATACAGAAGAGGTCATAAGTAAACCTAATAAAATGGCAGAACCAGCACAAAGCACGGCGGAATCGGCGTTGCCGGAACCAGTGCTGCAGGGGAGAAAGGTCAATATGGATGATGCAATGTGGGAAGATGCAATCAACGAATTAGATGAATACATCGACCAACAGATTGGAGAAAATTAAAAGAATAGGATCGTGTGCCGGGTCTGGCGCGGCGCTGTTTTGTGTGCGGCGCGAACCAGAACCCGGCCTTTTGACATATTGCCCAAAAGTTGACACAAAAATACAAAAAATCCTTCTTGGTGCAACATTTCGTGTTGTGTTGACACCATTGTCCCGGCATGGTACAATAATTAAAATCATATGTGAAAGGGTGAACTGTGCCATGGTATCCATCCGCGAAGGCTTGTCCTGCTGCGATAAAACCCACGGTGCAGTGTTTCTTCCCCACGCTGTATCAGGTGCTTCTTTTTGACTTTTCCTCTTTTGGGGAAAAGTTATTTTTTTGCCTGCGCGGCTATCGCCGCGCAATCGCGCAAAGCGCGGTGCAAAAACAGCCGGAGCGCAGAGCGAGGATGTTCCTCTGTTCACCCGCCGCCGAACAGGCGGCGAATGGGTGGAGGTAGCAACCCTGCTCCACCACCAACAGGCTATCGCCGCGCAATCGCGCAAAGCGCGGTGCAAAAAACAGCCGGAGCGCAGAGCGCTGCGCCCGCAGGCGCGTTTCGGAGCGCAACCGCCGCAGGCGGCACTTGGCGCGGAGATAGGATGTTCCTCTGTTCACCCGCCGCCGAACAGGCGGCGAATGGGTGGAGGAGACAACCTGACCTTACTGCTGGGGAAGCAGCAAACCCCGCCCCACCGCCAACAAGCTATCGCCACGCCGCGCAAAGTTGGCACTTAACGTGAGGATAGGCTGTTCCTGCCGCGCCCACAACCACCACAAATTCTCACACAGAATCTTGCAACCCCACACCAAAAGGAGGGCCAGCCATGCTGATTAAAAATGCACGGGACTACGAGGGCCGCATCTGCGATTATCTGATTGCGGACGGCAAAATTAGAGCAATCGGAACCGACCTGCCGGAAGCAGGCGAGGTGATCAATGCAAAAGGGCTGACCATTCTGCCCGCGTTTATTGATACCCACTGCCATTGGCGTACCCCCGGCTTTGAATATAAAGAGGATATTGCCACCGGCTCTGCGGCTGCAGCGGCAGGCGGATATACTTTCGTCAACCTGATGCCCAACACCAAGCCGGTCTGCTCTTCGGCAGAGATCGTGCATGAGGTGGAGGAGAAAGCGCGCGAGATTGGCCTGTGTGATGCCAACCAGACCGTTTCCATTACCAAAAACTTTGACGGCCACACCATTGACCATCTGCTGGACCTGCCGGATGATATCAAGTTTATCACCGAGGACGGCAACGGCGTGATGAATAACGCCACGATGGCTCGCGTGTTTGCTGTGGCAGCCGAGCGCGGTCTGACCGTGATGTCCCACGCAGAGGACCGCGAGATCAGCCCGTGGGATTACCGCCTGGCCGAAAACATTGAGACGGTGCGCAACTGCCACCTGGCCGAATATTACGGCACCCGCCTGCATATGTGCCATGTTTCCACCAAAGAATCTGTGGATATGGTGCGCCAGAGCCGCCGCCGCGGTGCAATGGTCAGCTGCGAAGTGACCCCGCACCACCTGTGGTTCGATGATTCCCGCCTGCAGTATAAGGTCAACCCACCCATCCGCAAGGCGGACGATGTGGCCGCCCTGGTGACGGCAATTAAAGATGGCACAGTCAGCTGCATCGGCACCGACCATGCCCCCCACAGCGCCGAGGATAAGGCCAAGGGCGCTGCCGGTATGGTTGGGCTGGAAACCGCTTTTGCCGTGTGCTACACCAAATTGTGCCACATGGAGGGCTTGCCGCTGGAAATGCTGAGCTTTTTGATGAGCTCCGGCCCCGCTCAGGTGCTTGGCCTGGATGAGCATAAGGGCCGCCTGGTGCCCGGCTTTGATGCCGATATTGTTCTGGTGGATACCGACCACATGTTTACCGTACATGCGGACGAGCTGCACAGTAAGAGCAAAAACTGCCCCTATGACGGCGAAAGCTTCTATGGCCAGGTCATGATGACCATCAAGGGCGGCAAAGTGACCTACCAGAAAGATAAACAGTAACCCGCAGCAAGGTTTGAACGAGCTTTTTTGATACAGAAAACGGAGGAACAGCAATGACCAACATGGATAAACTGTATGCCAGCGTGGCAGCCAACGGCCCGGTGTGCGTGGGTCTGGATACCGAGTTCAGCTACCTGCCCGCCGATGTGGTGGACTGCACCAAGACTGCCGGTGAAAATGTGGTGGAATTCAACCGCCGCATTATTGAAGCCACCAAGGCTTCCGCAGGCTGCTACAAGGTTCAGATCGCTTATTATGAATCCCTTGGTCTGGATGGCATGCGCGCTTACGCCGAAACCCTGAAGATGGTGCGCGCCACCGGCCTGCCGGTCATTGCCGATATCAAGCGCGGCGATATTGCCAAAACCGCCGAGATGTACGCCAAGGCACACTTTACCGGCGACTTTGAGGCTGATATCATCACGCTGGCCCCCTATATGGGCCTGGATTCCATCAGCCCCTACCTGCCGTACTGCAAGGAACAGGGCAAGGGCCTGTTTGTACTGTGCCGCACCTCCAACCCCGGCGCAAAAGATTTTGAGTATAAAAAGCTGGAGGACGGCCGCCATGTGTACGACCTGGTGGGCGACAGCCTGAGCGAGCTGGGCAGGGATTACATCGGCGAATCTGGTTATTCCAGCATCGGTCTGGTCATCGGCGGCACCCATACCGAGGAAGCAACCGCCATCCGCGCTGCTTACCCCCAGACCTTCTTCCTGATCCCCGGCTATGGCGCACAGGGTGGCAAAGCTGCCGATATTGCCCAGTATATGAACAACAGCAACGGCGGTGTGGTCAACTCCAGCCGCGGCATCCTGCTGGCTTACAAAAAGCAGCCCGGCGTTGCCTTTGATGAAGCTGCTTATAATGAATGCGTGCGAATGAAGGAGGATATCCAGGGTGAATGCAACAAGCTGTAAGGTAACGGTCCTGCGCCAGAGTACCGTTGCAGCGGATATCCGCTGCCTGACGGTGCAGTGGCCGGATGCCAGCCGCCCGGCCAAGGCGGGGCAGTTCTTTATGCTGCGCGCCTGGGCTGCCAACGAAACGCCCATCCTGTCCCGCCCCATCAGCGTGCATGATTTTGACGCCGCGACCGGCGCACTGACTTTCCTGTATCAGGTCAAGGGTGAGGGAACCCAGAAGCTGGCCGCCCTGAAAGAGGGCGACACCCTGACAGTGACCGGCCCATGCGGCAACGGATTTGATGTGGCCGCGATCGCCCGGGCGGCAGGCGGCAAAAACGGCAAGATCGCTGTTGTGGGCGGCGGTATTGGCACCGCGCCGCTGCTGCAGCTCTGCAAGGAGCTGGCTGCGGCGGGCTGCAAGCCGGAACTGTACTGCGGCTTCCGTGATGAGCCCTATGGGCTGGAAGATTTCCTGCCTTACTGCGCCGCCATCAGCATTGCAACGGATTCCGGCGCGGTGGGTTACCACGGCCTGGTAACCGGCATCCTGCACCCGGAACAGTTCGCCATGGTGCTGACCTGCGGCCCCATGGTGATGATGCGCGGCGTATACCAGCTGTGCGCCCAGAGCGGCACGCCCTGCGTGGCCAGCCTGGAACGCAAGATGGCCTGCGGCCTTGGCGCCTGCCTGGGCTGCACCTGCCGCACCAAGGTGGGGGCCAAGACCGTGTGTAGAGACGGCCCCGTGTTCAAAGCTGAGGAGGTGTTTGACTGATGGCAGACCTTCGCGTAAATCTGTTTGGCAAGCAGCTGGCCGGCCCGGTCATTGCCGCTTCCGGCACCTTTGGTTTCGGCCCGGAATATGCAGGCATTGAGGACCTGCGCGTGCTGGGCGGCATTTCCGGCAAAGGCCTGACGTTGAACGGTCAGCCCGGCAACGACGGCGAGCGCCTGCTGGAAACTCCCTCCGGCCTGATGAACTCCATCGGCCTGCAGAACCCCGGCGTGCAGCACTTTATTGAAAACGAGCTGCCCGCCATGAAAACCTGCGGCACCTCCGTCTGGGTCAATCTGGGCGGCCATACCATTGAGGAAAACGTGGAGGGCGTGCAGAAGCTGTGCGCCGCAGGCATTGATGTGCTGGAACTGAACATCAGCTGCCCTAACGTCAAGCAGGGCGGCCTGGCGTTCGGCATCCGCGCCAAGGACGCCGAAGAGGTGGTTTCCGCTGTGAGCAAAGTGTGCACTGTGCCGCTGGTGGTCAAGCTCAGCCCCCAGGCAGAGAGCATCCCCGATATGTGCAAGGCCGTGGAAGCTGCCGGTGCCGATGGCATCAGCCTGTGCAATACCTTCCAGGCCTGCGCCATTGATCTGGAAAAGCGCCGCCCGGTGTTCAACAACACCTTTGCCGGGCTTTCCGGCCCGGCCATCCGCCCCATTGCACTGCGCATGGTGTGGCAGGCTGTGGGGGCCGTCAATATCCCGGTCATCGGGCTGGGCGGCATCCTGACCGGCCGCGAGGGCAGCACCGTGACGCTGGAAACCGAGAACGGCCCCGTGACCTTTGAGGTGAATGCAGCCTCCGGCGTGCAGCTGTGCGACGACGAGGATTTGTTCAACTGAGAAGAACCGTCTCTGATGGAGAAAAGAGAACAAAATATATAGGAGGAACCCGAAAAATGACAGCAGCGAATAAGGACTTTTTTGAAGCGCTCTCCATGCTGGAGCATGAGCGCGGCATCACCGCAGAATACCTGATCGAAAAGATCAAGGCGGCTATCATCATTGCCGTCAAGAAGAACTATGAGGTCGAGGAGGATCACATCCGGGTGGATATCGACCCCGACACCGGCCGCTTTGACGTGGCACTGATCCAGGATATCGTGGCAGACGAGGACTGGTACGACGAGCACGCCGAGATCGGTGTGACCGAGGCACGCAAGATCCGCAGCAGCTACGAGGTGGGCGACCGCATCATCACCCCGCTCAAGACCCGCGATTTTGGCCGTATTGCCGCCCAGACCGCAAAGCACGTCATCCGTCAGGGCATCCGCGAGGCTGAGCGCAACCAGCAGCTCAGCGAGATCCAGTCCCGCGCACATGACATCGTGCAGGCCACCGTTACCCGCGTGGATACCGAGAAGGGCATCGTAGCGCTGGATCTGGGCAAGGGCGGCGAGGCTGTTCTGCCCCGCAACGAGCAGGTGCCCGGCGAGGTGTACACCGAGGGTGAGACCCTGCAGGTCTACATCGTGGACGTGGTCAGCACCGAGCGCGGCCCCCGCGTGATGATCAGCCGCACCCATCCCGGCCTTGTCAAGCGCCTGTTTGAGCTGGAAGTGCCCGAGATCTTTGACGGCACTGTGGAGGTAAAGGCCATCAGCCGCGAGGCCGGTGCCCGCACCAAGATGGCTGTCTGGTCCAAGGACCCCAACGTCAACCCTGTTTCCGCCTGCATCGGCGAGCACGGCGCCCGTGTGGCCGCTGTTGTGGAAAAGCTGGGCGGCGAGAAGATCGATATCGTGAAGTGGAGCGAGGATATCTCGGAGTTCATCTCCGCAGCCCTGAGCCCCGCCAAGGTGGTCAAGGTGGAACTGCTGCCCGGCGAGACCCGCTCCTGCCGCGTCACCGTGCCCGACCAGCAGCTGAGCCTGGCCATTGGCAACAAGGGCCAGAACGCCCGCCTGTGCGCCCGCCTGACCGGCTACAACATCGACATCCGCCCCGAGAGCGGCTACTACGGCGAGGACGAGGAGCCCAAGGCTGCCGAGCCCAAGACCGAGGACGCTGAGTAAGAGCGGCTGTGACCGCACCTGAAGGAGGGAAACCGGATGGCACAAAAAAAGATCCCTGCCCGCCAGTGCATCGGCTGCATGACCAGCCGCCCCAAAAAGGAACTGGTGCGGGTGGTGCGCGCCCCCAGCGGCGAGATCAGCATCGACCCCGTGGGCAAGAAGCCGGGCCGCGGCGCTTACCTCTGCCCGGACCCGGCCTGTCTGGCAAAGGCCAAAAAGAAAAAGGCGCTGGAGCGCTGCTTTGAGCAGCCGGTTCCCGCCGAGGTTTACGATGCGCTGGCCGCACAGCTGGCCGACGTGGAAAAGGAGGCCCAGCCGAATGGCGAAGCATAACAATACCCCCGAAAAGCCCAAAATGGCTCCGGAAGAAGCGCTGTTTCAGGCGCTGAGCCTCTGCCGCAAGGCAGGCGCGCTGACCATGGGCTTTGATGCCGTGGAAGATGCCTGCGTCAAGAGCAAGGCATGGCTGGTAATGGTTGCGTCCGATGCCAGCGCCAAGACCGTGCAGCGCCTGAACTACGCTGTGGGCGACCTGGTGGACGTGATCTCCATGCCGCTGACCCAGGACCGCCTGGCCGATATCAGCCGCAAGCCTGTGGCTGTTTACGCGGTGACTGACCGCAACCTCGCAAAGCTCTGCTTTGACCGTCTTTCGGACTGCGGGGCAATCAAAAATGAGGAGGATATGAGCGAATGACCGTAAAATATAAAGTGAGCGATTTTGCAAAGGACCTGAATGTTTCTGCAAAGAAGGTCCTGGATGAGCTGGCTGCCATGGGCAGCACCGGCAAGAAGAACAGCTCCACCCTGGAAGAGAACGAGCTGAACTACCTGCTGGAGAAATTCAGCAAGGACAACAGCGTTGCCAGCCTGGACGAGTACCTGAACAGCGCAAAGCAGCCTGCCCAGCCTGAAAAGAAGGCGGAGAAAAAGGCCGAGAAGCCTGTGGAGAAAAAGGCCGAGCCCAAGGCTGCTGAGAAGAAGCCCGAGGCAAAGCCCGCTGCCCCTGCCGCAAAGGCAGAGCAGCCCAAGGCAAACAATAACAACAATAAGCACGGCGAGAAGAAGAACGAGCAGCACAAGAAGCGTGAGGAGAAGACGGTCTCCCTGAGCGAGCTGGCCCGCGAGACCGGTGCCAAGGCCTCTGCTGCCCCGGCTCAGTCCGTCTCTGTCCGCCGCGAGGACAGCCAGGTGACGGTCGATACCCGCACCGTGGATGTGAACGTGGACCGCTTTGATGCCCGCTACGACGATCTGGCTTCCACCAAGAACACCGAGAACCGCCGCAAGCCCACCCCGCAGGGCAACAAGCAGAAGTTCACCCAGCGCGGCCAGCGCCAGCGCCAGCAGTTCCAGAAGGGCAAGCGCGAGACCGAGTTCGAGCGCCTGCAGCGCATCCAGCTGGAAAAGGCCCGCAACGCACAGCTGAAGGTGATGATCCCCGATGAGATCACCGTCGGTGAGCTGGCTGCCCGCCTGAAGCAGCAGGCCG
>OLOI01002533.1_pt1 | contig 12924 bp, 3 predicted proteins | sample 1672131 | NCBI WGS metagenome assembly OLOI01 (sample SAMEA3136651, study PRJEB25190) | human gut metagenome | reverse complement strand
ATGCCCATCAGTTCTACATGAGTGTATCCCATCTCTTTTACATATTTTACGATCGCCTCGGCGAACTCTCTGTATGTGTAGAATCCTTCATCTTCCCTTCCCGGGTGACGCATCCACGAACCCATATGAACTTCATAGATCGACATCGGATTCTTCTTATGATTCCATGTCTTCCGCGCTTTCATCCATGCGTCATCCGTCCATCTTATACGGGAAAGATCCGTAATACGAGACGCCGTTCCCGGACGAAGCTCCGCATAATTTGCAAACGGATCCGCCTTATAAAGAAGCTCGCCTTTCTGCGTCTCAATACAGAACTTATAAAGCTGTCCTTCTTTCGCTTCCGGTACAAACTTCACATAAATACCTAGAGGCTCCTGACGCTCCATTCTGTCTCTTTCCAAATTCCAGTCATTAAATTCCCCGACTACAGACACATTCTTCGCATTCGGCGCCCATACCGCGAAATAAACGCCCTCCGTTTTGTCGTTCACTACTTTATGTGCGCCTAATTTTTTATAGATCTCGTAATGGTTTCCCTGACCAAACAGGTAATGATCCAATTCTCCTATCTCATAGGCATGTTCATTCGCTTTCATACTTGCCGCATCCGCCGCAGTGTTTTTCGCCGGACTGTTCGCCCTGTTCCGGCTTGCGCCGCCTGACGCCTTTTTCACCGCACTGCCCGCCATACCGCCGGCTGCATGATTCACGATGCCTTTGCCTGCACTTTTTGCCGCGTTTCTGCCCGCACCTTTTCTCCTTGCCATAAAAGCCCACCTCGCCGTTTCCTCATAATAAAATATCGAAGCGTTTCTGCCCGCTTCCGTGATAGTTTCATTATACTTGATTCCGTCCAAAAAATAAAGAGAAACAGACAGCTCTTTCCCGCCCGTTTCTCTTGTATTTTGTCTATTTATGCACACATTTTAAATTATAGTCTATTATCGTGCTTCTTTATATATTAAAATCTTTTTCAGAAAGAATAATACGGTCTGACTCGTCTGTATTTCTTCCAAAAACTTTCCGCATCAATTTCTTCGCGGACGCCTTCTGAGAATGACGGATCGCGTCATCCATAACTTCTTTCACTTCCGCAACCGTCACAAAATGATCTTCCCTCTGCAGAGAATCAATTTTACTATACAGCGCAAGAATTCCCATCTCGTCAATGTGATATCCGTTTTCTTTCGCATACGTCTGACCGAACGTAACAAGCTCATCGTTGATGAAAATCGGCACTTCCAGTCTTGATGTGAATTTTTTCCTGAATTCTCTGTTCGATGACAACAGTCTGTCAAGCGGCTTTCTCTGCTCTTCCAAGACGATCAGCATCTCGCCTGTATCCTGCTCCATCGCTTTATTAAGACGCGCAACTGTCTTTTCATTCATTTTGGACGCTTTCTCAATGATCAGAGCGCCGCCGTAAAGTTTTTCGACAATATCGCTGATCTTCTTCTTATTCAGAGAATCTCCTGTCACGATCGCGACCTTGCCCTGACGGATGTCTCTTTGCTTCTGGATCGCTTTCACGACGTCAACGGCAAGAACCGTTTTTCCGTTGCCTTTATTTCCAATGATAAGCAAGTTGCCCGTTCTCGAAGTCCCTTTTCTGTTCGTACAGTTCTTATCCTGCTCAAGCACATCGACAAGCTGTTCGCTCATTCCGCGCACCGGAACAAAGTAAGAAAACAGTTTCTTCTGTTCCTCTGTAAGTCCGGCTCTCGTTCCGATACCGCTTTGCATCTCAAGGTCATATCTTCCATGTACGACAAAACCGGTATCCATTGACAATGCATCCGAGATCTCATCGAGCGGAAGCGGCGCAGTCTTACCTGTCGCAATCAGCTTCGCAGTCTCTTTACGGCTAAGCGGTGTCGTCGCCGACATAATGTCGATCGGCTCGTCATCATCAGGAATCTCTCTGTCGTCATCCTCTCCCGAATAATCAGGATTTACTGTGAACTCATCCTCAATGTCCTGAATCTCTTCCGCGTCATCTTCCCCGAAGAAATACTCGTCATCTGCGTTTCCTTCCGCCTCTTCGATCACTTCATCCGCTTCTTCGTAGTAATCTTCTTCCGGTTCTTCAATCACTTCTTCTGACTCTTCATAGTAATCTTCTTCCGGCTCTTCGATCACTTCGTCTGCTTCCTCATAGTAGTCTTCTTCAAAGTAATCGTCATCCAAATCTTCCTCGAACTCCTCGTCGAAATCTTCGTCAAAGTCATCATCAAAATCATCGTCGATTCTAAGATCCTCCGCAACCTGACCCATGTTTTCGCTTGGTTCTTCTTTTCTCTTAAGATATACTCCTGTAGGTTCTTTCTTTTCTTCTTCCGGCGGGATAATTCCCTCAATTTCATCAATCATACGTTGAATATCCGGCGGTAAAATCGGTGTTGTTTTCTTATTCGTCTCCATAGTATCCCCTTTTGCTGTATCCCCTGCTGAATCTATAACTTCTTCTTGTTCCGATTCGGATGCTCCTTCTGCATCCGTCCCCTCTTCAACCGGCTCATCCTCTCCTGCATTTTCTTCAAATCCCGAAAGGATATCTTCCAAACTGATCTGACCTGTAATCTGATCGTCCTCTTTTATTTCAGCGGCCGCTTCCGCTTGCGCTGCCTCCTCCGCTTGTGCGGCTTCTTCTGCTTGTGCCGCCTCTTCCGCTCTTGCGGCTTCTTCTGCTTGTGCCGCCTTTTCTGCTCTTGCGGCTTCTTCCGCTTTCTCCTCTTCTTCTGCCTGTAATGCGGCGCGGCGTTTTTCCTCTTTCAAACGACTTACCATGTCTATATCTGCAACCGACTCAATCTCTCCGATCGCCTGCTCCAGATCCGCAAGACCTTCTTCATCCTCGATCTCATCTTTTCTTACCGGACGGAATTTGATCTGGGATGTATTTCCCATATCCTTTTCTTTGCCGAATTCCGACTCCTCTTCATCCTCAAAGTCAAAATCCATCGCTCCTGTTTCCGTCAAATCGAACTCCGACTCTTCTTCGTCTTCAAAATCAAAGTCCATCGCTCCCGTTTCCGTCAAGTCAAACTCCGGCTCTTCTTCATCTTCAAAGTCAAAGTCCATCGCTCCCGTTTCCGTCAAATCAGATTCCGACTCTTCTTCATCTTCAAAATTAAAATCCATCGGAGCTGTCTCGTCTTGGAAATCATCTGCCGTCAATTCTTCCAACTCCGGATGAAGAAGTTTTCTCAATGCAACGTCTAACGGCATCGTATCTCCCAGTTTCTTTTTAGCAGGCTGCCTTTCTTCTTCCGGCTCTGCGGTTGTCTCCAGCACATCCGGTCCTTTTATTCCTTCCGGTACGCGCTCCTCCGGCTCATCGACTCCTTCTGCTTCGGAAACATCCGTCGGCAGATGTGCGTCTTCTGTCTGCCCGGCATCTTCCGCATCTATCGGCACCTGCTCGTCCTGTTCAACATGATCCTCTGCATCCTCCGCCGGTGAATCCGCTTCTAACGCCTTGATCTCGTCGGCTTCCCACGCTTCCGTATCTACTTCCACCGGGTCGTTCGGCAAAGTGATCTCTCTTACTCCTTCTGAGATCGTTTCCGGCATCATGTCCGGAACAAGTTCCTCCATTCCCTTCGGAACTCGTGCGTTCACCTGCTGTTCGGCAGCGAAATCAGCATCGGCAACTTCGGAGTCGGCAGCCATAAGTTCAGCTCCCGGCAAACCGTTTTCTTCTTCCTCCTGCTCGGATTCATCTGCCTCTGCATAAGAAAAAATATCAGGAATCTCCTCTGTCTCCTCGGACGTCCTTGCATAACGCTTATCGTACTTTTCCTGCTGGGAAGGAGTCAGTGGTTTGTACTGCATCTTCAGTTCCATCGCCTTATAGACATACTGCCCCTCGCTGAACCAAAGAATCAAATCGTCACACTCTTCCAGACATTCTGATGTCATACCGGCTTCCTGATACAGCTTCGCCAGTTCATATGCCCACTCTTCAATATATTCGGATTTCTTATATTCTTCAAGAGCTTCGATCTGCTGCTCGATCGGCGCCCTCTGCGCGCGGAGAATCTTATATCTTAAAATGTACTGATTCGGGTCTTTCGGCGCGATCTGCATAAACTCATCGTAAAAATCGATCGCCTCATCGACATTTCCCGTCTTAAGAGCCAATCCGCACAGACGGCTGATAATCTTACGGCTTCCTTCCGCCCGCTGATATGCAAGCGTCAAAATGTCATATCCCTTCTGATATTCTCCGGTTTTTTCATAAATTTCACTGACGTTTGACAACATCACTGCATTGCGCACGCGCCTCCAGTCAATTTCATCTGCGATCGCCGCCGCTCTGCTGTACGCGCCGCTCTCCATAAGTTCGAGCATCCGTTCAGTCTTTGATTTATATTCGTATTTATCCACCGCATTCACCTCATTAAAAAATAGTTTTGTACAGGGCAGTGTCTTTCCTTCTATGTTTCTTTACATACTATATCTTTCAATATTTTATCATATGCATTTCGCAATGTCAAAAAAATGCACCCTCAATTAACATTGAAGATGCATTTTTATAATCTATTTAATTTTTTCATATTCTCTTTATTTTTAAATCGGAGGCAAATATTAGATTCTGTTCCTGTAAGACCTCTGCCATTGTTATTTGATCTGCGGTCGATTTATTAAGACCTGCTTATTAAATCTTCCCTCCTTCAATTAACAAATTCGAGTTCATAACAGTATCCTTATCACATATCACTTACGTTCCTTGTTTCCGGTACCACCACACATATTAAACCCGATATGCACGAATGATAATCTACTCAATGTTTCTTTACACATCTTTTGAAATTCTGCTATATGTGGTATCTATATTCAATATGTCTGCAAATGTTAAATCTTTCTGATCTCTATCCGGACTTCCAACTCTCCGATCAATTCTTTCGTTATTTTTATTCCGGATCATCTATCCTTGAGCAAAGGTCTCTTCTCCACAGGAACTTACACTTGCCGTACCACTAACATATTGATGATTCACTGAAATCACGCTGTCCATTGGTCTTTCCCTCCTGCTATCCGTTTATTTTTAATCTAATCGGGCAACTGATACGATGCCTTCTTAGTTAAATATCCTTTTGAGATGCTTTTGTTTTTATTTTGTTGTATCTCTTTTGGATGTCTTTATAATATCACCTGAGTTTTATTTTGTCAATACATTTTTATAAAAAACTTTAAATAATTACATTTTACTTTTATATTGTATGAATTTTCTGACAATGTTGCTGTCTCTGCAAAAAAGAATAAGGCGTCCGTTACCGAACGCCCTATTCCATAAAAGCTTAAATGTTTACTGCCTTAATCAAAAGACAAGTTTTCACTATGCTCTTTTTCTTCTAACCGCTACATAAGCAATTACCGACATTCCCGCAAGTACAAGCCACAGAGCTACATGTGCCGTATCTCCTGTCTGTACGCTTCCGCCCTGTGACGGAGTTGACGGAGTCTGCGGATCATTCTTCGGCGGAGTCTGTGTCTTCGTCAAACCTTCTGCCGCTGAATTCAACTGTGCCAAAGCAGCTTTTACCTGATCTGCTGTTGCAGCCTCGTTATCCAAGATTGCCTTAGCAGATTTCAGAGCGTTTTCAAACTTCGCCCAGCTCTCTGCTGTGTAACCGTCGTTCTTCTTATCTTTGTACTTGTCGTAAGCTGCCTGAAGCTCGCTCTTATCAACAGACGGTTTTCCGGAAAGCTTCAATGCTACGCGAGCGTCTCTTAACGCATTAAGCGCTGCGTCTACCGCTGCCTGATCACTGTTGCTGTTGTCTTCCACGATTGCTTTTGCCGCTTTCAGCGCATCTGCATATTCTTTCCAAGAATCTGCTGTATAGTCTGCCTCTTTCAGATCTTTATACTCTTCGATCAAAGCTTTCAATGCATCTGTGTTTCCACGCTGTACAAGCGCTGTAACCGCATCGTTCAACGCTTTTGCTGCTGCATCGATCTCCGTCTGATCTTTGCTGTCTTTCAGTACCTTTTCTGCATCTGAAAGAACTGTTTTCATTGCTTTGTAAGAATCTGTTGTGTACAAGTTCGCATCAGCCGCTTTCGCTGCATCGATTGCTGCTTTTAACGCCTCTTTATTGATCTGCTCTACTTTTACTAATGCTGTATGAGCATCTTCTAACGCTTTCTTCGCTGCGTCTACCGCTGCCTGATCAAGATTGCTGTTGTCTTTCACAACTTTTTCTGCCGCTGTCAACGCATCTGTGTACGCTTTCCAGGAATCTGTTGTGTAGTCTGCCTCTTTCAGACCTTCTGCTTTATATTCTGCGATCAAAGCTTTCAACGCATCTGTGTTTCCACGTTCTACAAGCGCAGCAACCGCATCATTCAAATCTTTTGCTTTCGCATCGATTGCCGCCTGATCCTTACCGTTTGTCAGAAGTTCTTCTGCTTCTGCAAGAACTTTTTCCATTGCATTGTAAGAAGCTGTTGTATATGCGTTTTCGTCTTTTGCTTTTGCCGCATCTACTGCTGCCTGCAGTTTGCTCTTATCAAGCTGCGGATCTACCGGAGCTTTTACGAGAGCTTCTTTTGCCGCTTTCAATGCGTCTTTCGCCGCATCTACTTCTGCCTGTGTCTTATTGCTGTTGTCTGCCACGATTCCATTTGCAGCTTCAAGAGCTTCTTCGTATTTCACCCATGTCTCATGTGTGTAATCCGCTTCTTTCAGTTCTTTGTACTCTTCAATAAGAGCTTTCAATGCATCTGTGTTTCCGCGTTTTGCCAATGCTGCATGTGCATCTTCTAACACTTTCTTCGCTGCATCTACCGCCGCCTGATCGCTGTTGCTGTTATCTGTTACGATTGCGTCTGCCGCATTCAGAGCAGTCTCATAAGCGCTCCATGTAGATGTTGTATGATCCTCTGCTTTCAAATTCTCTTTTGCGTACTGATCGATCAAAGCTTTCAGATCTGTTACATCTCCGCGAGCAACAAGTCCTTTCACAGCTTCAGTTAATTCTGCAACCATTGCGTCGATCGCATCTTTTGTACCGTTTACAAGAAGCTGTTTTGCTTCTGCAATTTTAGCTTTTACCGGCTCTGCACTTGTTACTGTACTTGTTTCAACTTTCTTCTCTGCGTCTGCGATTGCTTTCTTCAGAGCGGATGCATCTACAAGTTTAGCTTCTGCGCCTTCCAGTTTCTTAATCATAGCAGCTACTTCTTCCTGTGTCTGTGCTCCTGTCGCCACAAGATCATATCCTTCTTTAAGAAGAGCATTAAACGCTGCTGCGCTATCTGTTGTTGCGTTAGACGTATCTACCGCTGACAATACGCTCAATCTTTCGATCAAGGCTGTAATGTCTACGCCCGGTGTCTCGCCTTCTTCCGGTTTTGTTCCGTATACTTCAAGCTCTACAACGTGGTTTGTTGTTGTGTCATTGTTTGCTCTTCCGTACATGTAAACGCGAACAAACTGTGCTTTCGTTCCTTCCGGAAGCGTCCATGATTTACCCTGTGCAGTTTCTGCATAGTCTTCATCGAATTTTTCCGGTGCTTGTGTATACAGTTTATGAACATTCTGATCATCCGCATTATAGACGATTGTAGCTTTTCCTTCTGCAAAGTCTGTTTCTTTTTCTGCTACAGCTACTACTGTATCGCCATATGTTCTACCATCGCCCCAGTAACGATACAGTGACAGAGAGTTCACATCACATACAGCGCCTAAATCAACCTGCATATAAGATGATTCACGTCTATTGTCCGCACCGAACTCGGCATAGTTTGAACCAAAATCAGTTTTGTTTCCGTCAACAGCCATAGACATCGGTCTGTCGCCGCCTTTTGCTGCATCTGTGTCATCTGCCGTCCATTTTGCCGTTACATTTGCATCCTTTGCAATGTTCTTTGCTTCTACTTTCTCTCCATAGATCGCAAGATCACCGACTGTAATATACTTATTTTCATCAGTTGCTTGCCAGTGATAAGAAGACGTTCCACTGATACGTACATATCTAGCTTCCTGTGCCTCAAATGTAACTTCTGCCGGGAAAAGTGTCTGATCATTCTTATTCACAATCTTGTCCGAAAGATCAAGCCCGTTTTCTCCTGTTACCGAAGTCCATGTATCCTCTCCGTCTTTTCTAATTTCTACAATCAGATTCTTAATATTACCTGTACAATGCCAGTAGTTCTTTGCATCATTATAATAACGCGGTGTGTAGTCAACCTGATCCAATTTATACGTCGCACCCAAGTCAACTTGCAGCCATGCATTATCGCTGCTTACAGTACCTTCTTCCACTTTCTGACTTGTCCAGTATGTCGTGTTATCTCCATCTAAGACTTTATCTTTACTTCCTTCGCTCGTCTCAGAAACTGTGATCATATCATTTGTAAGTTTAAGTTTCGGAAGTCCTTCCTGCTCTCCGAGATTAGCCACTTCATTATAACCGTATGCGATATCATATACTGCCGCCGCTGTCACACCTTCACCTGCTGTGATCGCAGCTTTCTTAACTTCATGAAATCTGTTCTTTTCATTATAAGCAGATCCTTCCAGTGTTCCGTCTACATAAAGTTTCAGCATACCGTTGTTTTCTTTCACACCTACTACTTTATGCTCTGCTCCGTCATTGATTGACTTGCCGGAAACTGCTGTCGCACCATTCAGTGTGAAGGATGCTTTTCCTTCTGCTGTTACTTTCAGTTCGTACTGACCATTCTGGCTTACGAGTGACTTATCTGTTGCCGTTGTGTTTACAGCCGCATATACTGTGAATCCATTATTGGAATTCAGTGATCTGTCCGCTGCTGCAATTTCTCCTGCTTCTGCAATCGCTTCTTTTTCAACGATCACACTGTCTTTGTGATATACAACAGATGCAGCTTCAGTAGCTTTGTTGCCCGACATGTCTTTAATATCCTGCGGAATTACTTTTACTGTAGCTTCGTTTGCCGGAGCTTCTGCTAATACGATATGATATGTTGTATCGTCTGCGCTCTTCTTAATAGAAGAAACTTTTGCGTTTTCTACTTTAAAGAGGTTTCCTGATACTTTCTCATCGAATTTTACTGTAAGTTCTTTCGCACCGTCTGTCATGATTCTGTCGATCTTCGGCGCTGTTGTGTCTTTTTCTGCTGAAACACGTAAGATACGCACTTCGTTCGGTTTCAAGTTCACTGTGTATTCTTGACCATACTTTAATGTACCTGTCTGAGCAGACTTATCGGAAAGAAGATAGCTGTGCTCTAAGTAGTAGTTTAATGTGCCTGCACCTTCTGCAACGCCCATTGTACGGTCGAATGTGAACTTGATTGTCTTATCTGCATTTGCAGATGGGTTACGGAGTGAAATAATTCCGTCCGTTCCGTCGAAACATGAGAATCCGTATGCTTCTGCCTGCGTTTGGTCTGACAGATCTCCGTTACTCAGTTTTGTAATATCCGGTTTCCCTCCGATCATCTTGGAATTTTTGAGCATATGATAGTTTTCTTCTGCCCACTCAAGGAATTCTCCTGTGATCTCGTATTTTCCATCTGTCATAATACTGTCAGAGTAGTACAACTCCCAAAATGCCGTTCCACGAGTAGACAACATGTACAGATAGTTCTGGAAATCTTCATCTGTAGCAGTATTAACTGTCATTCCTGTTCCTTCTTTTCCGTAAATCGGATCATGGTTGTACAGATTCTGAAGCGGGAACTGGAACTGATGATTCTTCAGGAAGTCATAGTAACAAGCGTCACGATATGTAATCTGCTTATTCATCTTTGTTGTTCCGAAAGATGCATCCTTCTGATCATGTACGCACTGAATCCATACAGAGTTCGCCCACTGTAAATACCACGGACTCGGGTTTACATAACATGTAAGAGAGATCCAGAGTTTATTAATTCCGTCCTCTTTTTCACTCTGACGAACCGCTTCCATCAGATCGATCCATGCTTCCCACAGATCAGTCACATGATACATCTGGTGATAACCGCCTGTCATATGGTGATTAGACTCACTGTATACCGGAACGCCGTCTGCTCCGCCTAAATTGTTGAAATGATTATACTGAGCAGTATCTGCAAATCCATCCCATTTCCAGTAGTTGACATCCCAATCTTGCTGCCATTTAATCGCCATCTTTTTAAAATTCTCTACATATACACGGTCTGCAACGTCGATAGAATGTCCTGCTTTACTTCCTTTTTGTGCCCTCTCAATAATATTTGCTAATGTAGTGTAGAAGTTATATCCGCCTCTCGGTCCAACCCATACTCCAAAGTTACTTCCGAACTTCTTAACAAGTTCGCTGGACGGTGTCAATCCCTCCGGGAATTTCTCATTAAATGTCCAGAAACCTTCGGTATTCTCTATTGCTCCCGATTGTGCGTGTGACCCTGCTCCTATCGAACCATCATTATACGCATTCCATCCATCATCTACAACGTAAGAATCCAACGGACGAACTTCTGCTTTATTCAACTCACGATCAATTTCAATGAACGAAGCCAAAATATTTTCATCACTGATCTTCATCATGTTGTCGAACCATGAATTGTACTGTGTACGGAACTCTGACGGAGTTGCGATTGACTTGATGTACTCGAAGAAGTCTGCCTGAATAACTTCCTGCTCTGTACTTCTTGCCGCACCTGCAACTGTCTGCCATGTCACATACTTATCGTCTGTTGTCAACTGATTATCTTCTTTCAGTCTGCTGAACGTCTTACCACTGTAATAACGCATAAATCCTGTTCCGTTTACGATCTCTGTATCCGCTGCCGGGAACTCACATCCGAAGAACATTCCCTGAATGTAGATCGGCTGTCCGAGGTTCGCTTTGAACTCTTCCATCTGAACAACGCCGCCTTGACCTCTCGGAATTGTCCACTGTGCATCGGACTCTGCCACTTTCAGAGACTCAAGGTCGATATAGTCGATCTCAGCATCTGCCATCTTGTCATCCGGCACGTCGATCTCAAGGAATTTACGCATGAAGTGATCGCCTTCGTACATTACGATTACTTCGTCGATTGAATACTCTACGTTTTTGTGAGTGTACGGTTTGAAAGAAAATGTTACTTTCTTACCTGTTTTCTCTTTACCGTTGATCGTTGCCGTTGTATCTTCGACTTTGACTGCCTCATTGCCGTCTTTCAGCTCTAAATCGCTTGTCTCAAATGCACGGTCATCCGTATCTACCGGAGCTTTATCTGCGTGGAGATTAAATTCTGCTCCGCCGGCAAATCTTTCCCCATTGTTTGAAGATGTTGCTACGAACTTAATCTGTTTCGCAGTACATGCTTCTTTCAAGTTTACATAGATCGGGTTCGTACCATTATATTCAAATTCGCCTTCTGCGATCGGCTCTCCCCAATCTTCGGATTCATAATCAAGTTTGTTTTCTGCTGTTGATGCGTACAGCTTGTACCCCTTAATATTTCCGTTTGTGTTTTCTCCTTCTTTTCTCGGTGTATAAGAGAAAGACTGGAATGTCACATCTTTTCCGAATGTGATTACTACATTATGCGGATAGTCCTGATCACCTTGTCCAGTCCCCCCCCCATAATTTGAATGCCAGATACTCTCTGTTCTTCCATCTAACAAGTTAGATGCCGGTCCATCTGAGTCTCCGCTCGCATTCTGGTAGCTGTCTGCCGTTGCTGTCCAGCCGTCACGGTTGATTGCCTCTAAGGTAATCGATCCTTTTTGCTCTTTCGTTGTCTTAACAACGAATTCTTCACTTCCTTCTTGCGGAGTGAAGGTTGTTCCTTCTCCACCAGTTCTTTTGTTCACAATTTCAGTCGTGGACAATTTTTTGTCCGCTGTTGAAAATGTTCTTTTGATGGCATCGTTTCCGATTGTAACAGTATTATCTTTCTGCTCAACGGTTACTTTACCATACGGAACTGCAGTTTCATTTTCTGCCGCTCCGGCAACTGATGTTGTGGAGAAGACACTCGTCACAACCATAGCTGCTGCGAGCGCTGCACTGAAAAATTTCTTTTTCATAATATTCTCTCCTTTCCCCGTGAAATTGTTATGTTTTTCACAGTCTGCATCTATTTTATGATAACATATTCCCTGTCATTTCGGTACATCCAATATCCTTTTCGTGATATTTACTTAATTTGTGTCAATTTAATCAATGTTTTTTTAAGATTTTATCGGTTTTTCTTAAGAATTCTTCTTTTTATTTTCCGCAATTTATTAAGACGACTATAATATCCTGTTTATGTCAGGAAATAAAGGGAATCCTGTAAATAACACTTAAAGGAGTTGCATTATATATGAAGAAACTCATTTATCCGGCAGCGCTTATTCTGCTTTTTATTATATTGACAACGACAATTCTGCCTGCCGACGCCGTCTACGGATCGAATACGGACTGGTTTTCCCAGCATGCCGCTCTTGCGGAAACGATCCGTGACGCCTGCGTGGAACAGCACACGCTTCTTCCCGACTGGATCGATCTCGGAAGCGGAAGCAGCGGATATCAGTTTTCTTATTATGGATTTTTAAGACCTGATATTCTGATCGGATGTCTGTTTCCGCAGATTCCTATGGTTTACATCCTGATCGGCTATATGCTTGCACTTTATCTCGCTTCCGTTCTTTTATGTTATATGTGGCTGCAAAGCGAGGATATTTCCCCGTTCTTTTCCTTCATCGGAAGCGTTTTATTTTTGACTGCGGGATGTCTTTTCCATATGCATCGTCAGATCATGTTTGTCAATTATCTGCCGTTTTTGATCCTTGCTTTTTTGTGCGTGAAGAAACGTAAGTTTCGCTTTCTCCCTCTTTGTATGCTTCTGATCTGCCTGCACAGCTTCTATTTTGCGATCGCCGCATTTGCCGCGATCGGCTGGTACTGGCTGAGAACGGAAAAAGAGACATTTTGGAAAGATTCGTTTTTCAAAAAATATATCCCTTCCGCCGTTCTTTCCGTATGCATG
>OLOI01002530.1_pt1 | contig 12939 bp, 14 predicted proteins | sample 1672131 | NCBI WGS metagenome assembly OLOI01 (sample SAMEA3136651, study PRJEB25190) | human gut metagenome | reverse complement strand
ATTTTTGAATTGTATTAAGGTACGGCTTTTTTACGAAAAAGCTATCGTTCCAATAGAAACAGAGCAACTATATAGAGAAAATCAGAAAAAAGGAAGCTGCCGCTTCACGATTTAGAAATCGTTAAAGCGACAGCCTCTTTGTTTCTGGGAATATCATATGAATTATAAATTATACTTTTTCTTGAAAAGCTTTCAGTTTTTCTGGTGTCGGAAGTCCTTCGTTATCACCAATATTCATAACTTGGATCGCTCCGATTGCATTTCCTCTCTTGACGCTCGTCTGAAGGTCTAATCCCTCTAAGATTCCACTTAACACACCAACAGCAAATCCATCTCCGGCTCCTACTGTATCAACTACTTTTTCGACTTTGTAGCCTGCTACATCAAACTGCTCATTTGCAGTCTGTACATAAGCGCCTTTTGATCCATCTTTAATGATAACTCCTTTCGCTCCCTGTTCCATATAGAAGTCTGCCGCTTTCTCCTTATCGTCCGTTCCTGCAAGGATCTTGCATTCTCCGATTCCCGGAAGTACATAATCCGCCTTCGCTGCAAGCTGATTGATCACGGTACACATAGTCTCTTCATCTTCCCATAATGCCGGTCTTAAATTCGGGTCAAACGTAAGAGGAATTCCAGCTTCTTTCGTACGGTCCATGAGACGAAATGTCGCTTCTCTCGCGCTCTTAGAAAGTGCAGGCGGAATGCCCGTCACATGGACAAGTTCCACATCTGTCAAATCAATCGCATCAATTTCCTTTGTTGTAATATGTGATGCAGCAGAACCTTTTCTATAATATGGTGCATACGGATCGCTTCCGTCTGTTACACGGTTTTTCAACTGAATTCCCGTTCTGTATACATCATCAAAAGTTACAAGCGCAGTTCCAATATTATTTTTCTTTAATGATTTTTCAATGTAGTGTCCAAATGGATCATCGCCAAGCCTTGTAAGATACTCAACCTTATGTCCTAATCTGGATAATCCAATGGAAACATTTACTTCTGCACCGGACATAGCTCTCGTAAAATGTTCTACGTCTTCCAGAGGTCCTGTTGTATCGGCAATCAGAAGCGCCATTGGCTCACCAAATAAAATTGTTTTTCCCATTTTTCTTTCCTTTCCGACAGACTCTATACTTCTTTTGGCTTTCTTACGAGATGAATCGCAAATCCACCTACTTCTTCTGCCATATAAACTGCCTGTATCTTTCCATTCGGACGATATACAATACTGTCTTCATTGAATTCCACACCTTTTCTCTCCAGATATGCTTTTGCACGCTCTACAGAATATGTTGCGATTGCAATGTGTCCTTTCTTTCCAAGGAACGGACTCTTCATCGTTTCCACATATCCTGCTGAGAAAATAGAGCTTGGATTTTCATTTGGAGCAAATCCAAACATTCCGTCAAATGCATCTGCAACTTTATGTGCTTCCACCTCATTAAAACAGTTGATGCCTACATGAGCCAGACGGAATCCAAGCATACTTCTTACAGCCTCTTCTGTCAGTTCTTTGATCTTATCAAAGTTTCCTGCCTCGATTTCTGCAGATGGCACCATCCATGTTCCGCCACACGCCAAAATAAAATCTTCTGCAAGATAATCGCTCACATTAGAAGGATTGATTCCTCCCGTTGGCATAAAACGCATCTGGCTATAAGGAGCAGACATTGCTTTGATGGCTTTTAATCCACCAGCTGCTTCTGCCGGGAAAAATTTCACTACTTTCAGTCCGTATTTAATAGCCTGTTCAATATCACTTGGATTTGCACATCCCGGAAGAATCGGGATTTCTTTGTCTACACAATATTTCACTGTATCCGGATTCAGACCTGGGCTTACAATAAATTTTGCGCCGGCTGCAACTGCTTCATCTACCTGCTCTGCGTTAAGAACTGTACCTGCTCCTACGAGCATATACTGTATTGTTTTTTTGTCGCCTCTAGCTGGCAGAATGGAGATTTTTATGATAAATGTATCAGGACATCTTAGAAACGAACGAAGAGCCACTGGATTTGAAGATCTTTCTACAGCACTCACTGTAAACTGTTGTGGTATGCAGATTTTCAAAACAAAGGACTATAAACAAAATCGAGCAGCAGGACGAGTAGACTATCAACTAATTTATATTTATAAGGGTGCCGGACACTATTACATTCATGGAAAGTGGAAATCTCTCAGTGCCGGAAATGTCCTTCTGTTTCGCCCAAAGGAAGCACAAACCTATTCTTATTTTTTTAAGGAGCATCCTGAAATCTATTGGATTCACTTTACTGGTTACAATTGTGAAAAAATAATCCAAAAATACAATCTACATAATTGTTACATCGGCGAACATAGTTTACTGAAAACTTTTTTCCAAGAGGTTATCATTGAATTACAATTAAAAAAACCTTTTTTTGAAGATATGGTATTAAGCAATTTTTGGCAGATTCTTGCCACAATTGCACGATCCCATCAACAGATTCTTTCCCCATTTGGAAATGATTTTTCTATAAACCGTCTTGTAATTCAACTAAATCAGACGTATATGGATGATTGGAATGTCGAATCCATGGCTGAATACTGTAAATTAAGTGTAGGATATTTCTCGCACCTATTTAAAAAAAGAATCGGGAGTTCTCCCATGAAGTATTTAACAGAGCTTCGTATCGAAAAAGCCAAAGAGTTAATTGCTACTAATTCCATGAGTTTGTCTAACATTGCACAAATGACCGGATTTAATGATCCTTTATACTTTAGCCGAGTATTCAAAAAGACTACCGGAATCCCTCCAAAGGAATTCCAGCAGTCTTTACTCACAATAAATACACCAAACTGGTGGGATGAATAAACTTCACTCCACCTTTTTAATTAATTAAACGTTGCCCATTTTATCTATAATTTACTCTATCACCTAGTTTCAGAATCTCTTCATAACAATGTTCAAAAAAGATTTGATAGCCTTCACAAAAATAATTCAAATATTCCTTATCTCCTAGTTCTCGGTTTCGCATACACCCTCCCCTGCACAATCTGTAATATGTACAATTTTTACATTTTTGATTCACTCTTTCTGAGCATTCTATAAATCCCACTTCCTTACGCTTCTCATCTATTTTCGATATAATATCTGTATTTAAATTTCCAAGATAAAATTTATCCATCACAAAAAAATCGCAAGGATATACACTTCCGTCTGCTTCTACCACATATTGAACTCCACATTTTCCCCGCTGTTCACAAGATTCAGCCATATATCCCGCTGCTAATCCCACATAATTTTCAAATTGTCTTATATATGGATGACATCCTTCTTGCAAATCTTTATACCATAATTTAAATAATTCTACTAAAAATTTTCCATATTGTTCTGGCAGGATAGAGTAAGACATTTTCCCGTGTTCTTCACCATATGGATCCAGACAAGCAATATATTGTTGGTAATGCCACCCTCGTTGTTTATAAAATGCATAAATGGATTTTATATTCTTAGCAACTTTTGGAGTTACTACAGTCAAAATATTATATTCTACGTTATATTTATCTAGCAATTTTATATTTTTATTAATCTGTTCAAATGTTCCATCTCCAATTTTATTATGCCGTATCGAATCATGTATTTCTGGAAGGCCATCTACAGATACACCAACAAGGAACTTGTTTTCTTTAAAAAACATGCACCAATCATCAGTTATACCATAACCATTTGTCTGAAATGCATTAATAACCTGCAAGTGATTTCGATTGTATTTTTTTTGCAAATAAAGCGCCTTACGAAAAAAATCTAGTCCGCGAAGTGTTGGTTCTCCACCTTGCCAGGTATAACTTACACTTCCTTCCGAATGAAGCATTGTTCTCCTAATCATATTCTTCAATGTTTCTTCGCTCATCATTCCATAAAATTTTTGTTCTCTTTTTGCAGCTTCATCACAATAAAAGCAATAATCACATGTCATATTACATGCACCTGATGCCGGTTTAATTAGTACGCTTATATTTTTCATCCTATCCTCCAATAAATGATATTCCAACCTTCATAATGCCTGCCAAAGCCATAACCCCGATTGGATTCATTTTTACCTTCTGTAATAATACAACACATATCATAAAAATTACAACAAGAGTCCATTTTGTTCCAACCAGCGATATCATTCCTGTATTCCCCCAAAAAGCTGTAATCAGAATTGATATGCCAGCCGCTGCAATCATCGCCACCACTGCTGGTCTTAGAGAATTCAATATTCCTTGCAAAGCAGCCATATTCCGATATTTCAAATACAGTCTAGCAATTACTGTAACAATAATGCACGATGGTAAAATACATCCAAATGTTGCAACTAACGCTCCTAGAGTTCCAGCAATCTTTGTTCCAACAAATGTTGCCGAATTCACGGCAATCGGTCCTGGTGTCATCTGGGAAATTGTTATCAAATCTGTAAATTCTGACATACTAAGCCAATGATGCACCGTTACAACCTGCCCTCTAATCAACGGCATTGCCGCATATCCTCCTCCAAAACTAAATAAACCAACTTGCAAAAAGCTTAGGAATAATTCCCAATAAATCATTTACATCCTCTCCTTCCCGATAACGCATGTCCGAATAATTCCAATTATTCCAGATATAATCACAATGAAAATTACATTAATATTAAAAATACAAGCTGCTATAAATGCACCTATCATAATCAATACAGATACCACATCTTTTTTCGAAATTATTCCAGCTCCCATTTCATAACTAACAGAAGCAATCACAGCACCAACTCCTGCCTGCATTCCTTCTAGCATCTGACTTACAAAGTAGTTACTACGAAATGCATTATAACAAAACGATATTATGGAAATAATTAGAAATGGTGGAATCACTGTCCCGATAATTGCAACTATAGTTCCTAATATTCCTGCTAATTTGTACCCCACTACTATTGCTCCATTTACCGCAATTGCTCCAGGTGATGACTGTGCAATTGCCACTAAATCAAGCATTTCATTTTCCTCAATCCAATGATAGTCATCCACAAACTTCTTTTTCATCAACGTAACAATTACATAACCACCACCAAAAGTAAAAGCACTCAGATATAATGTTGAAATAAATATCTTCCACAGCATCTTCTTCTTATTTTTTTTCTCCATCTTCTTTCCCTTTCCTTTCATCGCTTTTTAGTATATTCTTGCTTGACACTTATGTAAAATACTATTATTATATACAAAATATAATGATTTTATTATATATTTTTAAGGAGGAAAATTATGACATTACGACATCTTCATATTTTTGTTTCAGTTTATGAACATAAGAGCATAACCAAAGCTGCAAATACACTTCACATTGCTCAACCCTCTGTTAGTCTTGCAATCAAAGAATTAGGAGAATACTATGGAGTTCAGTTATTCGACCGGATTGGTCGTGGAATTACTCCCACTGAAGCTGCTAAACATCTTTATGGTTATGCCATTCATATCGTCTCACTATTTAACGAAATGGAGCAACATATAAAAAACTGGGACAATATCGGGACTCTACGTATTGGGGCAAGCATCACAATTGGTACTCATATTCTTCCTGAACTGATCAAAGAATATCAAAAACATAATCCTGATCTTCGCCTTGAAGTCATTGTTAATAAGTCTTCAGCCATCGAACAACATATCCTCGATAATAAAATTGACATTGGTCTAATTGAAAATCAGTCCGAACATCCAGATATCATTTTGCGACCTTTTATGGAAGACAAACTTTGTGCAATCGTTCCACCAGACTCTTCCCTAGCTTCCAAAACGTCTATTACTTTAGAAGAACTAGCCCTACACCCGTTTCTCATGAGAGAGAAGGGAAGTGCTGGTCGTGAAATTTTGGATGCATATTTTTCTTTAAAAGACATACACATCCATCCATTATGGGAAAGTTCCAGTACTCAAGCGATTGTACAAGGTGTTGCAATGGGGCTTGGTGTTTCTGTTCTTCCTGAAATGATGATTAAAAAAGATATCCTGGAACACCGTGTTTCATATCTATCTTTTCCAAAACCTCTAAAAAGGAACCTAAATCTTATTTTGCATCGAAACAAACACTTGACAAAAAACATGAAATCATTTATCGAATATTGTATGTTATATTCAGAAAAATAGGAGAAACGATGTAATCCACCATTTCTCCTGTTTTTCTGAATTCGTATGACTTTTTCATTTCTTAAATTCTTTTACGATAATAATATCTTTATTATTTTTCGTATCCATTCGGATTCTGAGACTGCCATCTCCATGAGTCTGCACACATCTCATCCAGTCCTTTTTCAGCCTTCCATCCCAGAACTCTTGCTGCCTTTGCAGGATCTGCATAACACATCGCAATATCTCCGGCTCTTCTTGGTTTGATTTCATAAGGAATCTCTTTTCCGCAAGCCTTGCTGAATGCTTTTACCATATCAAGTACAGAATATCCGACACCCGTTCCAAGATTAATCACATCCAATCCCGGATTACTGAAAATATAGTTGATTGCTTTTACATGTCCCTTTGCAAGGTCTACAACATGGATATAATCACGGACTCCGGTTCCATCCGGTGTATCGTAATCATCACCAAATACTCCAAGCCTCTCAAGCTTTCCGACTGCCACCTGTGAAATATATGGCATCAGGTTGTTCGGAATTCCCTTTGGATCCTCTCCAATACGGCCGCTTTCATGTGCTCCAACCGGGTTAAAGTAACGAAGCAGGATAACATTCATATCCGGATTCGCCTTCTGTACGTCCGTCATATGCAAAAAAGAAAAAACTAGTCAGCGAAATTTATTTCAAAGACAAAAAGCGCAAAGAGTTCTATGCTTGCAAAGACGGACGATATAAATCTTATAATCCACAATTTATTGCACCATCAGAAAAAGAGCTGGTGCAGAAACTCTATGATTACTACTTCAATAACACATTAGAAGATATCTACAAGCAGTGGGTGCAGCATCGTGCAGAAACCCAAATCGTATCTCAGAAAACGATTGAAGAGGACATCGGAATTTGGAACCGATTCATTGCAGATACAGAATTAGCAAGAATGCAAATTGCAGAGATCAAACCAGTACATGTAATGAAATTATTTCAAATTTGGACCGGAAACGGAAAGATTACCAGAAAGGACTTTAACAACCGTAAGTCTGTACTAAATGGCATCTTTCGTCATGCTGTGCTAAATGAAATTATTACATTTAGTCCTATTACCGATCTTCCTTGCAACACATTAAAGTTCAAATTGCCAAATGCTTCAAAAAAAGCTTACACAGTAGAAGAACGTGCTATGCTACTGTCTTATCTAAAGACTTTAGAGCAAGATGCCTACACACTTGCAATTCAATTCGCGTTTTATGGAATTTTTCGAGTCGGAGAAATCAAAGGATTAACTTGGGATACGGAGAACGAAAATATTATCACAATCAAGCAGCAATTGGTAGAAGAACGTACGTTACAAGAGGATATGACTTTCAGTCATCCTCATCGTGTCTTAAAGGATCCAAAAGGCAATCCCTTTTACAGTATACGTACCGAAGAACTTCCAGAAGCTGGAATTAATATTCTGAGAAAAATGAAAGAGCTTAATCCAAATGGAAAGCTTGTATTCATGCACGAGGGACGGCCGCTTACTACAGATACGTTTAACCGGCGTTTAAAGAAATATTGCGGTGAACTGGGGATTACATATCTTTCCAGCCATAAAATCCGCTTTACCAACGCCTCGATGCTTTTTGATGCTGGTGTAAAAGCAATTGACATCCAGCCACTCTTGGGACATTCGAATCTTGCGATGACCCAGCACTACATCGGACAACGTACTACCGAACGAGACTCAACAGAAATGGCCCGAATACTGGCCTAAGCCCTGTAAATACTGCCTGTACAACTTTGTACAACTTTTTATGTAAAACAAAAAGTGCCTCAAACCCTATAATTATAAGGGTTTGAGGCACCTCAACCTAATGCCGCAGACCGGAATCGAACCGTTTTAAGCAATCACAAATACTGATAGAAAGGGGCTTTGAGGACTTCATCACGGTCTGGGTGTTCAAAAAGTGTTCAAATGTTTCTCATTCACAAACCGTATTTTTACTTGTAAAATGCTTCAATAGCTTGTGCTAAGAAATCAGCAGTACCTTCACCATATTTCTCATCAGTCATAGACTTAATTCTTTCGTTGCGATAATACTGTGCCTGTGCCATCATAAAACCTTGTTCTTCTTTTATTTGTGAAAACTGCTTCATAAGTAAGCCATATTCTTCAACAACTTCTTGAACTTCCGAAGAATTTACATCACAATTTCTTTTTGCAATTAGTTTTTGCAAAACTGCTTCTATTCGTTTGTTGTAACTGTCAGCTACGTCTTTGCTAATAGGATTGTTGACTACAGATAAATATTTTTCTTTTCCTCCATACCACTCAACAACTTTGGCATAGCCTTTTTGCATTTCTTCTGATGAGACTGCCTCAATATAATGCTTTTTCCATTCTTCAACACTTCCAAACTCTTTGACAGCAAGTTCTTTCATATTGTCGGGCATATGTTCAAGCATAGTTTGAAACATTTCTTTCACTTCTGTTTTACTGAAAATTGCAAAATCCATTTTATTCTCTCCTTTCAGAATATCATCAATGCTGGTAATCAGACGTTCCATACGTTCTTTTTTTGCTACCAACATTTTTCTCTGCATTTGCAAAAGCTGGTTTCTTTCAAGAACCGGGTTATCCATAACAGCTTTGATTTCTTTCAATGGAATATCAAACTCACGGAAAAACAAAATCTGCTGTAATGTTTCCAATGCCTTATCGTCATAAAGCCGGTATCCCGCATCACTTTTTTCTGTTGGCTTTAACAATCCAATTTCATCATAATAGTGAAGCGTGCGAACGCTGATACCTGTTAAATCTGATATTTCTTTTACTGTCCTCATAACTGCTGACCTCCTGTTCCTGATAAGATAACTTTAATCTATGACGTTCCGTGAGAGTCAATAGTTTTCAGTTCAATAAATTGATTTTTCATCTCAACAAGCTGGAATTTGTAATTACATTCCATACATATTGGCATTCTTTACAATCACTCTATCTCCTTTTTCTAATTGTTCCTTAGAAACTCCTCTTAACCCAAGTCCAACATGTTCTGTTTTATATCCACAACCATTTGATTTTCGTTCTTTTGTATGTATATCGATGGTAGTAATTATAGTCTCTAATACACCTCCATTTGTTTTATAAACACACGCATTTTCTCCTTCTCTACACATTCCTGTTGATATGTTTCCTGTGGCAACTGTTCCAACCCCCATAATTGTAAATACATCATCAATAATCAATTCAAAGTCTTCTTTTAAACATAATGGAACATCTAATCTGTTCATATACTCTTTTTCTCGCTCTTTTTTGTTTTTACCAAATAATCCCATAGTGTTTCTCCTTTATAACTTCAAGATTGTCTAATTCTCCCCCCACATTATAGTTCCATTTTCTAAGCAATTCAATAAAAAAGAATAACATAACAACACACCACCTGTGCTGTCTGCTATCCTTTTCGACTTACCACCATTATTCATTTGCTGTCCGTATCTTTCAAAGACTAACGTTCCGCAGGATGCCCAGAGCGACGGTTCCTAACAGGGCGGAGGGTCGGCTGGGCAAGTGGACGGTTCTCTACACATTCCCTATTCTGCCAGATATTCTATCGCCGATTCTCTTCTTCCCTCATATTTGTCTTTCGCAAGAAGTTCATTGATAAAACACAGCAGTTTCTCCGTGTCATCATCGTCCAGTAAATCCATTTTCACCAGTATATCAAGTTCTGTCTGGTTCTTTGGATGTACGGATACTGGCTGGGACATATCAACCACTACTTTCAGCCGATTGGTTTTCTGTGTAGTTTCAATATCCGTAGTCAGTCCCATGACATGGCTTTTACTTACTCCAAATATCTGCGACAGCTTTTCCCATATAGATTCATCTCTCGGTGTTCCATTGCCGTTCTCATAGTTTGTCAGCATACTCTGCGAAATACCCAGTTCTTTTGCCAGTTCCGCAACCGTGATATTGCTTTCTTTTCTCAATTCTTTTATTTTGTTCACGTTCAAGCACCTCCTTCATAAGCACATTATATTTCAAGATTTTCCGTCCGTCAATCTTTTTATCGGATATTCAGATATTTTCTATTGACATTCTGCAATGCTTGTTTTATCATAAGATTATCTTAATATCTGATAATCAGATATCTATAAGGAGGTGAAACGATGATTAGAGGAAATGACTTTATTTTAAATCCAGACAAACTGCAAGAGGAATTTCAGTTAGTAGAAGTTTCTGACTGGGTAGACTTTTCTACAAAAGAAAAATTAGGATTCTACTATACAGTTCTTCTTCCAAAATTAAAGTTTGAAAAAGTCAAAGTAGGCATTAAAGCTAACACAGCGATTGTTACCAACGAAGAACTTGAACAAAAAGGGCAGATTCCAGTCTCATTTGATGGATTACATACTTGGGCTAGTCTCTATAATGGACGTCTTTCTGTCAAAGCAGAAGCTTCCAATATCAGAAAAGTGGGAATGAAATAATTTCCCTACTATGTCAGCCAGTCAGTGCCGGACAACGTCATAGGTGCTGAACTGGCTGACCTCTATACTTGATATATAAAACAACATCTTCCGAAAACAATCGGAACATTCATTACAAAAATTGGGATATGAGGTGAGATTCGTGAGCAAAACAAAAGAGTGTTTTGCATACAATACGAAAATCATTGAAACTCCTACTACAAAAGAAGTATATATTTACGAAAACCCTATTTTTATTCACTCGAAAGAAAAGGCAGATTTAACAGACACAAGTAACCGAAAAAAATTTGATGAAATGTCAGCTCATAAGCAATATGACAGTTTAAAACGCAAGCAGAAGCATTACGAACAGGCTCGTTGGGATATTGCCCGTATTGTTGACTGCAACTTTGATAACAAAACAAAATTTGTAACGCTGACATTTAAAGAAAACATTCAGGAAATCCTGATAACTAACCGAGAATTTAAGTATTTTATCCAGCGATTAAATTATTATTTGTACCATACCAAAACCCAGTTATTAAAATACCTTGCAACGTGGGAGAAACAGAAGCGTGGAGCAATCCATTATCATGTTATTTTCTTTGATTTTCCGTATATAGCAAAAGAAAAATTACAGAATTTATGGTCACATGGATTTATTAAAATCAATCGCATTGATGTAGACAGCAAAGAAAACAGAGGTCGTTATCTTAGCAAGTATTTTGGAAAAGACCTTGATTTGAAAGAACATAAGAAAAAAGCCTTTTTTAAATCTCAAAATCTGAAAGTTCCACACGAAACAAAAGTCATGCTGACCGAAGACATTTTACATGACTTACAAAAAGAAAATATCGTCTTTCAGAAAGAATACACAAGGCAAATTTACGATACCAACGCTTTCTTATCTACTGGTTCATGCTTAAAGGACAGCAGTGTTATCTACATCAAAATAAAAAAAGAAAATCCTTGCGTAAAGGGGGAATCTTATGGATAATCCCGTTACGTTTTCAGATATAACATTATTGAATACGTTAGCCACCTGTGCTAACATGACCACAGATGAAGTCTTCAAAGATTTTAAAATTATGGCAAATAAAAAAATCTTGAAGAATCACAAATATGAAATTTATTACTCGGAATCAGAAAAAAGCTGGCGTACTTATTTACCCGATGAAACCAAACCTAACAAACGCCGTCCTGTTAAGAGGAAGAGTAAAGAGAACCTTGAAAAAGAAATCATCAGATTTTATATCGAAAAGCAGAAAGCTGAAAACCGTCAGAATGTCACACTAGAAGAATTATATGCTGAATGGCTTTTGTATAAAAGAGATTATACTTCCGTAAAAGCAAAAACAATTCAAGAATATGTATCTGAATGGAATAGATTTTTCAAAGATACAGAACTTGTTAAAATGAAGATAGGCGAAATCAAACCAATCACGCTTATCCGCTTTTTCAGAGAAGCTACAAAAGACCGACAGTTCACGCACAAGCGAGTCAGTAATGCCCGTTCTGTTTTGAATGGAATAATGAGTTATGCGATCGAAGAAGAAATTATATCACATAATCCTGTCTCTGATGTGAATTTCAAACAGTTTACCTATAAGCCAGTAGAAGTACAAAGTGACAATGTATTTTCCCGTGATGATACGCATAAGTTATTAAATTATCTTCGGTGTATCATAGAGCCATATTCTCTTGCAATACAGTTATCTTTCTATCTGTTTATCCGTGTTGGAGAAACAAAAGCTATCCGTTGGGAAGATATTGACTACAATAACAGGCTTGTATATCTTCACAGACAGGCGACCTGTGAACGTACATTGAATGATGATTTAACATTCTCAAGCCGAAAAGTAAAAGTAGTAAATCAAATGAAAGGAAATACTTCTCATGGATTCCGTAAACAGTTCCTTACAGACGAAGCACTTAAAATTCTTCACAAAGCAAAGGAATTAAATCCAAATGGAATATATGTCTTTGAACCCAACGGCGAGATTATGACAACAGACAGCTTTAATCGCCGTTTGAAGAAATATTGCAAAGAAGCCGGTGTTCCTTATCATTCCAGTCATAAAATCCGCTTTTACAATGCTTCAACAGCTTTTGACGGAAATAATCTTACAACCCTTAGTTATTTAATGGGACATAGTGAGACAGCTACAACATTGCATTACTTGCGGAATGTCAATAAGCGGAAGAATGACAGGCTTGCTTTTCAGAATCTTGGTATTTCATCATAAAGTGTTCAAAGGTGTTCAAACATTTTAAAACAAAAAAATAAGAGAAACGCTGTAAATTCAACGTTTCTCCCATTTTTAACTAATGCCGCAGACCGGAATCGAACCGGTACGGGTATCACTACCCACGGGATTTTAAG
>OLOI01002526.1_pt1 | contig 12957 bp, 9 predicted proteins | sample 1672131 | NCBI WGS metagenome assembly OLOI01 (sample SAMEA3136651, study PRJEB25190) | human gut metagenome | reverse complement strand
CCCTTGACCCTGCAAGGGGCAATTGCCCCTTGACCCCTCCGCGCGATTGAGTTGGGCGCACTTTCATGCTCCTTCCGCGTGCAGCTTTTCGGGGCTTCGCCGAAGCCCTTGGTTGCTCCCCCAAGGTTCCGTGAAGAGCCTTTTTTAGTTTCCCTTCGTTTTTTCCGCCTTTTCCGGGATGTTCAGCCGGATTTCCAGCAGGTAAACGCTGTCCTTGGCAGAGATTTTCATCGTGCCGCCGTATTGGCTGACAATGTACTGCATACTGGATGTGCCAAAGCCGTGGCGCCGTCCGTCGGGCTTTCTCGTCTGCGGCAAGTCGTTTTTGAACTTGATTTCGCCCTCGTAGTAGTTCATCACGGCAATTTCCATCGCGCTGCTCAGCCGCCGGACATGCAGGCTGATGACCCGCTTTTCAGGGTTGCTGACGCGCATCACCGCTTCCACCGCATTATCCAGCGCATTGCTGAACAGCGCGTAAATGTGGCGCGTGCGCATGAACGACAGGCACTCGCCATCCGCCATGCTGGTGAAGGCGATGCCGCTCTCCATGCACTTGAGCATCGTGCTGTACAGCACAACATCCAGCACCTCGTTGCCCGTTTTCACATTGCTGTCGTAGAGGTCGATTGCTTCCCGCAGGGCGGAAATTTCGGATTCGGTCAGGCGGCTTTGCAGCTTGTCCAGCTGATGGCGCAGGTCATGGCAGCGCAGATTCACAAGGTCGATGTTGGCCTTCATCGTCTCGTACTGTCGCCGATTCTCCGCCAGTACCTGATCCATCACCTCGATTTCCGCCCGATTCTGCGAAAACAGCACAATGTCGTGGTGCAGCGCCAAAACAGAAATGCACATGAACACCAGGCAGCAGCGCAGCATTTCATAGAGCGGCCGTGAATCGGCGCGGTATTCGCTCATCACGGCGTTAATCAGCACACTGGCTAACAAGAACAGGATGCACAGCCATGTGGTCTGAATCTGCGATTTCCGATCTTCATGGTACTGCACAGACGGATGGATGAACAGCAGCCGAAGCAGATAGCAGACGGCCAGGTGGAACACAAACCAGATGAGAAGTGTCACATCCGCATTGGTGATTTGCGGAAACATGGCCATTGTCTGCGTATCGTCCGCGCCCGTAAAGGACAGCACGAGTGCGTACAGGCTGCCGGCAATCTGGACGGCGGCACATCCGGCGCACCACGCTTTCAGCCGCTCACACCATGTGCCTTCATGCGCCAGGAACAGCAGCGGCAGCATGGAGAGGTACTCCAGCATGTTGGAAATGAACCGTGACCAGAGCAGCGTTTCTAAATGCGTGCGGAGGATAGCTCGGATGATCATAATCGCCGCCATCAGGGCAAGCCCCGCTGCCGCGCGAACGACATACTGCGGCTTGTGCTTCAGCGGGAAAATGAAAACAGCAACACCGGACAGTGTTTCCAGAAAGGCTATAACGGAAAGGCCCATTTGGTAAGAATAACGTTCTCCCAGCCACTGCGCGAGGAATGCAATCATCGCTCATTTTCCCTCCTTCATTTCGGTGCCATTATAGCATACGCATCCTGCCTGCCGCAACCCTGCCTTTTGCCCCGCGGTACAGGACAAAAGGCAGGGGAGAAGGCATCAGTCCAGCGGAATCAGGCAGTAGGGGTGAACAACCGCCTGCGCAGGGCCGTATGCCTGCAAGCCGTAGCGGTAGCCGTACCAGTCGCCGCCGCCCGCGCCGCCGCCTGCATTCGCCAAGCTCGATGAATACAGCAGCGCAATGGTGTTTTCGCCGCTTTTCAGCCACGGCGTGATGTCCATGACGGCATTCGTCATGCTCAGGTTGCCCGTTTTTTCGCCGTTGATGAAAACCTGCATACTTTCGCTCATAGGGCCCAAGTCGATATACGCGCCGTCCGCTGTGCCATCCCACTGGAAAACCGCCTTGTACGTCGCCTGACCGACCGTGCGCTCGCCCAGTTCCGGAATTTCATTCCATGTTTTCAGGGCGTCCAGATGGAGCGTGACGGGGGTAATGTCCGTCGCCACCTGCGTTTCGGTGATGGTCTGCCCGAAGAGCGTTTCCGTGCGCTCGTTCACCTGCTCAGACGCCGTGTGCTTCATGACGGTAACATCCCAGCCGGTGATTTCAAACGCATCCGGCACCTGCGCCGTGAATTGCCGCGTTTCGCCGCTGCTGAGCTGCGCCTGATATTCGCCGGACGCTGTGACCTTGGCGGACAGGCTGCTGCCATCGCTGCAAACATCCGCCGCGTTCGTTTCGACCGCGTGGAGCTCGCTGTCCGCCTCGCACGCACGGAACACAAACAGCGCCACGTCGCCGTAATCCAGCGTCAGCGGGAAAATTGTGCTGCCGTTTTCATGGCGATAAACGCCCACGCGCTTCGTTTCGCCCGTCCACGCATCCAGCTGATACGGAATCCAAGTGCCGTCCACCACCATCTCCGTCGAGATGGTATCGCCGTGCGTATCCTGCTTTTCACCCTGCGACCACACGGAAACATAGCTGCCGTCGCAGTAGTTGTACACATACAGGTACTCGGTGTCGCCGTCGCGGCGCGTCTGCGTCAGCAGTTGGCGGTTCGGCTCGGCAAAGCCCGCGTAAGGCTTCACCCCGGCGCTTTGCAGCACGCGGGCAACGTCGTCCGCGTCCTTTGCGGAATAGACGTTGGGAAGCGCCTTCATTTCCGCCATCACATCCGCCAGCGCTGCCTCGCCGCCATCATTGTACGGCGTCTGAACGGCGGCGCCATCCACCACAACCACCTTCATGCCCTGTTTTGCCAAATCCAGCAGGGCTTTCGCGCCGTCCAGCGCCAGCTGCTCCTGCCACAGCACAATCGCCTGATAACCCGCCTGCTCCAGCGTGCCGCTTTTGGCGTTGTAGTACACGCCGTCCGCCGTCAGGAAATCCGGGCTGAAGTAGTCGTAGGTATAGCCGTTATCCTGCAAGGTCGTGGACGGGAAAAAGCCGGTCGTGTGGTCAAGCAGCCAGTTTTCGCCGCCGTGGTTGCCGCTGGTCGGCATGGGCTGCTGATAGCTCATGTAAATCATGCCGACATCCGTACGGGACACGCCCTCGCGGAGCAGCTGGCAGATGCGCCCCAGATGGTCGTTGAACGACGGATAATCCACGCTGGACGGCTCGTGCGGCCCGAAAGCGTAGAAGCTGGCATACACCGCGCCGCTGGCGGTATAATGCGGCCAGCGATTATCCGTTCCCGGCCCGTACTGCGCAGACCAGATGTGCCACACAATGCGATTGAAGCCCGCCGCAAAGAGGTTGTACGCCTCCATCAGGTGATCCTGCTCGGTATAGGCATAGCCGCCGTAAGCGCCCGTTTCGGAGGAAAGCACCTTGTTCTGCAGCTTCGCGCCGCCCGTCCACAGGCGGTACATATCCACCTGATTGTTCTGGTTGAGGATTTCCGCCTCCGGATAATCCACGCTCATAATCGGCTCGGAGATTTCCAGCCGCTGCCCATAGCTGATTTGCGCGCGGGTCTTGATACCGTATTCGTGCAGCCACGCGCGCAGCGGCTCCAGCATCCGTTCGCGGTAGAGCTGCGTCTGCACGTCAAAGAGGTCGTTGAGCACCTTTTCGCGCATGGTTTTGTCCGCCAAATCATAGCTGCCGTAGTCCACGGCATCCCAGTAGAACAGATCCGGCAGACCGATGGTCAGGTACAGGTACGGACGAATGTCATAGCCCTTGCGCGCCAGAAATTCTTCCGCCATGTCGTCGCACCAGAACGCGCAGCCGTATTCGGTGCTGATTTCCAGCGAATCCATGAACAGCTGCACATCGCCCGCCTGAATCTTGGCATTCAGCGCCTCGTCGTCCAGAATGTGCGCCAGCCAGTATTCCTTCAGCGCTTCAATGCCCGCTTCATCAAAATAGTTGATGCAGTACGCGGTTTCAGCGGCGGGGTGAGATTCCTGCATTGCGCCCTGCTGCCAGTAGTAGAACAGTCGGTACTTCGATTCGGCGTTTTCCGGCGTCCAGTCCAGCGTAATCGTGCCGTCCGCTTTGTAGACCAGCTTGTCGGTCAGCTCGATGATGCCCGTTCCGTCCGTCACGATGGGCTTTGCCTTGTTGCCGCTCGTCTGCGGCACGGCAAAAACGCCAATCAGCTTTGCCGTCGGCTCAATGGGGTAGACCTTGCTGCCGACTTTCTTCTGCATGGGGATTGCCCCGCTTCGGCTCGCCCCTGCTTTGATGTATTCCACAATGTCCACGACAATTTGGCTTGCGCCCTGACTGTGCGGGTCAAGACCGGGGACGTTGGCGGTCGCCCAGTTTGTGCCGGAGGTCAGCGAGACGGTCATTCCCAAGTCCAGCGCCGTGTTCATTGCCAGCTTCAAGTCGTGATCCCACTGCGCAGAGCCGTAGCCGTAGTCCGCTTCGCTGATTTCGTCTTCGCCCTGCGCGCACAGCTCCACGCCGCGGAAGCCGCCGTCGTACATCGCCTGAATTTCCGCGCGGATGGTCTCGTCCGTATGCCCTGCTTCCGCCATCCACCAGCGTACCTCGCTGCGGCTGTCGATGCTGGGCGCGGTATAGCGGCGCTCGATTTCCGCCGCAAACGCGTCGTCCTCCGCCAGCGCCGAGGCGGCGGACAGCAGCAGGGCGGCAGAGAGCACCGCCGACAAGATTTTCTTCCCAGACAGCATAATGTCCTCCTTGCAACGCTTTCTTGTACAAAATGGGGCTCCGGAACACTCCGAAGCCCCGGAAAATCGTATTAAATCTTGAAAGCCTTGACAAGCAGCGGCCAAGCCCAGAGGTAGAAGACAACTGCAATCGCGATGACGGCGACGGCAATCACAATCCACATGATGCGCTTGCCCTTCTTGCTCATCCGCTTGCGGTTCTGGAACTGCTCCTCGGTCATCGGCACTTTGCTGTATACGCGAATTGCCATGAACACCAGCACAAGCGCCATCAGGATGTCAAAGCCGTACAGCACAACCTTGTACCACGCCATGCCGTGCAGGAAGCCCTTCTGCTCCTCAACCGCCGGGGCAGTCGTTTCTTCCGCAGCATCATCCGCCTGATTCAGCATCGCCGCATAGGCGGGGTCAACCGCCAGCGAGTTTGCCGTGTTGTAGAGAATCTGATGCACGGCTTCGCGGATCAGCTTGCGGCTCCAGCCGGATTTGACATCGCTGAGCGACTGTTCCGCGGTCGCGTGAACGAGCGTACCGCCTGCCGCCAGATACTGGTCAGCGCCAGCGCCCTTCATGGTGGTGGTGTAGTCGGTGATGTAGCAGCCGTGCCAGCCCCATTCGTTGCGGCAGATGGCGCTCATCAGCGGATAGGAGCCGAAAGTGAACTGCCAGCCGACGCGGCACATGGTCAGCATGATGCCCTGTGCGCCGCCCTTCTGGATGGAATACTGGAAGGGCTTGAGGTAGATTTCACGGGTAGCCTGTTCCGTGCCCCACACAGCCACACAGCCGTTGGCGGCGCGGTTGGTGTCGGCGTCGTTCATGACAAAGTGCTTGATGTAGGCGTGCATACCGTGCGCTTCAACGCCCGCGCAGACCGCCGCGGAGCAAAGACCGGTCAGCACAGCATCCTCGGAGTAGTATTCGTAGTTGCGCGCGCCGAAGGGGGTGCGGTGGATGTTGATGCCGGGCGCGTACCAGCCCTCGGTGTTGGACGCAATCGCGTCTTCGCCGATGGCGTTGCCGTAGATGCGCTGAACGTCCTGACTCCACGTCGCCGCCGTCATTGTTGCGCAGGGGTAGGAGTAGATGACCGCGTCCGTCAGGAAGTTCGCAATGCCGTGCGGCGCGTCATACTCATACGTCTTGGGCTTGCCAACGGATTCCACCGCCAGAGAGCCCCAGCCGGACTTGTTGAACAGCTGGTGCATCTCGGAGAGCTTGAGTTCGTCCAGCAGCAGATCCCACTTCGGGTCGTTGTAATCCAGCCCCACCATGTCGATCAGCTTCAAATTGTTCTTCGCGCCGTAGGTGTAGGCTTCCTTGCCGGGATACAGGGCAGCATCCGTCGGGTCAGTCGGGTTCAGAGAAGCCGCAAAGCCCTTCAGCTCGAATTTCGCCCGCAGGTCGTCGGAAATCACATAGGTCGGCACGTCGCCGGAGATGTTGCCGACGTTGGATACGCCCTTCGCAACACCGGTGGCGTATTCCAGGCCGTTATTGTCCATCACAGACCAGTCGGAGCGGGAGAGATACACCGTGTCGTCCGCATAGACGATATCATCAAGCTGGTTGGTCACTTCCGCGCCGGAAACAGCGTCCTTGTTCAGCAGTTCCCGTTCGGAAACGGTGTACTTGGCTGCCATCGCCGTGTTGCCGTTTGCGGTCATGCCGTCCGCCGTGGTCTTGCCCTTTGCGGCAAGCACGTTGTTCACGGCCTCGTGCGCATCGTGGGCAGCGGTCACATACCAGTCGCCCGCGTCAATCACATAGGTCTTGGCGTCCTTTGCATCGTAGCTGGCAATGTCCTGCTTGGAGAAGGTGACGGACACGCGCTGCGACTCGCCGGGGGCAAGCTCAGATGTCTTGACATACTGCGCCAGCGCCACAGCAGCCTTTTCCACGCCGCCGGGGATGTAGGGCGACTGGACGTAGAATTCCACAACATCCTTGCCGGAGGTGAAGCCGGTGTTCTTCACCGTGACCGACGCGGTGCAGAGGTCGCCGTCCCAGTCCACCTTCAGGTCAGACCATTCAAAATCAGTGTAGCTCAGACCATAGCCGAAAGGATAGGCGACGGTGGCGGCGTAATCGTAATCGCCCGCGTTGCCCTGCTTGAGCACAGCATCCTCATAGCGGGTTTCATAGTACTTGTAGCCGACATAGATGCCTTCCGCGTAGTTCACATAGGAATAGCCGGAGAGGGAGCCATCCTCGTTCACATAGCGGTAGTCGCCGAAGTTCTGCATGGCGGCGGAGGACAGGTTGTCGTGCACATAGGTGTCCACCAGACGGCCGGAGGGGTTGATGGCGCCGGACAAAATCTTGGCAATCGAGCCGATGCCGCCCGCCGGACGGGCATACCACAGCACCGCGTCAATGCCGTATTCCGCCTTGTCCACAAAGTCCATCTGCATGGCGTTGGCGGAGCTGATGAGCACAACCACCTTGTCGAAGGATTTATGCACCTCGGCAAGCAGTTCCTTTTCGTCCTTGTTCAGCTCCAGGTAGTTTTCATCCGCCGAGCCGCCGTAGCGGGACATATCATACGGCAGGTCGTTGCCTTCCGCGCCCGTGCGCATCAGCACGACGACGGCAGCATCGTTGTAATCCTTGTAGGAGGCCTTGACGTCCGCCGTATATTCGTTCTGCGGCACTTCGTCAATCACCCAGCCGCCGGTTTCGGAGCCGTTGCCTGCCGACAGGCTGCCCGCGCCGGAGGAGTGGCTGGACGCGGCATAGAAGGCAGCCAGCGTGGGGTTGACCGTGAAGCCCTCATCCTCCAGCACCTTCTGCAAAACGCCGTTCTTGTTGTCGATGCCAAAGAGGCTGATTTTGCCGCCCTTCATGGGCAGCGCGTTCTTTTCGTTCTTCAGCAGCACCGCGCCTTCGGCGACAATCAGGTTCGCCACCTGCGCATGGTCGTCCGTGTCAAACGTCACGGTGGAAACGTTCTTCACGCCGACTTCGCCGAAGTACAGCGTCAGGGCGGAATCCCAGTACAGCGCTTCGTAGTTGACGACGCCGACGGCACTGCACAGCAGCGCAATCACCAGCGTCCAGATAATTAAATAGGTACTTTTTTTCATACCCTTCTTCGCAGCACTCATGATTTTCTCCTTTTATTATTTTTGTGTATTTTATGCTGTTTTCTTTTTAGCTACAGCGTCGATAGCTCTTACAAGGCTGCTCATTACAGCGTTGACAGAACCAACAATACCTGTAGCAGGTGAATTTACGCAGCCAAGCATTTTTGCGTAAAGTTCTTCTTTAGACGGAGTTTTAGCTAATGCTTCAACTTGTTTTGCATCGAGCAATTGGCCGTCTAATGCGCCGCAGATAACTTCTGCTTTTTTTGTTTCTTTGATGAATTTTGCAACAACTTTTGCTGCAGAAACTTCATCTTCAAAACCGAATGCTATAGCAGTTGATTCTTTCATAGAATCAGCCAGAACTTCAAAATCAGTTCCTTTCATAGCTATTTTGGCTAATGTATTTTTTGTAACTGTATAATCAGCACCTGCTTTTTGAAGAGCTCTTCTCAAGTTAGTGATTTCTTCAACAGATAAACCTTTGTAGTTAGTTACAATTGCTACTTTAGCCTTTTGTGCACTTTCTTTAATATGTGCAATTTTTTGTTCTTTAAAGGCTTTTGTTGCCATGTTTTGCTCCTTTTATATTTATGTTTATCGACCTTTTTTTATTTATTTGCATACAAAAAATGATTTTGCATACAACCGCAAAATCATCAGACAAAACATTATTTCTTCTGTTTTACTATTACAATACACTGTATTGTTCCAGTATCTGATCCTCGACAGGCTTGTCTTTTAAGAGAGTCCGACGTGCCTTCTGACCGTTACTGCCAGCTCTTACGCCATTCCCCCGCCTGTTGTCTGCGGTTCGTACAAATAATAATATTTAAAACATGATTAGAAATCAACCATGGCAATTAATATATTGTAATAATTCTTATTCACTTTGAGCGTCGGGCAAAAATCTCACAAAGTAAGAAAGCACAAATGGAATAAATGCAATTACAACAAGCACTTTGATAATGCCCACATTCTGTGCTACAAAACCGATTAACGGCAGCATTACACCGACAATCCCCCAGCTGAAACCTGCAATAAAGCCAGAAATCATGCTCTTGTACTGCGGCATTGTTTTTTGAGCCATTACCATGTTTATGGAAACGGACAACATTGTCACAAAACCTGTCAGAATAAATAAAATAAAAGATAAAACGGGTGAAAGCTTCATAAGGCTAACAAATATAAGCGTTAAAATAAAAGGTACAATCAAAGATGTGTAAAACACGTTTTTGTAGCCTATTAATTTTTCATATTTGCTGCTGATATAAGTACCAAAAGCACCAACCGTCAGGAATAAAAATACTGCTATACCAATCTGAAAAGCACTGTAGCCGAGGCTTTTCCAGTAAAAAGGTAACAGCACACTAAAACTTGATGTTACAAGCGATTTTAAGGCCGAAACCATTATTAAAATTCGTACTGTTTTGTTCTTAAAAATATCAGTTACCGCTGTTTTAAAAGACGTTGTGTCTTTTGGTACCGGCTGGTGGCTTATTTTAGGCACAAACAAAAATACGGCAAGAGCAAATAAAATCCCCCAGCTTGCAGCCAAAGGCAGCTTTGTTACTCCGAAAAACTGTGTTATTGAAGAGGATATAATAGGCCCTACAGAGTATCCTATTGTGCCTGCGGCAATAAAAATACTCATGTACTTTGCCAGATTTTTACCGCTGTACCTTACAACAAACCCCGTTGCCTGCGGGTGGTAAAACCCTACACCCACACCGCCTAAGATAAGACATAACGCGAGCTGCCATATATTTTGAACAAGCCCTGTAAGTGAGAAAAATATCGATGCCAGAATAATGCCCCAAAAAATAAAAAATCTTTTTCTCCACTTGTCAGCAATAAACCCGAATACAGGCTGCATCATAGAAGAAAAAAGTTGCGAAGCACTAAGCGCACAGGTTGCAGCTGCAAGCGTTGTACCTATATTTGCAACAATAAAAGGCAAAATAGGATTGATAAAACCTGAATAACTGTCAGCCATACCATGACCCAGCGTAAGCCAGGCAACTGCTTTCTTGTTTTCATGCTGTTCCATATTTTCTTGTGATATTTCGTTGCTTGTCATAAATGTTCTCGTTTCCGGATTTGCTTCTAGTGTTTAAAATGTCTTATGCCTGTAGTAATCATTGCTATTTCATATTTGTTGGCAGCATCAACAACATCTTTGTCTTTGTGAGTGCCTCCTGTTTGAATAATTCCGCCGATTCTGCATTGAGCAGCTGCTTGTATACTGTCTATTGCAGGAATAAACCCATCACATGCGATTACAGCTTTTTTTGCACCGTCACAGGCTCTATCCAGAGCTGTTTCTACAGCATCGATTCTGCTTGTTTGGCCTCCGACGATAGACAGCGTTTTAAAATCTTTTGCAACAACAACAGCATTTGTTTTTACGTGTTTTGCTATTTTCCACGCAAATACCATGTCCTCAATCATTTCTGCGTCGGGCTTGGTTTTAGAAACAACTTTGAACGTGTCTTTGTCAAGCTCTTTGTTGTCAGTTTCCTGCACAAGCGTACCGAACGGAGTAATGTGGACTTCCTGTTCTTGCATTGTGCGTATGGTTTTGTAAGGAGTGATGAGTTTTATTATTCTCAACGCTTCGTTTTTCTTAAGAATTTCAAGTGCGTCAGGGTCAAAGTCAGGTGCAATTACCGCATCAAGAAAAACGGATGACGCGTGTTTTGCAATTTCTTTGTCCACTGTTTTAGAAAAAGCAATTGTTGCTCCGAATGTGCTCACAGGGTCAGTGTCAAATGCTTTTAAATAAGCCTCGTTTAAAGTCTTGCCAAGTGCTGCGCCGCAGGGAGTGTTGTGTTTAACAATAACAGCTGCATTAACATCGTAAAATTCCGCAGCAATTAATGCCGCACAGTTAATGTCTAACAAATTGTTGTAAGAAAGCTCAACATCCGAGAGATTTTCAAATTGAGCATTGTCATTATTTATATATATAAAAGCTTTTTGGTGAGGGTTTTCTCCGTATTTTAAGGCCAGGGGTTCTGCATCAAAGAATTTTTCGTAGTTATCGTTCATAATAAATCCCTTTTATTTTCTGATTCTTAAATAAATCTAACACAAAATACACCCCGTGTCTGTCGCCGTGTCAGTTATAAAAAAATTTTGATGTTAATTCATCACAAATATACTTTTAATTATTTAGAATTAAAAGTTTCTAAAATTGTTTTGTTAACTTTTAAAAGATTTTCTATAGTTTTCTTATCTTGGTTTCTTAGCTGCATTAAAAAAATATCTAACAATTCTTGTTTTTCCATATCTTCATCAACCGATAAGTTATTTAGCTTAAAAAGCTCTTGAGGAAGTATATTAAATGCTTTACAAATTTCTTGAATAGTGTCAGCAGAAGTAAAGGTTCTCCCTGTCTCTAATCTGCTGATTGTTTTGGCATCACAATTAAATTTTTCTGCAAATTCTTCTTGTGTTAAATCCAAACTAGTCCTTAATTTTTTAATATTATTTCCAAATATACTCTTTATATTTAACATATCAAAAGTTTAAACTTTAACCTCAACTGAAACCAAGTCAAAATTGTAATTCTTTATTCTAGGTTTATTCTTAATTTACTTGGTTAAATTCAATCTATTCTCAATCATTGTTTTATTCACTGTTAATAAATATTGAATTGTATTTTTATCTAGTGATTGTAAGAAGATTGAATAATTTTTAATTAATTCTTTTTTACTGGTATCATCTTTAGGTAGAAATGTACTATTTATTTTAAATAATATATCCGGAGTTATATCACATCCCTCACAGATATTAGCAATACTATCAGCAGAAGTGAATGTTGTCCCATTTTCAATTTTGCTAATCATTTTCATGTCTAAATTTACAAGTTCTGCAAATTTTTCTTGACTCAATTCTCTATCAAGTCTTAGTTTTTTAACATTTTGACCTAGTATAGCTTTTATGTTGAACATAGTCTTTACATTATCCTTTTAAAATGCTCAACTCTAGCCATTTAAAATCTCATTTCGCTTATTAGGCGAATGTCTTATAGAATCATATATTATTTTATTTCTTCTATTACATCCATCATCTTATTTAAAGCAAAAAGTCTGTTTTTATTTAGAAGCTCTAACTTATTTGTAATTAATGTTTTTATGTCCGCTTCATCATCAATGTTATATGTTCGTGGCATAAATAATTTGTAAAAATCTATATTTAATGCGTTACTAATTTTGTAGATTATTTCTAATTTTACACCTTGCTTGCCGGACTCTGCACGACTAATAGTTTTAATATTAATTTTTGCCATAGCCGCTAAATCAAGTTGGCTCAATGATTTTAGTTTTCTAAAATACTTAATATTTTCAGCAAGAGTTTTATAAATCATTTAATTATGATACATTTTATCGATATTCAATACTACACCATAAACTGCCATTATATAACCCACTTATTGTCTAATATTAAAATTTGCAGTATAATAATCGCATTATACGAAAGGAGTCGCCTTATATGAGAAATGCGAAATTCAAGTTACAAGTAATGCTTTTGATAATTATTGCCTTTGCTTTTGTTTGTCAGTCCATAAGTGCTAAAACATTAAATGATATTGACCATAACTACCTCATAAAACCAATAATTGCTTATGTCATAGACGGAGACACAGTTAAAATACGTTTGAAAGAGCGTAATACAAGTGTTCGATTAACGGGTATTGACTGTTATGAAACATCAGACAACAATCATATACAATATCAACGCAACAAAGGTCTCACAGATGATGAAATAATTTCACGCGGTTTAAAAGCAAAACAAGAAATGATAAAAATTTTAAGAAAACACAAAGAAATATATCTTGAAATCACCGGCGTTGACCACTACAGCAGGCTTGTCGGTATATTTTATTACAAAGACCCTCAAGGAAAGTACATAAACATAAATAATGAAATGATGAAAACAGGCTATTGCCCGGAATATATTTATAAAAGAAATTGGTAGTACTGATTTTTTTGTGTTAGTATACAAACAAAATTCATTTTACAAAAAATTTTATTTGAGTTATTATAAAAATCAAATGCGCCCGTAGCCCAGTTGGATAGAGCGTTTGGCTACGAACCAAAAGGTCGGGAGTTCGAATCTCTCCGGGCGCGTTTTTTCTTTTTTATTAAACCAAGTTTTTACACACATCTACCCAGCCGCTGCT